>WBZR01001605.1_pt1 | contig 27329 bp, 26 predicted proteins | sample 5204231 | NCBI WGS metagenome assembly WBZR01 (sample SAMN12412403, study PRJNA552823) | activated sludge metagenome | isolation source: activated sludge from anammox sidestream of wastewater treatment plant... | place: USA: Virginia | collected 2017-08
CTCCTCCACCATAGGCTCCCATGACACCTCGCTCCCGCTTCAAAGATCGCATCGCCCTCATCACCGGCGCCTCGCGCGGCCTCGGGCGCGCGTTCGCGCTGGCGCTCGCCCGCGAAGGCGCCCACGTGGTCGTCTGCGCCCGCAGCGGCGGCTCGCTCGAGGAGCTGGACGACGAGATCCGCGCCACCGGCGGGCGGGCGACCATCCTGCGGCTCGATCTCCGGGCGCATGATCGCATCGATCAGATCGGGCCGGTGCTCTACCAGCGCTGGGGGAAGATCGACATCCTGGTCGCCGCCGGAGGCATTCTCGGTCCGCTGTCGCCCCTGGCCCACATCACGGCCGATGCGTGGCAAGACGTGCTCGACACCAACCTCACCGCCAACTGGCGGCTGATCCGGACGCTCGACCCGCTGCTGAAGCGGTCGGAGGCGGGGCGCGCGCTGTTCGTCACGTCGGGCGTGGCGGCCGGCGATCTCGCCTACTGGGGCCCCTACGCCGTCTCGAAAGCCGGGCTCGACGCGCTGGCGCGGAGCTATGCGCAGGAGCTCGTCAACACGAACGTGCGCGTGTCGCTGCTCGATCCGGGCCCGATGCGCACGGGGCTGCGCGCCAAGGCCTTCCCCGGCGAGGACAGGAGCAAGCTCACGGAGCCGTCGGAGGTTGCGGCGTTCGCGCTGCCGCTGCTGCTGCCGTCCTCGAACGCGAACGGCGAGCTCGTGCACTTCACGCCGGGCGCCAAGCCCACGCTTACCGTCGGAAACGGGGCTTCGGTTCCTTCCTAAGGGGTTTCAGTGCCGCCCGCCGTCACAACCGCGCGGCTTTTCGGCGGATACCGGATCGGGCCCCCTCGTTGGGCCCGCTTGCGCCGCAAGGGAGCCGAACCCATGAAACTCACACCTTTCGTCGTCTCCGCCGTTCTGATGGCGTCAGGGTGTCCGGCCTGGTCGGCGGCGCTCGACCAGAAGAGCAAGGCTCCCGACTGGAGCCGCGCCACGCCGGCGGAAAAAGATGCCTGGATCGCCGCTTTCGCGTTCAAGCACGCCGACACCAAACGCGCGGACGTGGCGGCCTGCCTCGACGAGCACGCCGACAGACCGCTGTTTAAGGACAGCGATCTCGCGGGCGTCACCCAGATGTGCGAAACGATTGCCAGACTGCCGTGACGCCGCGGCCGTGAGGCGCTCCACCCGGCGTCACCGCGAGGGCGCCTCTTAGATCTCGATCACCATGTTGTCGTAGGCGGGCTCGACGCTTGCCGGCAACTCGCGCGTCAACGCATCGTAGTCGAGGTCGCCGGTCATGTGCGTCAGCACGGCGCGCCGGGCCCGGAGCCTCACGACGTGGGCGAGGGCCTCCTTGACGGAGAAGTGGCTCGGATGCGGCGTGTAGCGGAGCGCGTCGACGATCCAGAGATCGAGGTCCTCGAGCAGCGGAACGGATTCGGGCGGCAGCGCGGAGACGTCCGGCGAATAGGCCGCCCGGCCGAAGCGGAAGGCGAGGCTTTCGATGTCGCCGTGGTGCTGGCGGATCGGGAGCGCCTCGATCGGCCCGCCTGCCCCTTCGATGCGTACGGGCTCTCCGGGGGTCAGGCGCTCCGCGGCCAGGATCGGCGGATAGACCGAGCCCGGAGGCTGCACGAAGCAATAGGCGAAGCGGCCGACGATGCTCGCCTGCGTCACGGCATCGAAATAGCACGGCACGCGCTGCTTCATCGCATAGGCGATCATGCGCAGATCGTCGATGCCGTGCGTGTGGTCGGCGTGGTCGTGGGTGAACAGAACGGCGTCGATGGCATTCGCGCGCACCGACAGCAGCTGCTCGCGCAGATCGGGCGGCGTGTCGATCAAAACGCTCGTCGTGCCGCGCGGCCCGCGGCGCTCAACGAGCAGCGCGCAGCGGCGGCGGCGATTCCTCGGGTTCTCGGAATCGCACTTGCCCCATCCGGCGCCGATGCGCGGCACGCCACCCGAGGACCCGCAGCCCAGGATCGTAAAGCGCAGCGTCATCCGGCGGCGGTCTCCGTGGACGACGGCGGGCGCGCCTTGGCATAGAGGCGGAAGAAGTTTGCCGTCGTCGCCTGCGCGATCTCGCTCTCGGTCAGGCCGCGGATGCGCGCGAGCGCGGCTGCCGTGTGCACCACATAGGCGGGCTCGTTCGTCTTGCCGCGATGGGGGACGGGGGCCAGGAACGGCGCATCGGTCTCGACGAGGATGCGGTCGAGCGGTATGTCGCGGGCGATGTCCTGCAACGTCTCGGTCTTCTTGAAGCTGACGACGCCCGAGAACGAGACGTAGAGCCCGAGGTCAACGGCGCGCACCGCCAGCTCGCGCCCGCCCGTATAGCAGTGGAGCACCGCCGGAAACGTGCCCTTCCGGTGCTCATCCTCGAGGATGGCGAGCGTATCGGCGTCCGCGTCGCGCGTGTGGATCTCGAGCGGGAGGCCCGTTTCGCGCGCGGCGGCGATATGAGCGCGGAAGCCCTCGGCCTGCGCGGCTGGGGTTCCGTTCTTGTAATGGTAATCGAGGCCGGCTTCGCCGATCGCGACAACTTTCGGATGGCGCGAGAGAGCGACGATCTCTGACACGGCGATGCCGCGCTCCTCGTCGGCGTTGTGGGGATGCGTGCCGACGGAGCACCAGACGTCGGGGAAGCGCTCGGCGATGGCGCGGATCTGGTCGAAGGCGCGGATGCGCGTCGAGATCGTAACCAGCGTGCCGACGCCTGCAGTCTTGGCGCGCGCCACCACGCCCGCGAGATCACTCGCGAACTCGCCGAAATCCAGGTGGCAGTGGTGGTCGACCAACATCAAGAGCTCCGCCGTCCTTTCCCTCTCTCCGTCATGGCGAGACCATGCTGCGCATGGACGATCGCTTCGGGGTGAGGGGCGCGTCACGCCCGCCCCTTCGTATTCTGTCTCTCACGTTCGAGCCCCCTCACCCCGACCCTCTAGAGGGGAGAGGTTGCGGCGTGGAGAGATCGGTTTATTCCTTCGCGCCTTTGCCGGCCTTCTTCTGTTTCGGGGGCGGCTGCGGCTTCTGCTGCTCCTCGGGATCGACGTAGCGCGGGAAGACGCCCTGCGGCTCGGGGATCGCGGTTCCCGGAACCAGGCGGCCGGCCGGGCCCAGGCTCGCGAAGCTGCGGCTCGCATTGTCACCCGGCAATATAAGATCGAGCAGCCTGGCCGCCAGCTCGGGCATCACGGGCTCGGCCAGAATGGCGAACTGACGCACGATCTCGGCCGTCACATAGAGGATGGTCTCCATGCGCTTGGGATCGGTCTTCTTCTTCGCCCACGGCTCCTCGGCGGCGAAATAACGGTTGGCGTCGGCGATCACGGCCCATACCGCGTCGAGGTAGCGCGTGACGGCCTGCTTATCCATGGCCGCACGCGCCTCTCCGTAGAGGGCGTCTGTTGCGGCGAGGATCGCCTCGTCCTCGGCCGTGAAGCCGCCGGGCTCGGGGATCCTGCCGTCGCAATTCTTGTAGATCATCGACAGCGAGCGCTGCGCGAGATTGCCGAGGTTGTTGGCGAGATCCGCGTTGATGCGGTTGGCGATGGCCTCGGGCGAATAGTTGCCGTCCTGGCCGAACATCACCTCGCGCAGGAAGAAATAACGCACCTGGTCGCGGCCGTAGGCACGCACGAGATCGAACGGGTCGACGACGTTGCCGACCGATTTCGACATCTTCTCGCCCTTGTTCAGCACGAAGCCGTGCGAGAAAATGCGCTTCGGCAATTCGATGCCGGCCGACATCAGGAACGCCGGCCAATAGACGGCGTGGAAGCGCACGATGTCCTTGCCGATGACGTGCACGTCGGCCGGCCAGAAGCCGGCGCGATCTCCCTTGGGCGTGCTCAGCAGGCCCGTCGCGGTCACGTAGTTCGTCAGCGCGTCGACCCAGACGTACATGACGTGGCCGGGCGCGCCGGGAACCGGGATGCCCCAGTCGAGCGTCGAGCGCGAGATGGAGAGATCCTCGAGCCCGCTCTTGACGAAGCTCACGACCTCGTTGCGTCGCTCCGGCGGCAGGATGAACTCGGGGTTCGCCTCGTAGTGGGCGAGCAGCCGCTCCTCGTAGGCCGAGAGGCGGAAGAAGTAGGTCTCCTCCTCGGTCCATTCGACCGGCGTGCCGGTTGGCGTCGCGAAGCGCTGGCCGTCGCGCACCTCCGTCTCGCTCTCCTTGTAATAGGTCTCGTCGCGCACCGAGTACCAGCCGCCGTACGGCTTCCGGAAGATATCGCCGGCCTCCTCCATGCGCCGCCAGATCTCGGCGCAGGTCTCGTAGTGGCGCGGCTCGGTGGTGCGGATGAAGTCGTCGTTGGAGAGGCCGAGCACCGCGGCCATCTCGATGAAGCGGGCGGCGTTGCGGTCGGCGAGCGCGCGGGGCTGAAGACCTTCCTTCGCCGCCGTCTGCTTCATCTTGAGGCCGTGCTCGTCGGTGCCGGTGAGAAAGAACACGTCCTTGCCGTCGAGACGCTCGAAGCGGGCGATGGCGTCGGTGGCGATGGCCTCGTAGGCATGCCCGATGTGGGGCACGCCGTTCGGGTAGGAGATCGCGGTCGTGATGTAGAATTTCTTTCGGTCGCCCATTGGGTCTCGCTCGGTCGTCAAGGGCCAGGTTTCATCGCCGGATGGACACGGGGGATGAACCCGTCACATCGGCGCGTCGTGGATCGGCGCTCTCATTGACCCGGTCATTCTCGCGCGAGCTTCCGAAGGAACGTCAGGAACGGGACGCCGTCTCCAGGCGGGAGAAGACGTCGAGGATCAGGGCCTTGCGGTCGAGGTTCAGGGCCGCGGCATCGGCCTTATCCGCGGCCATTCTTTCCCACAAGCCGGCCCAGGTGGCAAGCCGTGCGGGGCCGATCAGGCGGCGCGCGAGGGCGGCTTCCGGCGCCGGGCCGCCCCCCCGCGCCTCGGCGTTTACGAGGCGGGCGACGGAACCCATCAGAAGCTCGAAGAAGAGCTCGTAGCGCTGCTCGGCGGCCGGGCTCGCGAGCTCGTCGCCCAAGGCATGGACGGCCCCCCAGTCGACCGCCGGGAGCCCCTCGAGCAGCGCCGAGATCCGCTCGTAAAGCGCCACGCCCTTGGCGGCGTGCAGAGAGAGCAGCCGGCGCACGCTGCCCTCGGCAAGGCGCGCGAGGCGCTCCCAGTCCGACGGCGCGGGGACGGCGGCCGCCACCTCGTCTCCGCTCTGGGCGAACGCCTGTGTCACCGCCCTGCGCAGGGCGTCCTCGCCGAGCGGCGCCAGGTCGAGCGTGCGCACGCGCGAGCGGATCGTCACCAAAAGGCGCCCCGGAGCCGACGAGACGAGCAGGAACACGGTGCGCGGCGGCGGCTCCTCGAGCGACTTCAGGAGCGCGTTGGCGGCCGAGACGTTGAGCTCCTCGGCGCGGTCGACGATGACGACGCGCCAGGTGTCGGCGTCGGCGGTGCGGCCGAGGAACGCCTTCAGGCGCCGCACCTCGTCGACGGGGATGGCGGAGGGGAAGCGCTTGGTCTTCTGATCCCAGACGCGGCGGATGACGAGCAGGCCGGGATGGGAAAGCGCGTGCACCTGCCGGGCGGCGCGCGTATCGGGCGCGACGTCGAGCGTTCCGGGTGTGCGCTCGGCGGGATCGGCGAGGATGTAGCGCGCGAACCTGTAGGCCAGTGTCGCCTTGCCGATGCCCTCGGCTCCCGTGACCAGCCAGCCGTGGTGCATGCGGCCGGAGGCGAACATCCGCTCGAGCGCCGCTTCCGCCGTCTCGTGTCCGTAGAGGCGCGCGGTGGCGCGCGGATGCGGGAAGCCGTCGAGGCGGTCGGCCTCGGGCAGCTCCTCGATCTCCTGGACGACGGGGGCGCGGGCCATGGTCACGCCTCCCCGATGGCGGGGACGGCGTGGCGCCCCCCAACCCGGCCGCTGAGGCGGCCGACCTTTTCCCAGAGGGACGAGGTGAAGGACGTATGCCCGCGCGCCATCTCTTCGCTCTGGGGAGAGGTTGGACGCGATCGGTCATGGCGAGGCCCTGCGTCCCGACCGGTCGCTCGCGGCTGCGGGAGCGGACGGCCGCACGCCATCAGCGCGTCCCTGCAAAGAGGCGCGTCTCAACGGCGCGCCATACGTCGTCTGCGATGGCTTCGGGGGCGCGGTCGGCGTCGATGAGACGGCAGCGCTCGGGCTCGGCCTGCGCAAGGGCGCGGAAGCCGTCCTGAAGGCGGCGATGATAATCTGCGCTCTTCGCGTCGAAGCGCGACAGCTCGCCTCGGCTCGCCGCGCGCCCGAGGCCCCTCTCCGGCGGAAGGTCGAGCACGATGGTGAGATCCGGGACGGTCGGCGCGACGCTGCCGGCCTCGATGGCATCGATCAGATCCCGCGGCATGCCGCCGAGCACTCCCTGATAGACGCGCGTCGAGTCGATGAAGCGATCGCAGACGACCCAGGTGCCGTGCGCCAGCGCCGGCCGGATCACCTGGGCGACGTGCTCGGCGCGGGCGGCGGCGAACAGCAGCAGCTCGGTCGCAGGCGCGGGGGCGTTGTCGAGCACGAGCGCGCGGATCGCTTCGCCGAGAGGCGTTCCGCCGGGCTCGCGCGTGATGACCGTCTCGAGGCCCGCCGCGCGCAGGCGCTCGGCGAGCAGACCTGCCTGCGTGGATTTGCCGGCGCCCTCGCCGCCTTCGAAGGTGATGAATTTTCCTCGCTTCATATCGCGGGACACTAGTTTGAGATCGCACCCGAGGGAAGCATGCAGAACCCCGTTAACCTCTCGTGAGGTCTCGATCCCGATGGGAGGCTAGCGGGCGGGACAAATCAATCCCGGCCCAGCATCCTGCGGACGTCGGGCATGACCGCCAGCCCGAGGTGGAGGAGCGAATCGACGCCGCGCCAGTAGAAATTCGCCTCGTCGACGTCGTTCTCCGCATAAAGCGGCGTCTCGCTGACGGCGATCGGCTCGCTGCTGCCCGGCACCATGCTGGTGACGCGGAAGACCGCCACATGGTCGCCCTTGTGGACCGGCGGCTTCAGCGGACCCTCATAGACGATCTCGCCGCGGATCTTCTGGTTCAGCGGGAATTTCGGGAGGATGACCTCGAGGTCGCCGTCGCCCGCCAGCGGCACGTAGAAATCCGTGCCGCCCCAGACGCGCGCATAGCCGACCGCCTCGCCGGCATCGAACAGCTTGGCGCTCGCTACGCTCTTGATGCCCCACTCCAGCATGCGCCGCGTCTCGCTCTGGCGCTCCTTCTCCGTCTCGAAGCCCATGACGACACCGATCAGGCGGCGTCCCCCAGAAACCGACGAGACCACCATGCCGTAGCCCGCCTCGCTCGTGTGCCCGGTCTTCATGCCGTCGACGCCGATGTCGGCGGAGAGCAGCGGGTTGCGGTTGTAGAACTTGTGCTTGCGGTAATCGAACTGGCGCTGGCTGAAGACGGGATAGCGGTCCGGATAGGTCTTGATGATGTAGCGGGCGAGCTCGGCGAGCTCGCGGGCCGTCATCAGGTGCTCAGGGTCGGGAAGGCCGGTGGCGTTGCGGAACGTCGACTTCTCGAGGCCGATGCGCCGCGCTTCCGCCTCCATCATCTTGGCGAAGCTCTCGACCGAGCCGGCGAGCCCCTCGGCAACCGTCATGGCGGCGTCGTTGCCGGATTGCACGGCGATGCCCTGGATCAGCTCGCTCACGGGCGTCTTGCTGTTGATCGGGATGAACATCGCCGCGGTGCCGGAGGGCGCGCCGCCCTTGCGCCAGGCGTTCTCGCTGGTCTGAAACTCGGTCTCCAGCGTGACCTTGCCGTCCTTCAGCGCCTTGAAGAGCACGGCGAGCGTCATCAGCTTGCTCATGCTCGCGGGCGGAACCAGCTCGTCGGCCGCCTTCTGGTAGATGATCGAGCCGGATTCGTAATCCATCAGGATCGCGTTCCTGGCGGTGGTGGAGAAGCCGCCGGACTGCTGCGCGCGGCCGGCGCCGGACAGGGCCGGCAGCACGGCCAGCATGGCGGCGCAAAGCGTCAGCAGGCGTCTCATGGTCATCCGTTAACTATGACCCCGACCAGCCGCAAGTCAATGCGGGGCCCGGCTATTCGGACGCGTCGCTGGATGAGGACGTCCAGTCCTTGGCGTGCATGAAGATGGTGCCGGTCTCGAACGCGCGCGCGTCGTAGAACGGCAGCACGCGCTCGAAACGCACGGTCACGGGCTTCGTGTCGGCGGCGGCGCCACCCTTGAGGCCGGTCAACCCTCCGGTGTCGCGCGCCAGGGTCGCGGTCAACGTGAACGCGTAGGGGCCGACCTCGCGGATGATCTGATCCGGCTTCTCGTCATCGCCGCGCGTGTAGAAAATGATCGAATCCGTGCGGCTCTCGCGCCCGGCGAGCGAAAGGGGGGCAAAGCCCGTGTAGCTCTTCGTGCGTGTGCGCTCCATGGACCAGACCCCGAGCTCGGCCGCATAGAAATTCTTCGTCTCTTTCGTTCGCGGGTCGGTGACGGCGAGGTCCATGTGCAGGATGGTCCCGGTCTGCGCTCCTTCGTTGGTGATCGTGACGGGAACCTGGATCATCTCGAAATTGGTGTTGTTGTAGGGCGCCGCATAATAGACGACGCGCGGCACGAACACGCGCAGCTCGGCGTTCTTGAGCGTCGTATCCCAGAGGCTGTAGCCGGAGAACAGCACGGCGACCGCCGAGAGCAGCGTTGCGCCGAAACCGGCCGAGAATTGCCGCGCCGTCTCCGTCGTGATCTCGGCGGCATCCCCGGTTATCCCGGATCTCTCCCGAGTCATGGTGGTCTCCCCCCTCTTGCAGGCCCCGTCGCCTCCCGCACATGGCGAAGCAATTCCGGCGAACGTGTGGCCCGGAGCGGGTTTCCCGCGCCCGTTGCGGTGGGGGTGGGTAGGTCGAAAATCACCCTTTCGAGTAGGACGATTGGCGGCTTTGCGGGCGGTTGCGGCGCGGCGGCGCTCGCCTTTATATCCTCGCGTTACATCCAAGCGCGTCACCGATCCTCCGTGGAGAGACCTTCCGGACGGAAACAGAGTGACCGCCATCCCCGGGGGAGCGAACCATGCAGAGCAAGATCATGTCGGCCGATGATGCCATCGCGCGCATCAAGGACAGCGACGTCATCGCCACGACGGGTTTCGTGCAGAGCTGCATCCCCGAGATGCTGCATGCCGCCCTCGAGAAGCGCTTCGTCGAAACGCGCGCCCCCCGCGACCTGACGCTCATCATGTGCGCGGGTGCCGGCGACAGCAAGGGCCTCGGCACGGGCCGGCTGCATCACGAGGGGCTTCTGAAACGCGTCATCGCCGCCAACTTCGGCCGCATGCCGAAGGTCGCGCAAGCCGCGCAGGAGAACAGGATCCAGGGTTACAACCTGCCCCAGGGCGTCATCTCCAAGCTCTACCGGAGCTGCGCGGCTGGCAGCCCGGGGCTGTTCACCAAGGTCGGACTGCACACCTACGTCGATCCGCGTCTCGGCGGCGGCAAGGTCAACACCGCGACCAAGGAGGACCTGGTCAAGCTGGTCGAGGTCGACGGCAAGGAGTGGCTCTTCTATAAGGCGACGCCCATCAACGTCGCGCTGATCCGGGCGACGAGCGCCGATCCCAACGGCAACCTCAGCATGGAAAGGGAGTGCCTGACGCTCGACGTGATGGCGCAGGCGATGGCCGCCCACAACAACGGCGGCGTCGTCATCGCGCAGGTCGAGCGCATCGTCGAAGCGGGCTCCATCAAGCCGAAGGACGTCAAGGTTCCGGGCATCCTCGTCGATTGCGTGGTGATCGCCGACCCGCCCGAGATGCACCGCATGAACTACGGCGTGATGTACGATCCCGGCCTGGCGGGCGAGGTGCGCGTCACGGTCGACAGCCTGCCGCGCATGGAGCTCGACGAGCGCAAGATCATCGCACGGCGCGCGGCCTTCGAGTTGCCGCCGAACGGCGTCATCAATCTCGGCGTCGGCGCGCCGGACGGCGTGGCGAACGTCGCCAACGAGGAGAAGGTCACGCCCTATCTGGTCATGACGACGGAAGCGGGCGCGGTCGGCGGCGTGCTGGCGGGCGGATCGAGCTTCGGAGCCTCCGCCAACGCGCACGCGATCGTCGATCAGAACCAGATGTTCGATTTCTACCACGGCGGCGGCCTCGACCTCACCTGCCTCGGCATGGCGGAGTGCGACAGCCTCGGCAACGTCAACACCAGCAAGTTCGGCGGCCGCCTCAACGGCTGCGGCGGCTTCATCGACATCTCGCAGAATGCCCGCGCGGTGGTGTTCGCCGGCACGTTCACGGCCGGCGGTCTCGAGGTCGCGATCGAGGACGGCAAGCTCAGGATCGTCAAGGAAGGCCGCGCGCGGAAATTCGTGAACCAGGTCGAGCAGGTGACGTTCTCGGGGCCCTACGCCGCGCGCAAGCAGCAGCCCGTGATCTATGTAACGGAGCGCTGCGTGTTCCAGCTCACCGACCACGGGCTCGAGCTGATCGAGGTGGCGCCCGGCATCGACATCGACCGCGATATTCTTCCGCACATGGCCTTCAAGCCGCACATCCACAAGCCGATCACGATGAACCCGGCGATCTTCGGCGAGGCGCCGATGGGCCTCCTCGCCGACCTCCTCAACGAGACCCTCGGCCAGCGCATCAGCTACGATGCGGACCGCAACGTGCTCGCGATCAATCTCTCGGGGTGGAGCGCGCGCAAGAAGGCCGACGTCGCCGATCTGCAGCGGGCGATCGTTGCGGCGAGCGAGGCTGCCGGGCGGCGCGTCAACGCCATCGTCAACCAGGACGGCTGCCGCATCGCCGAAGATCTCTACGATGCGTATGCCGACATGGTCGCCTACGTGCACAAGCATCACTACGAGCGCATGGCGCGCTACGCGACGAGCGCGCTCACGCGCGAGAAGCTGCAGAATGCGCTGAGGCGCCGCGGGCTCGAGACGCGCGTCTACGAGCGCGCCGAGGATGCGCTCAAGGTGCTCGAGCAGCAGCCGGCCTGAGCCGCATACGAAACCGCGGGACGCGAGGGCGCCTCAGGCGAGGCACGGCCGGAGTCGCTTTGCTGCGGGGCGGGTTCCGCTCTCAGACCACCATCTCGCCGTCGGGGACAGGGACGGCGAGCGCCTCCGAGAGAATCTCGAGTGCTCTCGTCAGCTGGGCGCGGCTTTGCGCGGCCCCGAGCGCGAGGCGGATGGCGTTCGGCGCCGGCGCATCGGTTGCGAATGCGTCGCCCGTGACCACGGCAAGGCCACGTCCGTTGAGATGGGCGGCGAAGCGCTGCGCCGGCCAGCGCGGCGGCAGCGGCAGCCAAACGTGATGGCCGTTCGGATGGGCGGCGAAGGCATGGCGGCCGAGCGCCGCGCGGGCGAGCGCCTGGCGCGCGGTGGCTTCGGCGCGGATGGCGCCGACGATCGCGCTCGCGGTGCCGTCGCGCATCCAGCGCGTGGCGACGGCGGCCATCAGCGGCGCGGGCATCTGCAGCGTGGCGCGCAGGAGACCCGCGAGCCGCGCGGCCGCCTCGGCATCCGGCGCGACGACGAGCGCGGTGCGCAAGCCCGGCGCGATGCATTTCGAAAGGCTGGCGGCCAGGTAGGCCCGCTCGGGGATCAAGGCGGAGATCGGCGTGAGCCCGGGCGCGAGAAAGGAATAGGGATCGTCCTCGATCAGCGTCAGGCCGCGTGTGCGGACGACTTCGGCGACACGTCCGCGCCGCTCCGCGGGCATGGTCACGGTCGTCGGATTGTGCAGCGTCGGCATCAGATAGACGAGCCGCGCCGCACCGGCGCGGGCGGCCTGGTCCAAGGCCTCCGGGACGATCCCCTCCGCGTCCATCTCGATCCCGATGAGGCGCAGGCCCGCGGCGGCGGCGGCGGCCTTGAGGCCGGGATAGGTCAGCTGCTCGGTCAGAACCGTGTCGCCGGGGGCCGCGTCAGCGAGCAGCAGGCAGAACAGCGCCGATTGCGTGCCCGGCGCGAGGACAAGCCGATCGGCGGCGACGCCGGGCATCAGATCCTGCATCCACGCGGCGGCGGCCTGGCGCTCGGCGGCCGTGCCCCCCGGTTGCTGGTAGGTAAGATAGGCCGCCAGTCCGGCCTCGGCGCGCACGTCAGAAAGCGCTTTCGCCAGCCGCCCGTCGAGATCGGCCTCGGGCGGCTGCGGCGGCAGATTCATCGAGAGGTCGATGCGCGGCGCAGCCCCTCGCAAGGCGTGAGGCGGGCGCGCGCCCACGAACGTGCCGCGCCCGACCCTCGCCTCGACGAGCCCCTGGCGGCGGGCCTCGGCGAAGGCCCGTGTCACCGTCGTCAGGTCGACGCCAAGGGCGCGTGCGAGCGCCCGCTGGGTGGGGAGCGCCTGGCCCCGATGCAGGCGACCGGCCGCGATATCCTCGGCCAGCGCCGTGACGATGCGCTGGTACAAGGGGCCCTGGCGGTCGGTGATTGTAGGGGTCCAATCCATACAAGTAGGTCATATCGCGCGTTGCCGATCCATACAATCCACTTTATCCCTCGGCACACCAAGGGCGACAGACCCACATCGAGAGGAGGTTCCCCATGACTGCCGACGAGCCGACCATGTCCGTGACCCTTGCCCGCGGCGCACGCTGCGTGTGCCCCGCCTGCGGGACCGGCCCGCTGTTCCGCAAGTATCTCAAGGTCGTCGACACCTGCGCGGCCTGCGGCGAGCCGCTCCACCATCACCGGGCCGACGACATGCCGGCCTATATCGTGATGTCGATCGTCGGGCATATCGTGGTCGGCCTCGTGCTCTGGGCCGAGTTCCGCTACGGCTGGCCGGTCTGGCTCCACCTCTCGCTCTGGCTGCCGCTGACCGTCGGGCTGACGCTGGCGCTCCTGCCGCCGGTCAAGGGCTCCATCGTCGCGCTGCAATGGGCGCTGCGCATGCACGGCTTCGGAACGAGCCGCGGGCCACGGCCGGCTGCGGCGGCCGTCTCCGCGAGCTGATCCCACCCGAGCCTCGCCCCGCACACGGCGGGGCGGGGAGCGCGTCGCGACCCTCGTTGCGCACCGGGGTCCTCGTCCCGGTGCGCCGACGAGGCCCCGCCAGCGGGCCGCCCCTCGCCCTGCTCTCATTTACGTCGCGATATCCAGCACGATGCGGTAGCGCGCCTTGCCGTCGACCAGATGCTGAATGGCATCGTTGACGCGCGCGATGGGGAAATGCTCGGTCACGGGCGAAATTTTGTGGCGCGCGCAGAACTCGAGCATGAGCTGGGACGTTACCGGCGCCCCGTTCGGCGACCCCGAGATGCTGTTCTGTCCCATGATGAGGGGAAACGCGGCGACGGGGATGGGCTCCAGAACGGCGCCCAGGACGTGCAGGCGTCCCTTGGGACGCAGGGTGGCGATCATGGCCGGCCAGTCGAGCGGCACGTTCACGGTGACGAGCAGGAGATCGAGCGTGCCGGCGATGCGCTTGAGATCGTCGCCGTTGCGCGTGCTGACGACATGATGGGCGCCGAAGGCGCGGGCTTCGTCGGCCTTGGCCTCCGTGGACGTGAAGGCCGTCACCTCGCATCCCCACGCCTCAGCGAACTTGAGCGCCATGTGGCCGAGGCCGCCGATGCCGACCACGCCGACGCGGTCCGTCGGACGGATGCCAAAGGCGCGAAACGGCGTGAACACCGTGACGCCGCCGCAGAGCAGCGGGCCGGCCTCTCGCGCATCGACGCCATCCGGAATCGGGATGGCCCAAGGCCATTGCGCGCGCACCTTATCCGCAAAGCCTCCGTGGCGGCCGACGATGGTGCCGGTGTGGGCCGCGCAGAGGTTCTGATCGCCGTTGAGGCAGGGCTGGCAATGCATGCAGCTCGACGACGCCCAGCCCACGCCCACGCGCTGGCCGATCTTGAGGCCTTTGGCGTTGGCCCCGAGCGCCGTGACGCGCCCGATCACCTCATGGCCCGGCACGAGCGGGTAGGCCGTCATGCCCCACTCGTTGCGCATCATGGAGAGATCGGAGTGGCAGATGCCGCACGTCTCGACGGCGACCTCCACGTCGTCGGCGCCGAGCGGCCCCGGATCGTATTCAAACGGCTCGAGCGGCTTATCCGCAGCCGGCGTCGCCCATGCTTTGACTGTCATGCGATGTGAACCCTCGGTTGAACGGAGGCGCGGATCCGGCCTCGCGAGTGCGACACCCTAAGCACCGCGTCGCGGCCTGACACTCCGTTTGTTGCCGTCGAATGCGCGGCCGGGGTGAATGGTTTCACGCGGGGTCCCGCTCGCCGCCCCGCCTCAGCCGCCCGCCGGCGTCATTTCCCGCTCGCCGGCTCGTCCTTCTTGAACGTCGTGCCGGCCTCCTTGAACTTCATGAGATGGGCATCCTCGGCGGAGCCCCTGGTCCCGGCGACGACGCCGAACTCGAGCGGCTCGTCCTGCGTGTAGCGCTTGCCGAGCCGGTAGGCGATCTCCGCCCGCGCCGTCTCGACGCCGAGATAGAACGCGTGCCCCGCATCCGCCCGCGTATCGAGGTGGGGGTAGAGCTGGAACGGATCGTCCGACACGTGGTGCCCGTTCTTGTTGTAGATATGCACGCCGTCCTCAGCCACCTCGATCCGGTAGTTCTGGTCGCGGATCTGGGTCGAAAGCGTGCGGATCTCTTCAGGCGTCGAGGCGAACCCCTTGCGGTCGCGCAGCGCCATCAGCCCGCCGCCGAAGCCCTGCGGCAGCGCGCCGGCCTTCCTGGCCGCGAAGAACTCGCGCCGCGCCCGGTCGAACTCGCGGATGGCGGTGCGGCAGTGCGGGCTCACCTGCACCGCGAGGATGGCCGTGATGTCGAGCTCGGAGCAGAGGCCCATCAGCACCGCGTTGATACCGGTCGTATCGGCGTCCGTGAGCTCCGTCACGTTGCCGATGCCCATCAGGATCGGCACGTCCGGCCGGCGCCGGCGCAGATCGACGTAGCGCGCCACCGACGCGGCAAAGCCGTAGTGGATCGGATCGAGGATGGGATCGGCGTAGAAGGGCTTGCCCTTGGCGATCATGATGTCGATCACGCGATCGAGCGAACCCATGTCGGCCGCGCCCGCCGAGACCAGGACCGGCACCGCCGGTCCCTCGTCTGCGATGGCGATGGTCTTCTCCGACAGGCTGAGCAGGAAGTCGGCGCCGGCCTTCGTGGCGCGCGACAGCTCCTCCGCGTTGAAGCTGTCGACGCTGACCCGCACGCCGTCCGCATGCAGCGCGCCGATGGCCTCCTCGAGATGCGGAAACGGGCTGTCCGGCAGACAGCCGAGGTCGATGACGTCAGCGCCGTCCTGACGCAGCATCCGCGCGCGCAGGACGATCTCCTCCGGCGTCAGCAAGGTTGCATCGACGATCTCGGCGAAGATGGTGACGTTCTGCTGCGAGAGGTCGGGTTTCTCATTGGCGTGCCCGAGGTATTCGGGCAAATCGGCCACCTCGTCCGGGCCGCGCTCGAAGCGCGTGCCGAAGAAATCCGACAGGCGCTCGAGATCGCCGCGGAAGCGGCCCGGCATGATCACGCGATCGGCGCCTTCGGGCAGCGTCAGCCTGCGCTCGACGATGTCGGTCGTCATCAGCGCGGCAACCTTGACGCCGACGTTGGCGACCACGGGCTCGAGCGCCTCGCTCGCCACCTGCTCGGCCACGCGCTTGACGCGCGGCTCCGCCAGCGATCCCGTTACAAGCACCACGCGCTCGGCCATCGGCCTTCAATCCTTCCATAGCGACGCACGACTATGGCACACATCGTGCGCTTGGCCCCAGGACGATGGCGCTTCCCGCCTCCGGCTTAACTATTCCGCCGCGAGCTTTCGGCGCGCGGTGGCCGCGGCCCAGTCGGACTGCCACACCGCGGCCCCTTCCCGGATGGACCTGTAGACCGCATCCCCGACCGCCTCGCCGATAGCCGTGTGCAGCCCGGCAAAGCGCTCGCCGCCGTCGCCCGCGGGCGACGCCACGACGATGCAGTCCGTCCCGGTTCCCGTCACGGCCACCCCCGCCCGCGTCACGCCGCTGTCGAGCACGGCTGCGGTCCGCGCCTCGGTCACGACCGAGACCGTCTCGATCATCGCCGCCTCCGACAGCGGGCGCGAGACATGCAGCAGCACGTTGATCGTTCCCGGAAGCGGAACCGGCTCGGCGCACCGCTGCCCGACACGCTCGCCGTTCGAAAGTCCGACCGTCGCAAGGCTGGTCGCGGTCACGCCCTCGACCGTCGACTGTCCGAGATGGTGGCGCGTGACATCGCGCGAGGTGACGAGCGTGATCGCATCGCCGTAGCCGGCCTCTGCCATCAAGGCTGCGATGCCCGCAACCGGATCCAGCGACAGCGGCAGGTCCTTGTTGCGCACCTCTCGCCAGGCAACGCGCCGCGCCGTCCGAAACCCCGGCTGGGTCAGCGACCAGGAGAGCATCGCCTGCGGCGCATCGAACGCAGCGACGAGGTGCGGCGGGCGGCAGGTGAGCGCGAACGGCAGATCCAAGTCAGGGAGGTTCCGGAAACGGCGGAGAAGGAACGGGCGCGCGGAGCATCGGCATAATCAGCCGGCGGGTCAAGCGTCCCTCCGGCCGTCGCGCGCCGGTCCCGAGCGGCTTCTCCTTGGAGCCGGTGGGCTCTACTTAGGAATGATTTGCAACTAAGTTGACAATCCCCTCCGCCTCATCTAATCCTCGGAGGCTTTGGAAGCGATCGAGATCTCGAATGGCGCAGAATGGAAATGGCTTCGTGCGCCGCGCCGTGATCGGCGCGGCGATCGCCGGGGCCGTGGCGCTGGCGTTCGCGCTCCTTCCGGCGAGACGCGCGCCCGACGCTCCGACGACAGCCGGTGAGACCCGACCATTCCGCGTCGTGACGACGTTCACCGTCATCCAGGACATCGCCCGCAACGTCGCCGGCACCGCCGCCGTCGTCGAAAGCATCACCAAGCCGGGCGCCGAGATCCATGATTACCAGCCGACCCCGCACGACATCGTCAAGGCCCAGTCCGCCGACCTCGTGCTCTGGAACGGCATGAACCTCGAGCGCTGGTTCGAGCGCTTCTTCGACAACGTCAGCGATGTGCCGAGCGTCGTCGTCAGCGAGGGCATCGCGCCGATGGGCATCCGTGACGGACCTTACACCGGCAAGCCCAATCCCCACGCCTGGATGTCGCCCTCGAACGCCCTTGTCTACATCGAGAACATCCGCAAGGCGCTCGTCGCCCACGATCCGGCCAACGCTGCGACCTATGATGCGAACGCGGCCCGGTACGCGGAGAAGATCAAGGCCCTCGACGCCCCGCTGCGCGAGCGCTTCGCCGCGATCCCGGACGCGCAGCGCTGGCTCGTGACCAGCGAGGGCGCCTTCAGCTACCTGGCGCGCGACTACGGCATGCGCGAAGCCTTCCTCTGGCCGATCAACGCCGACGAGCAGGGCACGCCCCGGCAGGTGCGCAAGGTAATCGACCTGGTGCGCGCCAACGACATCCCGGTCGTGTTCAGCGAGAGCACCGTCTCCGACAAGCCGGCGCGCCAGGTGGCGAAGGAGACCGGCGCCCGCTACGGCGGCGTCCTCTATGTCGACAGCCTGAGCACCGAGGACGGCCCGGTCCCGACCTACATCGATCTTTTGCGTGTGACGGTGGAAACCATCGCCGAGGGCTTCACCTCTTGATCCCGCCCTCCATCCGCGCGCCCTCGATCAGCGCCAAGACCGTCACGGTCGCCTACGGCAACGGGCACGTCGCGCTCCAGGACATCACGTTCGACCTCGGCCCCGGCACCATCTGCGGTCTCGTCGGTGTCAACGGCAGCGGCAAGTCCACGCTCTTCAAGACCATCATGGGGTTCGTGCGCCCGACGGCCGGAGAGGTGCGCATCGCCGGCCTTCCCGTCGACGAGGCGCTGAAGCAGAACCTCGTCGCCTACGTGCCGCAGAGCGAGGACGTCGACTGGAATTTCCCGGTGCTGGTCGAGGATGTCGTCATGATGGGCCGGTACGGCCACATGGGATTTTTGCGCCGCGCGTCGGCCACGGACCGGCAGAAGGTGAGCGAAGCGCTCGAGCGCGTCGACATGGCGGGCTTCCGCAAGCGCCAGATCGGCGAGCTCTCCGGCGGGCAGAAGAAGCGCGTCTTCCTGGCGCGCGCCCTCGCCCAGGAAAGCCGCATCGTCCTTCTCGACGAGCCGTTCACCGGCGTCGACGTCAAGACGGAGACGGCGATCATCGATCTCCTGCGCGACCTCCGGGCGCACGGCCACCTGATGCTGGTCTCGACGCACAATCTCGGCAGCGTGCCCGATTTCTGCGACCGGGTGGTGCTGATCAACCGCGTGCTGCTCGCGGCCGGACCGACGCGGGAGACCTTCACGGAGGCCAACCTCGAGAAGGCGTTCGGCGGCGTGCTGCGCCACTTCAGGCTGGCGGCCTCCGCCCTGCACGCCGACGACGACCGGCGCACCGTGACCGTGCTCACCGACGACGAGCGCGCCCTCGTCTTCTACGGCGAGAGCGCCAACGGTGACCGAGCACGCAAAGACGGAGAGAGGAATGAGTGAGCTCCTCGTCCCCTTCGCCTACGACTACATGGTCAAGGCCATGTGGGTGAGCGGCCTCGTCGGCGCCACGTGTGCCTTTCTCTCCGCCTACCTGATGCTGAAGGGCTGGTCGCTCATGGGCGATGCGCTCGCCCATTCCATCGTGCCGGGCGTGGCTGCCGCCTACCTCATCCGTGTTCCGTTCGCCGCCGGCGCCTTCGTCGCGGGATTCCTGGCGGCCATCGGCATGTGGTTCGTGCGCCAGCAATCGAAGCTGCGCGAGGACGCGGTCATCGGCATCGTGTTCTCGTCGTTTTTCGCTGCCGGCCTGCTGCTCGTCTCCATCAATCCGACGGCGGTCAACGTGCAGTCGATCGTGCTCGGCAACATCCTCGGCATCTCCGATGACGACGCGCTCCAGGTCGTCGTCATCGCCGCCCTCTGCTTCGCGGTGCTGGCGCTCAAATGGAAGGACCTGATGGTCGTGTTCTTCGACGAGACGCACGCCCGCAGCGTCGGTCTCAACCCGACCGCGCTCAAGATCCTGTTCTTCACGCTTCTCAGCGCCTCGACGGTCGCGGCGCTGCAGACGGTCGGGGCCTGCCTCGTCATCTCCATGGTGGTGACGCCGGGCGCCACCGCCTATCTCCTGACCGACCGCTTCGGACGCCTGCTCACGCTCAGCGTCGCCATCGGCGCCGCGACGAGCGTCGTCGGGGCCTACGTCAGCTTTTTCCTCGACGGGGCCACGGGGGGCGTCATCGTCGTAATGCAGACGCTTCTGTTTCTCGCCGCCTTCTTCTTCGCACCCAAGCACGGCCTGCTCGCGAGCCGGCGGAAGGCCCTCACGGACGATGCGCCGGCGGTGGAGCGCCCGACCCCGTGATGGACAGCAGCCTTTTGGACTTTTTCGTCACGCCGCTCTCCTACGCGTTCATGCAGCGCGCCCTGATCGCCGCCATGCTGATCGGCGCCGTCTGCTCCGTGCTGTCGTGCTACCTCGTGCTGCGCGGCTGGTCGCTGATGGGGGATGCCATCTCCCACGCCGTGCTTCCCGGCATCGTGGTGGCCGTCGTGACGGGGCTGCCCATCGCCCTCGGCGCCTTCGCCTCCGGGCTCTCGTGCGCCCTCCTCACCGGCTACCTCAAGGAGAACAGCCGCGTGAAGGAGGACACGGTGATGGGCATCGTCTTCTCCGGCATGTTCGGCCTCGGCCTCGTGCTCATGACCAAGGTCGAGACCGACCAGCACCTCATGCACATCCTGTTCGGCGACATGCTGGGCGTGACATGGCGCGACGTGATCGAGACCGGCGTCATCGCCGGCACGACGCTGCTCGTGGTGATCGCCAAGTGGCGCGATCTGCTGCTCTACTGCTTCGACCCGCAACATGCCCGTGCCATCGGGTTGCCGGTCCGCCTCATCCATTACGGCCTCTTGGTGCTGCTCGCGCTCACCATCGTCGCGGCCTTGAAGGCGGTCGGCGTCATCCTGGTGGTGGCCATGCTGGTGACGCCCGGCGCAACGGCCTATCTTCTGACGGACCGTTTCGAGCGGATGCTCCTCGTGTCGGCCGCGGTGGCTATCGGATCGAGCGCGCTCGGCACGCTCGTGAGCTTCCACATCGACGGCGCAACGGGGCCCTCGATCGTGCTGATCCAGGCCGCCGTCTTCCTGGCCGCCTTCCTGCTCGCCCCCCGCACCGGGCTCCTGCGCCGCGCACGCTGAGGCGCGGGGCTGGCTCCGGCCACGCCGCCTCGGCTCAACGCGCCGTGCCGGTAAGAAAGATGAAGCCCGAATATCCGCTGCGGATCTCCCGGTCGACGATGCCGATCAGCCTGGCGTCGACGGCGTCGGCGTGACGCCGGAAGACGCGCTCGATCGTTTCGGGGGAGAGCTTGAGCACGGGGAACGGCCGGTCGGCGACGACATAGCCTTCGCTGCGCACGAGAAACGCCGCCGCAAGCATGCCCCCGGGGCGCACCGAGCGGGCGAAGGCGGCCGAGGCCGCCTCGAACTCGTCCTGGCGCTCGGTGATCGATTCGGCGCAGAAGAACATCGTCGCCGCATCCCAGCTCCGCGCCGGCAGATCGAACACCGAGCCCTGCGTGACGACGCACTTTTCGCGCAGCATCGGGACCGGGTTCTCCGGCAGCCCCCAGCCGGGACCGTACGCTTCGCGGGCGACTTTCCAGAAATGGCGCCACTGGGGGCGCATGTCGTCATTGTCGAGCTCGGCGCGGAGCCAGGCGACGTTCGTCGCCGCGTATTCCCAGGCCGTGAGCCGGCGCGCGCGCGGCAGCGTGCAGAAGAACGGGATGAGGTTCGGACCGGTGCCGACGTCGACGACATCGAGCGCGTTGCCGGCCGTCGAAGCGCGCTTCAACGCCTCGACCGCCACGCGGATGACGAGATCGTCGTCGGGGTGCGGCTCGCCGTAATAATGCTGGAAATAGGCTTCGGAATCGAACGCGTTCCACTGGTACTCGGCGTTGCCGTGACCCTCGCCGCTGCTGTTCTCGACCATCGCTCCCCCGGATTGCGCTCTCGCCGCCTACCGGCAGGAGACATCGCATGCACGTGCAAAAATCAAGCGGTCGCTGCCCTGCGGCGATCCCTCTTCGGATGGCTGTCGGTTCCGAGGTTCCGTGGCTCGAACGTCTCGATCAACGCCGTGAGCTGCGGCGCGGCGAGGGGGCGCGAGAAGAAATACCCCTGCAGCTCCGTGCAGCCGAGATGGCTCATCATCGCTGCTTCGCACTCGCTCTCCACGCCTTCCGCCACGATCCGCATGCCGAGGCCGCGCCCGAGCGACACCACCGACTGCACGATCGTCCGCGAGGTGACGGCGGTCGAGACGTTGGTGACGAACGAACGATCGATCTTGATCTTGTCGAACTTGAAATTGCAGAGGTAGGACAGGCTCGAATAGCCGGTGCCGAAATCGTCGAGCGCCGTCTTGAAGCCCATCTCCTGGAGCCCCTGCAGCGTCGCCTTGGTCTGATCGGTCGCCTCGAGCAGCACGCCTTCCGTGATCTCGAGCACGATGCGGCTCGGCGCGACGTCGTATTGGGCGGTCAGGCGTTTGAGAACCGCCTCCAGATCCGCCTGCTTGAGCTGCACCGGCGAGAGGTTGACGGCAATCTCGATGCCGGGCCACTGCCGACTGTCCTTGATCGCCTGCTCCAGCACCCACGTCCCGAGCGCCGGCATGAGCCCGGAGATCTCGGCGATCGGAATGAACGTCGAGGGCGGGATCTCGCCCTTGAGAGGATGGCGCCAGCGCATAAGCGCCTCCGCACCGATGATCGTTCCGGTCTGGCAGGACACGATCGGCTGGTAGGTGAGCCGCAGCTCCTCGCGCTCGATGGCCGCGCGCAGGTCGACCTCGATCGTGCGGCGCGTCTCGACCTGGCGTGCCATCTCGGTCGAAAACGTCATAGCCCGGTCGCGGCCCTGGCTCTTGGCCTCGTAGAGGGCGATATCGGCGTGACGCATGAGCTCGTCCGCACTCAGGCCATGCTCCGGCGCGCGGGCGATGCCGATCGACGCCGTGACGCGGATCGTCTGCCCGTCGATGGCGAACGGCTCATCGAACGCGCCTGCGATGCGCGCCGAAAGCTGCGCATCCGCATCGGCATCATTCGAGACGCAGAGGATGGCGAACTCGTCTCCTCCGAACCGCGCCAGGAAATCGTCGTCGCGCAGGCGTGCCGCCAGGCGCTTCGAGACCGCCTTGATCAGCTTGTCGCCCGTCTCGTGCCCGAGCGTATCGTTGATGTCCTTGAAGCGGTCGACGTCGACGTAAGCTGCGATCGCCCGCTCGCCCGCGTCCCCGAAATCCGGCGCGGCCAGTGTCGCATCCACGTGCTCGACCATGTGCTGGCGGTTGGGAAGCCCTGACAGCGCGTCGTGCTTGGCGGCATGGCGCGAGCGCGCCTCGCGCTGCGTCAGCTCGTCCGACGCCCGCCTGAGGCGACGGAACATTTTGCTCGAGAGCACGCCCGTCGCCAGGACGCCGCAGGCAACGAGCGGCAGAATGATGGTCAGCAGAATCTGACCCGGCCGCCGCGTCGTCCACGACAGATAGCCGGCATTTGCGCCGTCGTCGCTGACGAAGGGCTCCGAGACGACGCCGCCGGTCGCGATCGGTTGCGCGGTCAGCTTGAGATCGGGGAGCAGCAGCGATTGCGCAATCTTCTTGACGAACGCCTCGTCGATGCGGACCACGCTGACGAGGAGCTTGGGCGTGCCTTTGAGCAGCGTCATGTCGACGTTGGGAACGATCGTGATGGCTGCGACCACCGAGGGCATGCCGTCGAGCGTGACGATATGGCCGGCCCAGCGGGCGGTCTCGAGAACGCCCGCAAGGATCCGGTAGTTGGTCTGCGCCCTGCCGAAGTCGTCCGGACGCTCCCTGAGCGTCCCAAACCCGTTCCGGATCTCGCCGACGATGGATGAGATTGCCGCCTCACGCGCGGCATAGACCGAAGGGTCCGCGCGCGCGCCGTCCTTGTAGGCGTAGATCGCCGCATTCGCCCCATTGAGGATGTAAATCTCGTCGTGGCCGTAAGTCTCTCCGAGAAATAGTCCGAATTCGGCGTCGGCAAACTCCAGGTTGAGCGCACCGTCGGCGGTATTCGTCACCGCGTCGTCCCACCAGGCCACGCTCTTCTGACCGTCGAGGACGCTCCCGATGGCTTGATTGAGGGCGTTCTCGACGAGCGTGCGCTCGCTATCGGTGGCGGTCTTGTTCGCCGACCAGCCGGCGAAGGCGATGATCGCGAGCAGGAGCACGCCGAAGAACGTGATAGCCGCACGAATGATCCTCGTCAGACGACGAAGATCTCCCTCGAACAGTCCAGTTGTATCAACCGACAACATGAGCGTGGTTGCCCCTTGGCAGACGAACACGGACAGATTTGCCGATAACGATATAAGTCATTGTTTAGTTGGTCATCTGTTCTCAGCGTATGGTAAATATTTTATTAACAGTTGTCCAAGAACAGAAATCTCTATTGTTGTGTTAACTCTTTTTTTATTGCTCGTTGACGTTCAATATCTTATTAATAATACTTGATCGTTAAGGCAACAATTCGCCGATCGATAGAACTGTACTGAGCATATCCGAGTGTGCCATGAGCTCCCGTCTTGTCATCCGTACACGTGCCTACAGCGAGGAATTGAGACGAGCCGCCGAATCGATCGAGCAGGCCGCCTGGAGCGAGCTGGGCTATCTCAATTACACGCGCGCTCATTACGAGAACTACGCAGCGCTTCTTTCCAAGTATGACGACTACCAGCTTTGCCTGGTTGATCTTGAGACTGACTATCCGGTCGCCGTGTTCAACAGCGTGCCGCTGAGCGGCGTCGGGTTCGACGACCTGCCGCACGAGGGATGGGACTGGGTCGTGGAGACGGCGGCCCGGCCGAAGGGTCCAGACACGATGCTCGGCGGGCTCGCGATGTCGATCCCGGCCGTGCACCGGGCGAAGGGCTACGGGCGCCGCATGCTGCGCGCCATGCGCGAGCTTGCCGAAGCGAAGGGATTGCGGGGCGTTCTGGCGGCCGTGCGCCCCTCGTCCAAGGCCCGTCATCCCTGGGTCGGGATCGACGATTACGTCACCTGGACGGACGGAAAAGGCGGCGCGTTCGATCCCTGGCTTCGCAGCCACCTGTCGTCGGGGGGAACGTACGTCGGGCCGTGCAAGCGCTCCATGGTCGTCGAGGAGCCGATCGCGTTCTGGGAGACGTGGTCGAAGCGGGCGTACCCGGCGTCGGGTCACTATGCCGTCCAAGGCGCGCTGGTGCCTCTCGAGATCGACCTCGAGAGGGGGGTCGGGCGCTACGAGGAACCGAACGTCTGGGTGACCTACGCCTGCTGACGCCCCAGGCCGCATCGGCCGGCTTCCTCCGCCCTCTCCCGGTCGGCTCGATCGCGTCCCCCGAGGCCGTCGTGATGCGGTGTTGCGCGTGACCTAAAATCAGTGTCTCTTCAGGCAGCGCGCTGCCGGCGAACGCGTTCCGCGCCGACCGTCCGGCCGCCGATGACGCAGGCCCGCGACACGACGCGTCCGGGACGGGCAACCCCGGCGCCACCGAAAACCGAGGGAGACCCATGAAGCCCTTTCGTCCCGCCTCCTGGCGCACCCTGTTGGGGGCCCTGGCTGTTCCCGCAGCGCTCGGCGTGCTCGCGACGCCGGGCCGGGCAGACCCCACGTTCGACACGCTTCTCGGCTCCTGGGGCGGCAGCGGCACCTACAAGCTCCAGAACGGCACCGCGGAAAAGCTCAAGTGCGACGCCTACTACACCGGCGGCGGGTCGCAGCTCGGCATCGCGGTCCGCTGCACGGGGCAGACCAACAAGATCGAAATGCGCTCGAAGCTGAGCGCCAACGGCAGCGCGCTGAGCGGAAGCTGGGAGGAGCGGACGTTCAATGCCTCCGGTGACGTCAACGGCAAGCTGACCGACAGGAGCATCAAGCTCGCCATCACCGGCGGCGTGGGCGGCTCGATGACGATCACCTACGACAAGACCAGGCAGAACGTGGCGATCGCAACCGAGGGAATCCCCTTGAAGAGCGTCACGGTCAGCCTGTCGCGCAAATGACGCACCCGACCCTGACCGCCCGCTCCGGACCCGGCGGACTCGAGCTGACGGCGGCGGGCGCCTGGACGGTCGATCATGCCCGCAACCTCGACGGCCTGATCGACCAGACGGTCGGCGCGACGCCGTCCGGCGCGCCGCTCTCGATCGACATGAGAAGCGTGACCGCGCTCGATACCTACGGCGCATGGCTCATCGAGCGTTTGGTGCGCGCCCGGGAAGCGGGCCAGGGCGCCGCGCATGTCGAGGGCCTCCCGGAGCGCTACCGGGCGCTCTACGACGAGATCCGCTCCACCGAGCGCGACGGCCCAGCAGAGCCGCCCCCGGGCGCCTCCCTGGTGGGCTATGTCACCCGCCTCGGGCGCGCGACGGCCGGCCTCCTCCGCGAGTTCACGGATTTTGCGCACATGCTCGGCGCCATCGTGATGTCGCTCGCCCGTGCCGTCGCGAACCCGCGGAGCTTCCGCTTCACGCCGACCATGAGCCACCTCGACCGGGTCGGCTGGCAGGCGGTGCCGATCATGCTGCTGATCACGTTCCTGATCGGGGCGATCATCGCGCAGCAGGGCTTCTTCCATTTCCGCAAGTTCGGCGCCGATGCCTACGTCGTCGACATGGTCGGCATCCTCGTCCTGCGCGAGATCGGCGTGCTCATCATCGCCATCATGATGGCCGGACGCTCGGGCAGCGCCTATACCGCCGAGCTCGGCTCTATGAAGATGCGCGAGGAGATCGACGCGCTGCGCACCATGGGCCGCGATCCGGTGGACGTGCTCATCCTGCCGCGCATCGTCGCGCTCGTCGTCGCGCTGCCCATCCTGACTTTCATGGGCTCGATCGCCGCGCTCTACGGCGGCGGCCTCGTGGCGTGGCTCTATGCCGGCATGAGCCCGGCGATCTACATTGAGCGGCTGCACGAGGCCATCTCGCTCACCCACTTCAAGGTCGGCATGATCAAGGCGCCCTTCATGGCGCTGGTGATCGGCGTCGTCGCCTGCGCGCAGGGGCTCGCGGTCAAGGGAAGCGCGGAATCGCTCGGACGGGAGACCACGGCGTCGGTTGTCAAATCCATCTTTCTCGTGATCGTGCTCGACGGGTTGTTCGCCGTCTTCTTCGCTTCCGTCGATATGTGAGCCCGATATCTGAACCATGACCAGCGACAAGGCCATAGACGTCCGCGACCTGGTGGTTGGCTTCGGCCCGCGCACCGTGCTCGACCGCGTCACGTTCGACGTGCGCCGCGGCGAGGTGTTCGGTTTCGTCGGCGGCTCGGGCAGCGGAAAATCCGTTCTCCTGCGCACCATCATCGGGCTCATCCCGCGCCGCTCCGGCACCATCGAGGTGCTCGGCACGCGGCTCGATTCCGCCACGCGGGAGCAACGGCGCGGCATCGAGCGCCGATGGGGCGTGCTGTTCCAGCAGGGCGCGTTGTTCTCATCGCTCACGGTGCTGCAGAACGTGCAGTTTCCGATGATCGAGTACCTCAACCTGCCCCAGCGCCTCATGGACGAGATGGCCGCCGTCAAGCTCGACATGGTGGGGCTGGGCAAGGCGGACCATCACAAGATGCCCTCCGAGCTGTCGGGCGGCATGACGAAACGCGTCGCGCTGGCCCGCGCCCTCGCCCTCGACCCGGAGCTGGTGTTCCTCGACGAGCCGACGTCCGGCCTCGACCCCATCTCGGCCGGTGATTTCGACGCCCTGATCAAGACGCTGCAGGAGACCTTGGGCCTCACCGTCTTCATGATCACGCACGATCTCGAGAGCCTGCATGCGATCTGCGACCGGGTGGGCGCGCTCGCCGACGGGCGCGTCGTGGCCGAGGGGCCGATCGGCTCCATGCTCGATTGCGACCATCCCTGGGTGCGCTCTTATTTCCGCGGCCGTCGTGCGACGGCCCTCTCGTCCCGATTTACCAATTAAGAGGCTTGAGGCCCGAACAATGGAAACACAGGCGCGCTACACCCTGGTAGGGTCCTTTGTGCTTGCAGCGGTCCTGGCCGCGTTCGCCTTCGTCTACTGGATGCAGAACACCGCCGGCCTCTCGGATCGCCAGCTCTATCAGGTCCGGTTCCAGAGCTCGATCTCCGGCCTCCTCAAGGGCTCAAGCGTGCTCTTCAACGGCATCCGCGTCGGCGAGGTCACGGACATCGCGCTCTCGCCGGACGCCCCCAAGGACGTGCTCGTCACCATCGCCGTCGACAGGTCGGCGCCGGTGCGCTCCGATACGGTCGTGGAC
>WBZR01001608.1_pt1 | contig 27311 bp, 22 predicted proteins | sample 5204231 | NCBI WGS metagenome assembly WBZR01 (sample SAMN12412403, study PRJNA552823) | activated sludge metagenome | isolation source: activated sludge from anammox sidestream of wastewater treatment plant... | place: USA: Virginia | collected 2017-08
CGGCGATGCCGGTGGTCGAGGTCTTGGTCGTCGTGCCGTTCACGCGGACCCGCACCGGGGCGACCAGCGCGTTCGGGACGATGAACTTGCAGTGGCGGAGGTAGTTGTCGTCGTCGGCCGAGAGGCTGGCGACGTCGCCCGCGTCCAGACGGCCAAGGACCGTCGTGAAGGAGCTCGGGACCACGACCTCGGGCGCACTGCCCGTGATCGTGAGCGCGTTCGCAAGCTGCGACGTCTGCTGATCCGGGTTCGTCATCGTCAGGGTGCGGCCACCGGTCGCCGCGCTTCCGCCGACCGAGACGTTCAGGGTGGCCTGGGTGGGCGAGTCCCACGTCACGCTGTTCACGGTGACGTCGGATCCGCTGAATGCGGCGAGAAGCCGGTTCGGGAACGCCGGATCCGTGTCGTAGAACTCTGTTCCGCTAGAGCTCGTCCCAGTCACGACCACGTTGACGCCGCTCGCTCCTTGGCCCAGCGTGTTCGGGCTTAGGGATGCGATCGCTGCGGGTGCGGGGGCGCGGAGGCGCAGAACTCGGACCGCCCAAACGTTGTTCGAGCTCACGAACTCGTGGAAGCACCACATCGTCTGGTCGTCAGTCGGATCCACCACGACCATGGAGTAGTCCCCCCAGCGGAAGGGGTTCCCGCCGATCGCGTAGTTGAACCCGCTCGTGATTCCCACGGTGGCTGCCTGGGTCGTGCCCAGGGCGTCGGTCCTCAATCGTCCGGCCGTCGCGATCTGTACCCGCGTGGAGGTGTTCGCGCGGTTTACGCCAATCGCGAAGTGCCCCTGTCCCGACTTGTTGATGCTGGGCATCCACGTGTAGAGGAACCCGGTCGCAGCGTTGTCGAACGCCGTGCCCGACTGAACCAAGCTCGGAGTGCCCGTGAGGTTTCCGATCTCGTACCAGCGCGAACCCGTTCGATCGCCGCCGCTGCTGCCGACGCCTGACGAGTTGATTCGGATGTTGTGCGAAGTGACCAGGGTGCGGTTGCCGGTGATCCGGTCGCGCCGGATCGCCGCGTTGTACAGGCGGTCGTCCAGGGCGTCCAGCCGCGTGGCAGAGCCAGGGTGCTGGGCATCCAAGGGGAACGCCGTGGAAGGGACTCCGATCGGGAGGTTCCCGGAGATCGTCGGGCTTCCGCCAGGGTTCGAGACGCGCCGCATCTGAAGGAGACCGAACGCGGCATTGTCCACACCGATGAAGTACCCTTGCGTGGCGGCCGGATCGTCATTGTCCACCCCTTGGGGAGTGAAGAGCCCCGCGCCGGAGGCCCCGGACGTGTTGAACCGAGTGCCCACGATGGGCCCGCCGCTCAAGACGCTCGTCTTTCGGATGACCCAGACGTTCGTTCCGAGGAAGGCACTGAGCGACGTGTTGAACGTGTTCTCCCCAACATAAAGTGCGTTGGCGTCCACCCCTAAGGACGGGTAGTCGGCGAATGCGCTCGGCGTGGTCAAGAAGTAGAAAGTGAAGCTCGAAGTGTTCGTGATCGTTGCTCCGTTGCTCACCGCGACGACGAGCCGGTTCGGGGAACTGACGTTGATCGCGATCACGATCCACCGGTTGGAGAGCCGATCCCAGCGCACACGGGGGTCGGAGATGCCCGAGCCGTTCCGCACAGAGTTGAAGAACGACTCGGGGGTGACGTTCAGCGAGCCTGCAACACCGTTCCGGTCGTAGCTCCGGATCCGTCCGTTCACGGCAATCAGGATCTGGGTGGGGCTCACGTCTCCTTGCACGTCAGGTGGAACGAATCCAGATTCGTTCAACGTCGGCCCGTTGAACTGGAAATCAATCGTTTGCGGGGAGTAAATCCCCCCGCGACCGCCCTGGGAACCATCGCCGCCCACACCTTGTGGGCTCGTCGCAGGGAAGGAAGGCACCTCTTGCGAGCCGGGATTCAAAGGGAGGTTGCGCCGGTCGGGGCCCTCCTTCTCGGTCTTCTTGGGAATGCGGATCCATTTGAGGAGGTCGTTCTCCTTGGCGGATCGAGCGTTCATGGCCGCGACAGTATCCACGACGCCTTTCTTGCCCACGTACGTGACGCCCTTATATTGAGCGAGGGCCGATCCAGCGGCAAGGCCGAGGATCACAAGGGCGAGGCTTCTTCGAGCAGTTCGCGAAAGGGAAGTTGATGGCATGTTCATCTCCGACTCATGCAAGGTGCCAAAGGGCAAGCTTGCGAGATTCGAGTGTACACCGAAGGTTCGTTGTGGACAGCTTCCACCTCAAAACCTGGCATGTTTGCGGGTACAAGGTTTCGTCCTGAGAATGGGCTAAACTTCTGCCCGTCCCATGGCAGCCGAGGCTGAAAAGAAGGAAGTACAGGTCACGATCAACGGAACCAAGATCAGCGTTCCGGCCGGGGAGCTCTTGGTGGAGTCTGTCAAGCGCCTTGGCCTAGAGATCCCCATCTTCTGCTACCACCCGAGGATGCAGCCGGTCGGCATGTGCCGGATGTGCCTCGTCGAGGTCGGCTTCGAGCAACAGGACGGCTCCGTGCGCATGATGCCCAAGCCCCAGGCGGGCTGCACTCTCGGAGCGAGCGAGGGCATGGTGGTGGTGACAGACTCCGAGGCCATCCACGCGGACCGCCGGGGCGTGCTCGAGTTCTTGCTCATCAACCATCCCCTGGACTGCCCAATCTGTGACCGCGGGGGCGAGTGTCCGTTGCAGAACAACACGATGGCCTACGGCCCCTCGACCAGTCGCTACGTGGAGCTGAAGCGCCACCTTCCCAAAGCGTTCCCGCTCAGCAAGTATGTGACCTTGGATCTGGAGCGCTGCATCCAGTGTGGCCGTTGCGTCCGGTTCACCGAGGAGGTCTCCGGCGACGCCGATCTTGCGTTCCGGTTCCGAGGTGCGGAAATGCAGCCCTCGACGTTCCAACTCACGGATTTCGAGTCGCGCTTCAGCGGGAACGTGATCGAGATCTGTCCTGTCGGCGCCTTGACGTCCACGACCTATCGCTTCCGCGCCCGCCCATGGGACATCGAGGCGGGGGAAGGGATCTGCAGCCAGTGCTCGAACGGGTGTAGCGTCTGGATAGACCGCCGGTCGGGAAAGTTTGTCCGGATCAGCGGCCGAACCAACGAGGACGTCAACGAAGAGTGGACTTGCGACAAGGGCAAGTTCGGCCACGAGTACCTCAATTCCACCGAGCGGGCGACGAGCCCCATGATTCGCAAGGGCGATTCGCTCGTACCTTGCACCTGGCACGAGGCGTATGAGGCCATCGTAGCCGAGCTCGGCCGGGGAGCCGCGGCGAGCCTGGTGGGCACGCGGGTAGCGAACGAGGGGATGTGGCTTCACCATCGGCTGTTCCACCAAACGGTGGGTAGCCGAGACGTGGACTTCCGTTGGACACGGTTCTTGCCTCCTGCCAGCGAACGAATAGGTTCGAAGCTTGGCTCCCCAGCAGTCCAGGGCACGATCGCTGGGCTCGAGGAGGCCAAGCGGATCGTGGTGCTGGGGTGCCATCTCGCGGAAGACTTGCCCATCGTCCATTTGCGCGTGCGCAAGGCCTGGGCAAAGCACGGCACGGATGTCGCGGTCGCCTATCACTCGCCGACCGAGGCCGAGCGATTTGCCTCGCTTCCGATCCGTTACCGCAAGGGGAGCGAGGCGGACTTGCTACGGTCTCTGCTCTTCGTGGCCGTCGAGAGAGGTGCCACTGTCCCCGAGGCAGTGCGAACTGGGCTCGACGCATTCTCGCCCGAAGCGGTCGCAGAGCGCACCGGCCTTGCGCCGAGCGCGATCCGCGCCCTCGCCGACCGGTGCGGGGAGGGTTGCGCCGTCGTTGCCTCGGACGCCTTGCTCGACGTGGAGGGCGCAAGCGGCGCGTATCAGGATCTCGCATACCTTTGCTCCGCCACGGGCTCAACGCTCCACTTCTTTCCCAGGGGAGCGAACTCGATGGGAGCCGAGGCGCTCGGGCTCCTTCCGGAGACAGGGGCCAAGGACACGTGGCAGATCGTCGAGTCGGCAACCTCGGGTGCCTTCCACAGCCTTTGGCTGGTCGAGACGGACCTCGCTGAGCTCCCCGAAGGATCCGGAGCGCTCGAGAACACTCCGTTTGTCATCGTGCAGACCACAGCGCTGAACGAGACCGCACGGTTCGCCAGCGTCCTCCTCCCCATGGCCGCCCCGCCCGAGCAGGACGGCACCTGGACGAGTTGCGAAGGCAGGGTCCAGCGCATGAAAGCCTCGCTCCATCCTCCTGGGGAGGCAAAGCCCGCTTGGCGAATCGCGTGCGACCTTTCCATCCTACTCGGCGGGGGAACGCCGTACTTCGGTGCAGCCGAGGTGATGGAGGCCATCGCGAACGACTCGCCTTCCTTCGCGGGATGCGTCTATTCAAGCCTTCCAGAAGAGGGGGCGATCCTTGACCTGACCCCAATGCCTACGGCACCGTTGGCGCAAGAGTAGCGGGGCGGGTAAGGTCGGAACCTGGCATGGACGTCGGACACTGGCTCGAAGGACTCGGGCAGTCAAACCCGGTAGCGCTCGCGGCAATCCGCGTGGTCCTACTGGTGTTGCCGATCCTCGTGCTGGTGCCCGGCCTGATCTGGCTCGAGCGAAGGCTCCTAAGCTGGATGCAGGATAGGATCGGGCCCAACCGTACAGGCACCGTGACCTTCCCGAGCAACTTCCCGCTCAAGTTCCTCGCCGGAAAGAAGGTGCGCACCTTCGGCCTGCTCCAGCCGATCGCAGACGGAGTCAAGCTCTTCCTCAAGGAGGACGTCACACCCAGTGCGATAGACAAGCTGGTCTACTTCCTGGCCCCGTTCCTGGCCTTGTTCCCGGCGTTCGCCCTCGGTGCGACGCTGCCGTGGGCCTCCACGGGCTTCATGCCGTTCACCTCGATCCCAGGGCCCTACTCGTTGCTCACTCCCGTGGCCAACGTCGAGATCGGGATCCTCTACGTCCTGGCGATCTCCAGCCTGGGGGCCTATGGACTGGTACTCGCGGGCTATGCGAGCAACAACAAGTACTCCCTGATGGGCGGCATCCGGGCGAGCGCACAGCTCATTTCGTACGAGCTGGGTATGGGCGTATCGCTCGCCTGCGTCGCGCTGGCCACCGGCTCCCTCAAGATGCCGGACATGGTCATGCAGCAGGAGGCGGCGTTGTGGGGGGTCGCGGAGCACATCCAGAACTGGTTCGTCTTCACGCCCTGGGGCCTTGTGAGCGCGATTGTGTTCCTGATCTGCCTCGTCGCCGAGACGAACCGTGCGCCCTTCGACCTGCCGGAGGCTGAGAACGAGCTCATCGCGGGCTATCACACCGAGTACTCCTCGATGAAGTTCGCGGTCTTCTTCATGGGGGAATATGCAGCGATGTTCCTGCTCAGCGGGGTATTCGCCGCCGTGTTCCTAGGTGGGTACAACCTGGTTCCCGTTCGCTGGGAGCACCTCGCAGACACTTATCCCGCGATGGCGGGGTTCTATGGCGCGATGGCAAAGCTGAACTACTGGCTTGGCCCTCTCTGGTTCCTAGGCAAGTGCGCTGGAGGCGTTGCCTTCTTCATTTGGCTGAGAGCGACGTTGCCACGCCTGCGCTACGATCAACTGATGTCGCTCGGCTGGAAGACGCTCTTGCCCTTGGCCGTGGCGAACTTCATCGTGGTCGCCCTCTATATCGTCTTCACCTCGCTCTATGGCCCAGCGGGTGGGTGGGGCGCGTGGGGCGGAGCCACGCTCGTGCTGGTCCTGCTCTATCTGAACATCGCGGCGGCGACGAGGAAGGGCCCGTTGGCGTCCCCCCCGCGACGGATCGCGCTGGTGGATGGCACAGAGGCGCCTGCCTCACTTCGTGAGCGGGAGCAGGTGAAGACATGACCGCGAACCAAGTCGCGTTTCTCCTCGTGGGCGGCTTGGCGGCCCTGGGCGCCACCGGCGTCGTCGCGTGCGGTGAGAAACCGGTTCGCAGCGCCCTCTGCCTGGTTTTGAACTTCTTCCTGCTCGGCGTCTTGTACTTCATGCTGGGAGCCGAACTCCTGGGGATCATTCAGGTCATGGTCTATGCAGGGGCGATCATGGTGCTGTTCCTCTTTGTCGTCATGGTTCTCGCCTTGCAAAGCCAAGAGGCCCCCCGGCACAAGGAGAGGCGCTGGCCCTTGGCGATCGTGGGAGCCATCGCCCTGGCTGCAACGGTCGCGAGCGTGATCGTCACCTTCGACCCAAGCCCGTTCTCCCAACCCGTAGGCGACGGCTATGGCAAGCCGCAAGCGATCGGAGCCTATCTGTTCACAGAATACGCCCTGCCCTTCGAGGTCGCGAGCGTCCTGCTCCTCGTCGGGATCGTAGGGAGCGTGCTGCTGGCAAGGAGGAACGCCTAGGTGGGACTCGTCAATGACGTTCCTCTGCAATGGTTCCTGGCCCTGAGCCTCTATATGTTCGTCCTCGGCGCGATCGGGGTCATGGTCCGGCGGAACCCAGTCGTGATGTTCATGTGCATCGAGCTCATGCTCAATGCCGTGAACCTGACGTTCCTTGCCTTCGCCCGTTATCAACCGAGCGGTGCGCTCGCCAGCGGGGACGTTCCCACCGCGATGGCGGGCCAAATGATGGTGATCTTCGTGATGGCGGTGGCCGCGGCGGAGGTCGCGGTCGGCCTGGGAATCATCACCGCGATCTTCCGGCTCAAGAACCGGGCCGACGCCGATGACCTGGGGAGCTTGAGAGGATGACCGTGCCGAACGAATTCTCAACCGTATGGTGGATCGTCTTCCTCCCCTTGCTGGGATTCTTGTTCCAGGCGCTCTTGGGCAAGAGGCTGGTCGAGACCTTGGGGGCGAAGTTCGGCAGGCCTGCAGCGGGGGCGATCGCAGTGGCACCCATCGGTCTTGCGTTCCTCCTCGGCGCCGATCTTACTTCCAAGCTTGCACAGTTGCCCGAGCATGCCAGGGCGGCGGTCTCGACCCTCGGCCCCTGGATGAGCGTCCAAGGTTTGCAGGTGCCGTTCGAGCTCCGGGTGGATCCCCTTTCGATGACGATGGTGCTCATCATCACCGGGATCGGTGCCCTGATCCACCTGTACGCGATCGGGTACATGGCCCAGGAGCGCGACTTCCCCCGGTTCTTCACCTACCTCAACCTCTTCGTCGCCGCGATGCTCGTGCTCGTGCTCGGCAACAACCTCGTGCTGACCTTTGTCGGCTGGGAGGGGGTAGGAGTGTGCAGCTACCTTCTCATCGGCTTTTGGTACAGGGATCTCGCGAACTCCAAGGCGGCGAACAAGGCCTTCATCGTGAACCGGGTCGGGGATGTCGGCTTCGCACTGGGGATGTTTTGGATCGTCCACCTGCTCTCGCAGAACCGTGAGACGCTTGCGGTCACGGGCGAGCGGTGGCTCAGCTATGACACGATCCTCGCTGTCTCGCCTCGGCTCCTCGAAATGTTCCCGACAGCCCTCTTCTGGATCTCGATCCTCCTCTTCATCGGGGCGATGGGCAAGTCCGCGCAGTTCCCACTCTATGTCTGGCTACCGGACGCAATGGCGGGCCCGACCCCGGTCTCGGCCCTGATCCATGCCGCGACGATGGTGACCTCCGGCGTCTATCTGCTGAACCGAATGTCACCGTGGATCGCGCTTTCCCCAGCGGCCATGGGAATCATCGCCATCGTGGGTGCGGTCACGGCTCTGGTCGGCGCGGCGATCGCTTTCGGGCAGACCGATATCAAGAAGGTTCTCGCCTATTCCACGGTCTCGCAGCTGGGATACATGTTCATCGCCTGCGGTGTGGGCGCGTTTTGGGCCGGGATGTTCCACGTCATCACCCATGCCTTCTTCAAAGCGCTGCTGTTCCTCGGTTCCGGTGCGGTGATCTACGCGATGGCGCACCAGCAGGACATGAGGCACTACGGAAACCTGCGCCGGTATCTCCCGATTACATTCGCGACCATGGCCGTCGGGTGGGCCGCGATCGTCGGAGTGCCCTTCCTGTTCAGCGGTTTTTGGAGCAAGGAGGCGGTCTTGGGAGCCGCAGTGAACCAGACTCATGGTGCAACGGGTGCGTTCGGCCTCACTGCGGGCCAACTCGCAGGATGGGTCGGCTTCGCCGTTGCCGCGATGACGGCCTTCTATATGACGCGGATGATGTTGCTGACCTTCGGCACGTCCGAAGAGCGTTGGCGCGACGCAGTCCCGGACCACCATGCCGAGCCCGTCCATTCGCACGAGGCCGATGCCGACCACCATGACGTGGAGGACGTGGAGGGCTTCTTCTTTTCCGATGCCGAGATGGAAAGGGCCTCCATGCTCGAGGTACACGAGGAGCACCACGACCTTGATTCGCACCACACACCGCGTGAAGTGCCTTGGGTGATGTGGGTGCCCTTGGTGCTCTTGGCGGTCGGTTCGCTTGGTTTTGTGGGGAGTTGGCTCGGCGGGGCGAACCACCGGCTGGAGGCCTGGCTGACCGGCCACGCCCCTCACGAAGCACATGGGCCGGTCGCTCACAACCTGCTCATCGGGATCTCCGCGTTGGCGTTCGTGAGCGGGGTCGGCCTTGCCTTCTGGCTCTATGGGAAAAAGACCCCAGTCTGGGAGGGCATGGACGACAAAAAGTGGAATCCGCTCCAGTTGTTCGCACGCAGGCAGTTTGGGATTGATGCGATTCTGAGCGACGGCACGGTGCGCCTTGGGGGGATCGTCGGCGCGGTGTGCTTCGCCCTTGACCGCTACGTCGTGGACGGGGTCGTGAACGGGGTCGGTGTCCTTGCTCGCAGCTTGGGGGGTGCGGTGAGACAGCCGCAAACCGGATATGTCCGAACCTACGCGACGCTGATGCAATACGGTGCCGTCGCCTTGGTCGCTTACGTCGTCTATCGCCTCATGACGGGGGCTCCACAGTGAGCGGCTTCGGGATCCTCACCGCACAGATCGCGATCCCACTTGCGGGTGCGTTTGCGCTCATGCTGGTACCCAACCAGTACACCAAAGCCATTCAATGGATCGCGATGTTGTTCTCGATCGCTTCCTTCGCGGCGAGCTTGGCGATCCTAACACGGTTCTCGGGTGGCACCTATCAGATGCAAATGACCGAGGCGGTGAGCTGGATCGAGCCGCTCGGCATCCATTACCGGTTAGGGATTGACGGGATCAGCCTCTGGCTCGTCGTCTTGACGACGTTCCTTAATATCATCGCAGTCTGGTTCAGCTTTTACGTCAAGTCGCGAGTCAAGACCTTCTTCGTGATGGTCATGGTCTTGCTCGCCGCCATGCTCGGCGTGTTCTTAAGCCTGGACCTGATCCTCTTCTATGCGTTCTTCGAGGCATCGCTCATCCCCATGGCGGTGATGATCTGGGTCTGGGGCGGGTCGAAGCGCAACTATGCCGCGCTCAAGTTCTTCGTTTACACCTTCGGTGCCTCCATCTTCATGCTGTTGGGGATCCTCACCGTGGCAGCCCTCCATCGAAACCTGACCGGAAACCTGACCTTCGACTTGGTCAGCATCCAGAAGTCAGTGGCGAGCGGAGCGCTTTGGGCGCAGGCTCCGCACTTGCAAGCCCTCCTCTTCTGGTCCTTCGCGGTGGCGTTTATGGTGAAGTGCCCGGTCTTCCCCTTCCACACCTGGCTGCCCGACGCGCACACCGAGGCACCGACCGCGGGCTCTGTCATCCTCGCCGGCGTCCTCTTGAAGATGGGCACCTATGGCTTCCTCAGGATCTGCTTGCCCCTCTTCCCGGAGGCGACCGTGCAGGCGGCCCTGCCCATGACGGTCCTGGCCGTGATCGGGATCCTCTATGGAGCGGCGGTTGCGGCCATGCAGCCGGACCTCAAGCGCCTCGTCGCCTACTCCTCGGTTGCCCACATGGGCTTTGTCGTCCTAGGGATTTTCAGCCTCAACCACATCGGGATCGTTGGGGGTGCCTATCAGCAGCTGAGCCACGGAGTTTCCACGGGTGCGCTCTTCCTCCTCATCGGGTTGCTCTATGAGCGGATTCACACCCGGCTGTTCGCTGACATGGGCGGGCTCAAGGCAAAGATGCCCGTGTTCGCCGCGCTCTACCTCGTCCTGATGCTCTCCAGCGTTGGCTTGCCTGGACTCAATGGGTTTATCGGGGAGTTCATGGCGACCTTGGGAGCGTTCCAGTCGGGCATCGAGGGAGCCTATGGCTTGAACCTATTGCTTCCGATCCTCGCGGCGTGCGGCGTCGTCCTTGCCGCGGTGTACTTGCTCTGGATGTTCCTGAAGGTCTTCTACGGCCCGGTGACAAACCCCCTCTTGCACCGGCTCAAAGACCTCAAGACGCACGAGGTGGTCATGGTGGGCCTTCTCCTCATCGCCGCTGTCTGGGGAGGGCTCTACCCACAGACGTTCCTTGCACCCATGGATCGCTCCCTCGCGGCCGCCCGGCTGATGGCGACCAGTGCGCCAGGGGAGCGACCCTCTTGGGCCGATTCCGGGGTCCAGATCGCTGAGGACGGAACGCTCTTTGGCCCTTCCGAAGGCCCACTTCCTGAGTTCGTGATCGAGTCGTCGAGTCCTTCCACGGTCGGGGTGGGCAGATGAACCCGACCACCTCGATCACCCAAGGACGGGTTCGTCTCGGCCACGAACCGACGTTGGAGCTCCGTGGGCGCACGTACCGCATGACCCGGATCGCGGGCGTCGCGGACCGTTGCCTGGCTCATCCCAGCCTCGACGAAGAAGCGGCGTTGAACCAAGCTCGTGGTGAAGCGTTGGGGGCGGAAGCGATCCTTTACCACCTGACCTCCGCGACGGGTTCGAAACACTCGCCGATGGAGTACGGAGGAAGGTTCCTGGAAGCAGACCGAGCATTGCTCGAGGCATGTACGGTGCCGACCGTGCTGCACGTCACGGGCGCAGGCGCATATCTGGACATCTTGGCGGCATTGCCTTGCACCGTGATCGCTTGGAGCCAAGCCGACGTTCAAGCCGAGCCCACCTCGCTGGGTGCCCACGGCCTCACGTGTACCGACGCGGTGGGAGCCGATCTCGCCCTGGAGCAAGGGTCATGAACGTGAACGCTCTGATACCCACCGTGGACTGGAGAGCCCTGGCTCCGTTCACGATCGTGGTGTGTACCGGCATCGTCGCCCTCATCATCGAGATGCTGCGACCGCGCCGAAACAACAACCTGGTCGTCGGTGTGAGCTTGTTCGGCCTGCTCGTTGCGGGCTGGTCGCTCTTCGGCATGCTCGGTGGGCCGAGCGACGAGTCCTTCGCAGGGATGATCCTCAACGATCGTTTTGGACAGATCCTCCAGCTTGTCATGGTCGGCTCGTGCGCCGTATGCTTCCTCTTTAGCGAGCCCTACCTCCGCGAAAAGCGCATCCCGTTCGCGGAGTTCTATCCTCTCGCACTCTGGAGCACGGCCGGAGGCATGCTCATGGTCTCGAGCAAGCACTTGCTCATGGTGTTCCTCGGACTCGAGCTCCTGAGCATCTCGCTCTATTGCCTGGCCGGGATGAGCAGGTACGAATCGAAGTCGGAGGAGAGCGCGCTCAAGTACTTCCTCCTCGGTTCCTTCGCCAGTGCCTTCCTGCTCATGGGCATCGCGTTCATCTACGGCGAGACCGCCTCGCTCCACCTGGGCCGCATCTCGGAAGTTCTGGGAGCGGCGTCGGCCTCGCCGCTCTCGACCATTGGCGCCGCGATGGTCCTGGTCGGGCTCGGGTTCAAGCTCGCCCTCGTGCCGTTCCATCAGTGGACACCGGACGTCTACCAAGGGGCGCCCACCAATGTCACCGCCTTCATGGCCGCAGTCTCCAAGGTGGCAGCCTTGGGGGCGCTCGTGCGGTTCCTTTGGGCGATCGGTACGCTCGATACGGTCTGGTTCCCCTTGATGTGGTGGGTCGCGGTCGCGACCATGACGGTAGGGAACCTGGCCGCCCTGGTCCAGAACGATGTGAAGCGGACGTTGGGCTACTCCAGCATCGCTCACGCGGGATACCTCCTCGTGGGGGTGCTGGCGGCCTTCAGCGCGCCGGGCCGGGTGAGCCTGGACGCGACCGCCTTCTATCTCATCAGCTATGCCGCGATGACGATCGGGGCCTTCGCCGTCATCAGTCTCACGGCGAGCGGCCAGCACGAAGGGACCAGGTTCTACGATGTCCGCGGCCTGTGGAAACGTGCCCCGTGGGCGGCGGGCTGCTTGGTCGTGTTCCTTTGCTCCTTGATCGGGATCCCGATCACTTCGGGGTTCTTCGGCAAGCTCTTGATCTTCCAGGCGGCTTTCGATGCTGGGCTACCCGCGCTGGCCGTCCTGCTCGCCGTGAACTCCGCGATCTCGACGTACTACTATCTCGGGATCATCCAGGCCGCCTTTGTCACCGAGGAAGGTGCGGTCGCGCCGCGGTTTGGCAAGCCCTCCGCGAGTCTGAACCTTGCGTGCGCGGTGTGCTTGGCAGGCGTCCTGGGTGCGGGCCTCTTCGCGGGCCCGTTGATTCGGGGCATGGGGACGGCCGAGGTCGGGCCGCCGGTCGGCGTGCCTGTCCAAGACCCGCTCACGATCCACACCAAGAACACGTCTGACTAGGGGCACCGTCCCGTGAGTTGTACGAGGGTGGATCGCCTTACGATATGGAACCCTCTTTGTGGCAGGGGCCGTCTCGGTTCCTGCCTTAGGGAGAGGGTTGGCGAATGGATTCGGCAAGGTTCGAGTGGTCGGGAGAATTGGGCAGGGCACTGTTTGAGAACGTGCCAGAACAAATCTTGATCCTAGACGGGTTCGAAGGCCCACTCTTGGCGGCGAACAGCGTGGCACTCAAAGCGCACGGTGTCGCGCAACTCGATCAGATTGACGTCAACAAGGTCCTTGCGCCAATTTGGTATACCGTGGATCCCCTTACGCAACGGACGGTGATTGACGTCGTCGCAGAGACCGGGATCTGGCAGGGTGACGCACCGTCCATGGGACCGGAAGGAGCTGCACAGCTCGACCGGATCACCGTAGTCTCCGTGAACGATCCCACCCGAACGTTGAACGTCATCTACATCCGTACCACCCATTCCGAGGCATTGTTCGAGGGCTTGAGCGAAGCGGTGGACCAGGGCTTGGAGTCGAGCTTGGTCTCCAGGGCGCTCGAACTCCAGCAAAGATGCCTGGAGGAGACCGCGAAAGCGACCCAAGACGCCCTCACCGGCCTCAAGAACCGCCGGGCCTTCGAAGTCGAGCTCGAGGAACGGCTGGCGAGTGGTGCCGTCGCCCTGCTCCTCTTCGACCTGGATCACTTCAAATCGGTCAACGACACCTACGGCCACCCGGTCGGCGATGCCGTCCTGAGGACGATGGCCGGGGTTCTTCAGAAGGGGCTCCGCAGTGTGGACTCGGCATACAGGCTCGGCGGCGAAGAGTTTGGTGTCTTGCTCCCGCTTGCGAGGCCGCGAATCGCCGCGGACGTTGCCGAACGGCTGCGGCGCATGATCTCCGAGGCCGAGACGGACGGTCTCAAGGTTACGGCGAGCGTCGGCGTCGCACTCGCCTCGGACTCGTCCGCCACCGTTGACTCCCTATACCACGAGGCCGACCGGGCCCTCTACCGAGCCAAGAAGAACGGTCGCAACCAGGTTGTTCTCGGCGTCTCGGCCGAACGAGACTCAGCCTAGAGTGCCCGGAGTGGGACTTGAACCCACACGGCCCTAGGGCCAACGGAGTTTAAGTCCGCTGCGTCTACCGTTCCGCCACCCGGGCTGGGTACCGCGAGTATACGGCAGTCGGGAAGGGTCCTTCCAAGCTCCGGGCCGCATCTGTCATGATATGGGCTCGAACCGAGGGGGGTGGAGGCGCCATGGCGAAGAAGAAAGGCGAAAAGCGAGAGATTATCCGATTGGTCTGCACGGAGGACGAGAAGCACTATGTCTCGACCACGAAGAACAAGCAGAACACCCCGGACAAGCTGGAGCTGATGAAGTACAACCCGAACCTGCGGAAGGTAACGCTCCACCGGGAGAAGAAGTAATGCCGAATCCAAAGCGAAAGTTCTCGCACCAACGCACGGCCAAGCGCCGGACCCACTACACCGCGATCCTGCCCGAGGTCACGGAGACGAAGAACGTCCGGGGCGAGCCGCTTGCCCGGAACCACTGCGCGTCGCCCGATGGGTACTACAAGGGCCGCAGGCTCCCCGGTTACAAGGACAAAGACTAGTCGAGCAGACTTTGGCCGATCGGCCAATCCACGCCAAGGTGGCGCCCGACCGTCGCCCCGATCGCAGTAAAGCCCAAGCGGTCGCCGAGCTCGCCTGGTACGACCCCGGAACCAACCAACGCGACCGGCACGAACTCCCTAGTGTGGTCGGAAGAGGCATCGGTCGGGTCGTTCCCATGGTCCGCGGTGAGGATCAGGAGGTCACCCCCTTCGAGTCGGGCGAGCAGGGCACCAAGAATGGCGTCGAAGTCCTCCAGGCACTTCGCGAATCCGTCCGGATCGTTCCGGTGCCCAAACTTCATGTCAAAGTCCTCAAAGTTCGCGAACACGAACCTGGCACGGGTCTCCAGGGCCCTGCCGAGGGCGAGGGCGTGCTCCGCATTGCTCTGGCTCCGTTCCCGGCGCACAAACCCTCTTCCTGAAAAGAGCTCGGGCACGACGCCCACACCTTCCACCTCGCCCACAGCGTCTACGAGGTTCGCCGGGGGTGCAAGTGGGAAGTCCTTTCTGCGCTCCGTCCTGACGTAGGCTCCTCGGGCTCCCAGGAACGGCCGCGCGATGACCCGCTGGACATCGTCGGGCACTACGAGGAGGCCCCTTGCGACCTCGCACCAATCATAAAGCGTAGGGAGCGGCACCGTGTCCTCGTGCGCGGCAATCTGGAACACGCTGTCCGCGCTCGTATACACGATCGGGAAGCCGGTGTCCTGGTGCAGCGAGCCCAGCTCCGCGATGATGGTCGTACCGCTTGCTACCCGGTTCCCTAAGGTCTGCGTGCCGATTTCAGCCTCAAACCTCTTGATCAAGGGGATAGGGAAGCCGAGCGGGTATGTGGGGAAGGGCCTTTCGGTGACGGCCCCCATCATCTCCCAATGGCCGGTCACCGAGTCCTTGCCCTGGCTCAGTTCCTGGAGCCTGCCGTACCTCGCGCCAGGCGCGCTCCCGATCCCTGCCGCGGCTAGGAAGCCAATACGAGCAAGGTTGGGGGCGGAAAAGCCCCCGACGTGCTGCCATACGTGCAACAGGGTCGAGGGCCCATCAACGTCCCCAAAGTCAGCGGCGTCGGGTGCGGCGCCCGCTCCACAGCCATCGAGCACAACGACGATGGCTCGCGGGGGTCGTTCCGGCATAGAGCTGGAAAGTACCCGCTGGGAGCCCTCGCTCGACCTACTCTAGGCCGCCTCCGCCGGGTTCGCCGGGGGTCTGGCGCCGGTCGGTCGCGGGGATCGGGGCAGGGAGCTCTCCCGTGGCCGCGACCTTGAGGTCCTTCTTGTAAACCTTGAAGATCGAGTTGCCTCGCAGTACGTAGACGAAGTCGTCGTCCACCGCGATCGCGCCGCCGCCCATCATTCCCATCCTAGGCCCCATCACGCCCGGCTGAGGCGGGCCGCCGAACTGCCCGCCCTGCTGCGGCGGGCCTCCCAACTGTCCACCCTCGCGCGGCGGGCCGCTGAACTGTCCACCAGGGCCGGCTTGGGGCGGGCCGCCGGGTGCTCTTTGACCAGCCCTCGGCCCCGCCTGCGGGTCGGCAGAGGTGCCGTTGGTCTGCGCTCGTGCCAGGGCGAGCGGGAGGGACACTGCGAGCATCGCTACGCCCGCGATCGAAAGAATCGTGCTTCGGTTGTTTCTCAATTTGGTCTTGCCTCGTTTCCGGTCACACCCCGGTATGGGCGTTGACGCACGGGCAGGGGCCGATGTTCAGTTTTGGCCGTCGGTTTGGATCTCAAACTCTTCGCAGTACCGGGCGAAGAGGTTTCGGGCGCTCGGATAGCACGAGTGTGGGCTCATGAAGTGAGCAAACTCGAACGTCATGAGCCGTGCCGCATATCGAGAGGCCACTTCCATCTTCGTCCGGAGGTATCGCCAGTCCGCTGGGGGAAACTTGATGGGCATGTCACGGTCGAAGCTCTCGATGTTCGCCCACACTTCCACCCCGGTGCCAGCGGCGATATCGTGCACCATTTGGTGAAACTCTTCCAGCTCCGAGTATTGGACCTGGCCGTCCTGGAACGCGCAGATGTCGAACGCGCCCTGGGCTTCCGCAAAGACCCTCTCCCAGTGCTCGCGCGTCTCGGTGAGCGTGAAGGCATGCTCGGCCGCAAACTGCTTCGTGCCCATCGGATAGGGCGAGATCAGCACTGGGACGTCCTTGAGCGACCGGCAGTGCCCCCCGATCCCGTTGAACAGTTCCACGATGTGGTTCTCGTGCCTCGCGGCCTCGTGGGCAAGGTACCACCCGCCAAACGCCGGACTCGACCCATACCGTTCCGCCACCTCGTCCAAGAATCTCTGGTTTAGTTCCACCTCCCGCCACCACGACTGGCGCATCCAGTGGACGCCAGAGTCGTACGTGCCCCAATACAAGACAAGGCCGTTCTCCTCGGCGAGATCGAGGAACATGCGTCCAAGATCCTCGCGAACCGGCAAGAGGTCAGGGACGCTCTTCGCGGCGAACACGCACCTCTCGCGATAGCCAGAACGGATCAGGACCACGGTGTCAATCCCGATGCGTCGGTAGAGGCCGAACTCCCGCGCCCAGTCCTCACGCCCCCAGTTCTGGCTGGGGATGTCGTGGGTGATCTCGTCGAGAAACGTAGCCGTGATTCGCTTCAAGAGGCCGCGAGTCTATCCGAGGATTGCGAACGGGAGTGCACGCTGTTCGGAAGCCAGACGTGTCGGGCAAGCTCGGCCCTCGTCGTCATGCCCGCGTGTGCCTTGGTCAGGCCGTCCTCGGCCATAGTGAGCATGCCGGCTCGGAGCGCCAACGCTCGAAGCTCGTCAATCGAGCCGCCCTCGGCGACGCGCTTTGCCACGGCCTCATCCGTGCTCATGATCTCATGGACCCCGAACCTACCGTTGAAGCCGGTGCCAGCGCACGCTGGACAGCCGACCGCTTCCCAGTCCAGGTTCACGTGGCCGTCTTTCGTACTGGAGTGCGTGGGGGATGGTCTGCGACACGAGGTGCAGAGGCCCCGCACCAACCTCTGCGCCATCGTGCCGATCAAGCAGTTCGCGAGGAGGCTGCGCTCAAGACCCAGCTCCACGAGGCGTGGAACCACGGCAAGCGCATCGTTCGCGTGGACTGTGGTGAAGACGAGGTGGCCCGTCATGGCAGCCCGAAGCGCGGTGTTTGCGGTCTCCTCGTCGCGTATCTCCCCGACCATGATCACGTCTGGGTCTTGGCGAAGGAACGAACGTAGCAAGGACGAAAACGTGACTCCGAGCTTATCGTTCACTTGGGCCTGGCTCACACCTGGGAGGCTGTACTCGACTGGGTTCTCGGCCGTGAGGATGTTCCTCGTCCCATCCACCAGATGATTGAGCGCGGCATAGAGCGTTGTCGTCTTTCCGCTGCCAGTGGGACCGCTGACTACGAAGATTCCAAAGGGCCGTGAGATCGCTTCCAGAAGGAGGGCTAGGTTCGCGGCACTCAGTTGGAGGCGCCCGAGGTCCATGATCCCTCGCTGATGGTCCAAGAGTCGAAGTACGATCCGGGGCCCCTTGTGCCCTGGCAGGACGGAGACCCGCATATCCACGTCACGATCGCCGAGACTGACGTTCACTTGTCCGTCTTGGGGAGTTCGGAACTCCACGATGTCGAGCCCGGACATGATCTTGATCCTTGCAGTGATCATCGGGTGAAGCTCGGTTGGAATCTCCGCCATCGTTACGAGGATCCCGTCGATCCTAAACCTCAGCTGGATGGCGGTCTCGCAAGGATCCAAGTGGACGTCGGTCGCCCCCCTGCGGATCGCATCGGCCAAGAACCCATTTACCAAGCTTTCGACCGGCTTCGTATCCTCTTCGGTCAATTGGGTTCGAACTGCCTTCTTCCCACTCAAGCTCATTGTCGCGGCAAGGGCCTTTGCCTCGGCGGAGAACTCCCTCTTTTGCACCGGCACCGCATCAGACTTGGATTCGAGGACGGTCAGCTGCTCTTGAAGTTCCTCTCTGTCTGCAAGCACGGGCTGGATCCTGCATCCGGTTAGGTTTCTGGCTAGGTCAATCGCTTCGATGTTCTCGCTGTCGGCCATTGCGAGAACAAGCAGATCGCCCCTTTTCGAGACCGGCAGGACGCTGTGTTGGCGACAAACCGCGATTGTGAGTTCATCGGTGAGCGAAGGGTCAGGCTGGTCGTCCTCCCTGCTCCAGCACCCGATCCCTCTCTGCGCTGCGAGCACTTGCGTGAGATGGCGGCGTGTGATCACCCCGTGCGAGATGAGAATCTGACCAAGCGGCCTCTTGTTTCGAGCTTGTTCTTGGAGCGCGTCTGCGACTTGTGCCTTCGATACGAGGCCGTGTGCGATAAGGATCTCCCCCAATTGTCGTCGGATCGCGCTCATGTCTCCCCTTGCCGCGTGTGTCTTGGACACGAGCGGGCCCGAGAGCAAGTCTCGGGCCCTGAGGGGGCGAGCGTTCACCCCAGTATTACCGGGTTCCCCCTATTTCTTGATAGTGGGGAAGATGGGCTTCTCGACAGGCTTGCGCGGGGTGGGCCCGATCGCCGCTGTCATCTCCTGGATCGCCCGTTCGAGCACAGGGTCCTTGCCCTGGGCGATGAGGTCGGGCCTCGCGTCCACCTCGATATCGGGGTCAACCCCGGTGTTCTCTGCGATCCACTTGCGCGTGTCGCGGTCATAGATTCCGAACGAGGGTGCGGTCACGCCCCCACCATCCACGAGGTTGACGGCCCCCTGGATCCCGACCAAGCCGCCCCATGTCCGGGTGCCGATCAGCTTGCCTAGCTTGTTCCGCTTGAAGAGCCAGGGGAACATGTCCCCGCCCGAGCCCGCAAACTCGTTGATGAGCATGCACTTCGGACCCTCGAGCGAACGGTCGGGCAGGGGGACGTCGGCACCGTACCTCGGCGAGAACGCGGTCTGCATCTGCCGCTGGAGGGCCTCGATGAAGAACGTTGGGATAAACCCGCCGCCGTTGTACCGCTCGTCAATGATCCAGGCTTCGGCGCCGCTGTTGGAGTAGAACCCCTTCATGAACTCGATGATCCCTTGGAAGTTCGTGTTCGGGACGTGCATATAGCCGATTCGGCCCTGGGAGGCCTCGGCGACCTTCTTGCGGTTGCCCTCGACCCACGAGATATATCGCAGGTTCCCTTCATTCGCGATGGTTTGCACCGTGACCGACCGTGCCCCCGTCTTGCTCGGCTTATCGTTCACGGTCAAGGTGACCGTTCGATTCGCCTTGCCCATCAAGGCTCCGCCGACCCCGCTAGCGGGGGTGATGTCCTTCCCGTCCACGGCGAGAAGGTAGTCCCCTTCCGAAACTTGGACGCCAGGGGCGCCAAGCGGCCCGCGGCGCTCCGGCTCGAAGTTCAATCCGCGATAGATCTTTGCGAACTTCACGTAGTTGCCTTCGGTGGCGTAGTCGCATCCGAGCATGCCCACGGTACCGCCGCTTGGCGAGTAACCCGTGTCCCCTGCACCCTGGATATAGGCGTGCCCCGTGCCCAGTTCGCCGATCATCAGGCCGAGCAGATAGTTCAGGTCGTTACGGTGAGATACGTGGGGAAGGAGGGCGGCGTACTTGTCGCCGATCGCCTTCCAATCCAGGCCCAGCATTCCTTCGTCGTAGAAGTTGTCGCGCTCGTGGCGCCAGGCCTCCCAGTACATTTGGGCCCACTCCTCTCGCGGGTTCCAAAGGTACGCGAGCTCGCCCGTCGGTACTCGTCCTTGGCCAATCTGGACGTCCGGGCGAACGTCTACGATCCCCAGTGTGCCGCCGGCATAGTAGGCCATCTTGGTGCGCTTGGCGTTGAAGGCGAGTTGGGCTCCGGGGGTCGAGAGAATCGTGGACGCGCTGCGCGAGCCCATGTCGTACTTGACCAGTTGGTCGTTGTAGAACGCGACCACGCCGTTGGTCAGCCCAATCAGGCCGCCAAAGTGACCGTTCGCCCACGGCAGGGGCAGCATCCGGTCGCTGATGCCTTCGAGATCCACCTTCGTCTCGGTGCCCGGTTTCGCCTCTGCGTCAGGCTTGTCCCCTTCGGGCTTCGTAAGGGGTTCCTCGTCCGGCTCGGCGCGAAGCGGGTCGCCTTGATCCTTGCTGAGCAAGACGACGTAGGCTCGCTGGACATTGTCCTGGTGGAGCCCGATCTCGAAGGCCCCGATGTTCACTCCGTATGTCCTGGAAGAGACAAGGTAGAGGTACTTGCCGTTCATGTCGAACGCGACGGCACCGTCATCGTAGTACCCTTCGGTGATCTTGGTCGCCTTCCCCGTCCCGACCTCATAGAGGTACACAGCGGAGAACAGGTTCGGTTGAAGCTGCGAATAGACGACCCACTTCCCATCTTGGGAGATATCGAACGCGTTGCCCGACCCAGGGTTCGAGAAGACCAACTTGCTCGTCGAACTTGCCAGGTCGAAGAGGTAGAGGTCGGAGCCCGGCGTCGTGTACCAGAGCGACTTGCCACCGGGCACCTCGCCGAAGTCTGCGATCTTGTGCTGAGCGGGGGTGGGCACCAGTTTCGCCTCGCCTCCCATCTGGGGCACCGAGTAGATCTTCCAGTCCCCGCTTCGGTCGCTGAGGAAGCGGACGGTTTGGCCGTCCGCCGACCACGCCACGCTCTTTTCCCGGCTTGCCGTGGCGGAGTTCAACGTGCGTGTCTCGCCGCTCGAGGCCGGAAGGCTGAAGACCTCACCTCGGGCCACGACTGCAATCCTCTTGCCCGAGGGCGAAAGGTCGAAGTCCTCGATGTCCCCGGCGAACGAGCGGAACTTGCTCCGTGTCGCAAGGAGGTCGGACCCGATCATGGTTCCGAGCGGAGCCGTCGCCCCCTTCGCGATGTCGTACTCGTAAAGCCCGCCGTCCCGCTCGAAGACGATGGTCTCACCGTCGGTGCTCGGGTTCTTGATGTCTCCGTCCGTGAACTGGGTGAGCTGCCGGGAAGCCTTGGTCGCCGGGTTGTAAGCCCATAGGTTGATCGTGCCCGCGGTCTTGTCGCTCACGTAATAGACGGTATCGCCTGCCCACATGGGCCAGTAGCTGTTCTCGCGGCCCGATGGTGCCTCCCAATACTTGTTCTGCGAAAGGTCGTAGAACGAGATCCTGCCCTGCGTGCCGCCTCGGTAGCGCCGCCAGTTGAAGTTGTAGGAATTGTTGCGGTTGTAAGCGACGGTCTTCCCGTCCGGGCTCAGTGTGCCGTTTGCATATTCGGCGATCGGGCTGGCCGTTGGCATGCCTCCTTCCGTCGAGACCGTCCACATCTTCGCCGTGAAAGGGCTGCCTGCGTTGCTCGCGTAGGTGACCTTGCCGTCCGGTGTCCAGCCAGTCACGTTGCAGTTCGCACCTTCGCTCGTGAGCCGGGTCGGTGATCCACCGTCCACAGAGACCACGTAGACCTGGTTGGAAGGCATGTCGTATTGACCGGTGAAGGCGATCCACTTCCCATCCGGGGAGAACCGAGGGAATGCCTCGTTCCCAGGGTGGGTCGTCAACCGCCGGGCGAAGCCGTGGTCTTTGTCCGCGATCCAGATGTCAGCGCCGTATACAAATGCGATCTTGTCTCCGTAGACCGCGGGGAAGCGCAAGAGCTTCGCTTCGACGGCAGTGGGTGCGACTGCGGCGATGGCAATGGCGGAAAGAAGCATGGTGTAAGTACCTGGCCCCGAAGCGACGGGTTGTCGCCACGGGACCATCGTCGAACTTACCCCTTGGCCTTGCTTGGAGTCCGGGAAACGATACGGACCCGTTTCTCGACGACCTTGCCCCCGATCCATGCGCGGACGATGGCCTCGCCCGTCTGGATGGGCCGGAGCCGCCCGCCCTGATCCACCCATGCCGCACCTTCCGCTGACCAAACCACGCTCGCGCCGGGGATCTCTACTTCGCGATCCAAGACCCGGTAGTCTGCGCCGGTTCCGAGCGCGACCTCCTCTCGGCCCGCGATCACATAGGCGCCGTCCAGGCTGGCGAACGGCGCAGTGACGACGAGCGCGTTCGCGATGGGTCTCTCCGCTCCGTCGCTGGGCCGGTTCACCACGGACTGGCCGATCGTGAGCTCGGAGCTCCCCCCACCGTCCAAGTTGAGCGCCTCGACGCACCCTAGTCCGGCAGCGATCTTGCTCAGTTCGAAGAGGGTTGCGCCACGGCTCTGAGCCTGCCTTCCGTCCACGACGACGATCCACATATCACCCTGTGCGGTCACCCCTACGGCCGTTCGCGGGTGGCGGTCCGAAGCGAACGAGGAACTGAGCCCTTCCGACTCCCACGCGATCAGCGGATCGCCCCCCGTCACGATGGCGGGCCCGCCTCCGATCGCGAACTTCTGGCGATCCCAATCTATGCCCTTGGTCTGCATCGCGATGGTCACCTTGTCCCCGCGCTTCAATTGGGCGAAGGACTCGGCTGCCTTGCCCGATGCACCCAGTGCGAGTTGTCCTTGGCGTACGGGCAGTTCGCTCGTGCCGCTAAGGACGGTCGTGACCGAGGCCTCCACCTTTTGGGTCGGAGCCAAAGAACCCTCGTACGAGAGTACGACGACGGTCGAAGGCACCTTGGCCACCAGCTTCCCACCCGCCGGCGTGACCAGGACGGCTCCTTCGGCACCCAACTGCTCGTTCAGACCGGAGAGCGCGACCTCGCCTCGGGGAAGAGCCGCCGAGCAGGACCACACCGCCCGCGCGATCTGGGCTGCCGGGCCGCCCCACGCCAGGACGGATCGGCCGGGATAGGGTCGGCTGAAGATCTCTCCGTCCGAGACCATGAGCCCAAGCGGGTCGCCGGTCCAAGGGAAGAAGTCACCGTTCACGGCCGCGATCGCCGAGGTTTGCCGTGCAATCTCGGTGAGCTTGGCTCGACCGTCCTCGGTCACCGCGTCGAAAACCTTGTCGTTGGCAAGGACGGGGCGGAGCTTGACCCCTTCCGCACCTGCACGAACCCGAACGGCATGGATCACGAGGGGCGGGTCGAAGCGCACCTCGTTGCGGTAGACCACGCCGGGAGCGAGGACCTTCTCCCATGTTTGGGCTGGCGAGCATCCAGGAAGCAGGAGGGCAAGGAAGGCTAGGGGGCGCATGGTGTCTCGATCAGGGAAAGGCTACCCGCGTCCGCATCGAGTCTGGCCTTCACCCCCAGGGGTACCGAGAGCTGGTTCGCCGCATGGCCGAAGGGGAAGTCTAGCACTAAGGGAACGCCGAGCCCGCCCAGGCGCTCGGTGACGATTTCACGCCAGGGAATGGCACCGATCGAGGGATCCGACCTCTCGTCGGTTCGGGTCATCTCTCCCACGACAATTCCCGCGGCCCCCTGCACGATCCCTGCGTTGAGCAGGTGGGTGAGCATCGCGTCCACACGGTGGGGGGCTTCGTCCACGTCCTCGATCAAGAGGATCTTGCCATCGGCGTCCAGTGCGTGCTCTGTGCCGATGCTATCGCAGAGCAGGCAGAGGCAGCCGCCTGTGATCTCGCCTTCCGCGATCCCTCCTACGACCGGGCTCGCTCTCTGGCTCTCCACTCGAAGCGGATCGCCCCCGGCGAGTAGCGCGAGAAAGGACTCCACGACCCAAGGCTCGCGGTCCACCGAGAGGGTGAGCAACATCGGAGTGTGACCTGTTACGAGTCCGAGCCGGTTGAGGGCCAGGTGCAGCGTCGTCAGATCGCTGAAGCCGCAGAACAGTTTCCCGCTTTGGGCCCACTGGTGGAGGTGCAGGTACGGGAAAAGCCTTGCGCAGCCATATCCTCCGCGCGAGCACACGATCGCCGCGACCTCTGGGTCGGCGAAGGCTTCATTGAGGTCACTAGCGCGTCCCTCGTCCGAGCCGGCAAGATAGCCTTCCGCCGACAGGGCGTGGGCACCGAGGGTGACCCGATAACCCGCACCTTCCAAGATCCGAATCCCTCGATCGAGTTTCTCTTGCGAGACCGGGGATGCGGGCGAGACGACGCGAATCTGGTCGCCTCGCACGAGCGGGCGCGGCTTGGTCACTGCGCGGGCGCGATCACGACCCTTCGATCCGGCTCCTCGCCCTCACTATAGGTCGAGACGCCTTCGATCTCGCTCAGGGCCTGGTGTACGATCCTGCGCTCGAACGCGGGGAGGGCGTCTAAGACGGCCTCCTCGCCACGCTTGAGCACCTCGCTGGCGATGTCCTCGGCGAGCTTGGTCAGGACGTCGGCCCGCCGTTTGCGGTAGTCGTCCGCTTCGAGCGAGACGCGCACCCCTCCTGCAAAGGTGTGGACACCAATTACGTTCATCAAGTACTGCAGCGCATTGAGGACCTCGCCCTTGCGTCCCACGAGGTAGCTCGCGTCCTGCCCGTCAATGTCCAAGTTGACATATCGTCCATGAACCTCGGAAATGGTCACGGTGGCGTCGAGGTCGGCCAATTCGAGGATCTTCTCGAGCTCGGCAACGTACTGCTGGGCGATCTCTTGGGTCGCTTCAGGGCCGTCGCTGTCCTCGTTCGGTTCGGGCTCTGCTTTCGGCTCTCTTGCTTTCGCAGGCTCTTTGGCCTTTCTCCCAGCGGGCTTCTTTGCGGGCTCTTCCTCGACAGGTGCCTCCTTCTTGGCCCGGCCGCGCTTGGGCTTGGGACTGACGCTGGCCGCGATCGTGACCTCCTCGCGCCCAAAGAGGCCTGCGCTCTTCTCGACGATCTTTACTTCAAGGTCCGAGGGGTCTACGCCGAGTTTCTTGGCTGCTGCGGCGGTCGCGTCCTCGACGCTTGCTCCGCGGATTTCGACCGTTGTGTCGGTGGAGGTGTCAGTTGTCATGGCTGTACTCATTGGTTGTCAGGGTTCTTGCGCTCGAGAGCGCGGGATTTGGGGGCTTTGCCCGGTTTCTTGGCTCCGTTCTTCGTCGCCGACTTGTTCGCCCCGGTCTTGGAGATGAAGCTCGGATCCACCGTGGACTCGGTGCTGGGCATGAGCCCACCCAGGCTGGTTTGGACCTCTTGCAAGGGTGGCATGTGTACACGGTAGGCGTAGAGCGCATGAACCGTGGAGAGCACGTTCGCAAACAGCCAGTACAGGATGAAGGCGGACGGCACCGGATAGAAGAACATCATGCCGCTCACGACCACGGCGACGAAAAGCCCCATGATCCTCTGCTGGCGCATGTTCGACGGGTCGCTCACGGGCATGAGCAACTGGCTCACCACCATGGAAATCCCATAGAGGAAGATCAAGGGGAAGTCAATCTGGCCCAGGTTCGGAGCGATCTTCAGCCAGCCCATGCTCTGTGCTCCCGGAGCGATCCAAAGGAACGTACCCTTGGTGAACTCGAACCGGTACAGAAGCATGCACTGGTAGACAAAGAGGAACAAGGGAAGCTGGATCACAGCGGGCAGGCACCCAGAGAACGGATTCACGCCGTACTTCTTGTAGAGCGCCATCGTGTCGGCCTGCAGCGCCTGCTGAACGTCGGCGGGCGGGAGGCTGCCCGGCTTGACGCCATGCTTGGCTTGGAGCTCCTTGATCATGGGCTGGAGTTGCTGCATCTTGCGGCCCCACATGAACTGCTTCATCGCCAAGGGGAACACGATGATCCGCACCACGAGGGCGAGCAGGAACGCGGTCAGCCAGTAGCTCAGGCCCGGCACCCGGCCCGTCATCGCGACGATGGAGTCAATGATTTGGTAGCCCGCAATGCCCCATACGGACTGGGTTCGGTTGCGCTCGCTCAGGTCGGAGACCAATCGCGTGTGGAGGCTCCCGGCACTGGCCCTGTTTCCAGGGAGTACGTCGTCCCCTTCCACATTGAAAGCCTTGTCCCAAAGGGGATTGCCGTGCTCGGCCGCGTAAAGGTGGTCGAGTCCTTGCCAACCCGCCATGATCTTGGGCTGCGAGAACTGCTTGAGCGCGGGGTTGGCGGCATAGTGCAGCCCCGTCTTGAACTTCGTGTGGGCGAGCAGGATGTGGGCCTCGATCCGTCTCTCATTGACCTGCTCGTCCGTCCAGCCCTTGCCCGCCTTCTCCTCGCGAAGCTTGTTCTCATAGATCGGCACGAGCTTTGCAAGCGAAACGTCCTTGCCTTCGCTGTTCAGGGTGCGCATGGAGCGGAGAATTTCGTCCGAACTTCGCGCGTCCGGTGCCTTGTTCGGGAAGAGGAGCTGAAAGCCCAAGAAGACGACTGCCACGATGAGCAGCATTTGGATCAGGTTCGACCTCTGCGGAGGGTTTGCGCTCATGAGATTAGGTACCTAAGGGACCGGGTCCTCGCCACCAGGATGGAACGGGTTGCAGCGACAGATCCTCTTCGCCCCGAGCCAGCTGCCCTTGAGCAGGCCGTGTTTCTCGATCGCCTGGAGCGTGAACTCAGAACACGAGGGAGTGAAGCGGCAAGTGGGAGGCATCCACTTCGTCGTCCTCTGATAGCACCGGATCAAAGCGACTCCGATTTGCCTTGCTCGCACGATTCGATTCTCGCCCGAAGGGCTTGGATGTCGCGGACGATGTCGGGGAGCGTGGCTCCGAGGGACGAGGGGAGCCCGATGAGGACTGCGTCGCGTTGCGCCCACGGCCCCGCCTCGCGCCATGCCTCCCGCATCCTACGGCGGGCGCGGTTCCTCCTCGCATGGGATCCGATGGAACGTGCTGTCGTCAATCCTATGTCGCCTGCCCCGGCATGGGCGCACAACCTGGCGAACCTGCCGTTGGCACGGCTCCCTTGCCGGAACACCTCCTCAAATCTCTTTCGGTTCAGAGCCTTAGGCGCCGAGACGCTTGCGCCCTTTCGCGCGCCGTCGGCGGAGCACGTTCTGCCCGTCGGTCGTCCGCATCCGGACGCGAAAGCCGTGCGTCTTGCATCGTTTGCGGTTGTTGGGCTGGAACGTCCTTTTCATTTCGGCGGTACCTTCGGCTCTGGGTGCGCCCAGGATACCAGCCCCGGTTCGGGCCTTGGGCCGAGTACCTAGAGCAGTGCCCTGGGGTCGGTAAGACGTCCCGAGATCGCGGTGGCGGCGGCGGTGAGGGGCGACACCAGGTGCGTGCGCGAGCCGGGTCCCTGCCGCCCCTCGTAGGGACGGTTGGAGGTGGACGCGGCCCGGGCATGGGGCCGAACGATGTCCCCGTTCATGCCGAGGCACATGGAGCATCCTGCCCGGTGCCACTCAAACCCCGCCTCCCGAAACACTCGGTCCAGCCCTTCTGCTTCGGCCGCGCTTCGAACCGCGGCGCTCCCCGGGACCACCAACGCCCGAACCCCGGAAGCGACCCGACGGCCTGCTGC
>WBZR01001610.1_pt1 | contig 27293 bp, 31 predicted proteins | sample 5204231 | NCBI WGS metagenome assembly WBZR01 (sample SAMN12412403, study PRJNA552823) | activated sludge metagenome | isolation source: activated sludge from anammox sidestream of wastewater treatment plant... | place: USA: Virginia | collected 2017-08
CACCAGTGACGCTATACGCGCACTCAATGAAACGCCTTTTTGAAAGTAAGAGCGCACCCTGTCTTTAAGAGATCGGGCCTTACCAATGTAAATGACCGCCCCCTTCTGATTTTTCATCAGATATACACCAGAAAGACCAGGAAGGAGGTCAAGTTTTTCCTTTAACTCATTGCTCATCGCTTTCAACTCATTGCATCTTTACACGTTTGATTTTACTAATAAAAACTGATAATATAATGATTAAACAGGGACAGCGACTATTTAATTAAATAGTCGCTGTCCCTGTTTAATCGAAGGGAGATATCTACTATGTTAGACGAATTTGTCAGTGAAGTCACTATCATCAAAGAAAAGGCCAATAACCTCCGGGGGTATCTTTGACACAGCGGGACTGGAGACAAAAGTCAGTGAATTGGAAAAATTGATGCACAGCCCTTCCTTCTGGGATGACACAGGCGAGGCGCAGCGGATCAGCAAGGAAAAATCCCGTCTTGAGAAAGAGATTAACAAATGGAAGGATGCAGAACAGGCCCTGGAAGACCTGGATGTATTAATCGAGCTGGCAACTGAAGAAGGTGATGATACCCTTTTCAGTGAAATTAAAGATAGTATCAGAACGCTCCACCATAAATTAGAGCAGATCGAGATAGAGACCTTACTCTCTGGTGAAATGGATATGAATAATGCCATAGTCTCCATTCACCCTGGAGCCGGTGGTACTGAATCACAGGACTGGGCACAGATGCTCATGAGGCTTTATACAAGGTGGGCGGAGCGCCACGGCTACAAGATTGAATTACTCGACTATCAGCCTGGAGACGAGGCCGGGATCAAAGATGTGACATTTAATGTGATTGGCGATTATGCCTATGGCTATCTCAAGGCAGAGTCAGGGGTACACAGGCTCGTCCGCATATCCCCGTTTGATGCCAATAAAAGGCGTCACACATCCTTCTCTTCCGTATTCGTATATCCTGAGATAGAGGATGACATCACAGTGGAAATATCAGAAGATGACCTGAGGATTGACACCTACAGGGCAAGCGGCGCCGGTGGACAGCATGTAAACAAGACCTCCTCTGCAGTACGCATCACTCACATACCAACAGGAATCGTTGTCCAGTGCCAGAACGAACGCTCCCAGCACAAAAACAAGGCAAGCGCCATGAAGATTTTGCGGGCCAAACTATATGAGGTAAAGAGGCTCGAGCAGGAAAAGAAGATGGAAGGGTTCGCCTCTGAAAAAAAGGATATCGCCTGGGGAAGCCAGATCCGTTCATACGTATTGCAGCCTTATCAGATGGTCAAGGATCACCGCACAGAAGCAGAAAGCGGCAATGTTAACGCAATCCTTGACGGCGATATTGATAACTTTATCGAGGCTTATCTCATGTCGCAGGTAAAGGCTTGAGACCGTCAGGCTTTGCTTGACTGACACCCATGTCATCAGTATAATGCCCACAATGGAAGATATTAACGACCTGATTCTGCAGAGGATAAAGACACTGAAAGAACTCCGCTCCAACGGAGTCAATCCATACCGCAATACCTTCAGTGTCGGCGACTCATCCCTGGATATTACGAATAAATACGGTCAAATGACTGCAGAGGAGCTGTCAGCAAAGAAATATAACTGCAGCATTGCCGGCAGGGTCGTAGCATTAAGGAGTTTTGGCAAGGCTGCATTCGCACACATACAGGACCATGCGGGAAGGGTGCAGATTTATGTGAAGAAAGAGCTGGTGGGAGAGGATACGTATTCACTCTTTAAAAAGATTGACATTGGAGACTTCATAGGAGTTGAGGGGATAGTATTCAGGACAAAGACCAATGAACTGACGGTCGAAGCAGGAAGGATTACCCTCCTTTCCAAATCTCTGAGGCCTCTTCCGGAGAAGTGGCACGGCCTGACTGATAAGGAAATACGATACAGACAGCGGTATGTGGACCTTATTGTGAATCCTGAGGTAAAGAATGTTTTTATCATGCGCAGTAAGATTATAAAGGCACTTAGAGAATTCCTGGACAATAACGGCTTCCTCGAGGTGGAGACGCCGATGATGCAGTCAATCCCGGGAGGGGCAACTGCAAGGCCGTTTAAGACTCACCATAATGCCCTTGGGATAGACCTTTATCTGAGGATTGCTCCTGAGCTTTATCTCAAAAGATTAATCGTTGGCGGATTTAACAGGGTATATGAAATAAACCGGAATTTCAGGAATGAAGGGCTATCAATCAAGCATAACCCTGAGTTCACCATGCTCGAGTTCTATATGGCCTATGCAACATACAATGACCTTATGGACTTCACGGAAAGGCTGATTGCATTTGTAGCAGACAGTACCCTCGGAGGGCAAAAGATAACTATAGGCACGGATGAGATTGACCTGACCCCTCCATGGGAGCGGTTAAGCCTTAAGGATGCAGTCTTAAAGTATACCGGCATGGATACAGGTATTATGGATGACAGGACACTTTCACTTGACTGGGCAAAGGCAGAAGGGGTGCAGCTCAAAGGCGATGAGTCCCATGCCAGGATAATCCTTGAAATCTTCGAGAAAAAGGTTGAGTCCTCTCTGATCAGACCTACCTTCATAACAGAATACCCTACTGAGGTCTCTCCTCTTGCCCGTAGAAAGGATGATGCCCCTGAGATTACAGAGCGCTTTGAACTATTCATAGGCGGTATGGAGGTGGCAAACGCCTTCTCAGAGCTTATTGACCCTGAAGACCAGAAAGGCAGATTCCATGCCCAGGAGAGAGAACGCTCAGGAGGAGATGAAGAAGCGCACTATATGGATGAGGACTTCATTCGTGCGCTCGAGTATGGAATGCCGCCAACCGGCGGCGAAGGTATAGGAATAGACCGCCTCGTCATGCTCCTGACAGGACAGACATCAATCAGGGATGTCATCCTCTTTCCGCAGATGAGAGCTGAGGCACGCTAACAAGATGACAAAGCTCCCCTATGAGCTCTATATCGCCCTCCGTTATCTCAAGGCAAAAAAGAGGCACAAGGCGATATCGCTCAATACGTTTATATCCATAGGCGGGGTTACCCTTGGCGTTGCAACGCTGATAGCTACGCTCGCAGTAATGACAGGTTTTTCCGAGGACCTGCGCAACAAGATTCTCGGGACAAATGCTCATATCATAGTTCAGGCTGTCAAACGTTCTGGAATAACTGACTATCAAGATGTAGTGAACGATATAAGAAAGATCCCTGATGTCAGGGCTGCAGCGCCTTTCATTCACAATGAAGTGATGCTTACATCACCATTTGGCACGACCGGGACAGTCGTAAGGGGAATAGACCCGTCGCTTGAAGGAACGGTTACTGATGTGGCGCGTTCAATAAAAATCGGGGATATAAAATCGCTTCAAAGCGGTTTTGAGATAGATGGAGTAGTGTATCCTGGAATTATGCCCGGGGCTGAGCTTGCAAGGCAACTTGCAGTGACTGTTGGAGATACAATTAATGTTGTCTCTCCAACCGGAGAGATCGGCCCGCTGGGTATGATCCCGAAGTTCAAGAAGTTTGCCGTCGTCGGGATATTCGATTCCGGCATGTATGAATACGATTCCAAACTTGCGTACATATCCATACCTGATGCCCAGAAGTTTTTTAATACTGGAGATGTGGTCAGCGCCGTTTCAGTAAGGATTGATGACATATTCAATGCCAGGGAGATATCCCGTAAAATTGAATCGGCCATCGGCCCCTCATATTTTGCCCGTGACTGGATGGAGATGAACAGGAACCTCTTCTCCGCCCTTCTGCTTGAAAAAATAGTGATGTTCATAATACTGATACTGATTGTTCTTGTAGCCGCATTTAATATAATAGGGACGCTGACAATGATAGTAATCGAGAAGTCCCGTGAGATTGCCATTCTCAAGGCTATGGGGGCTGCAAGATCCAGCATCATGAGCATATTTGTAATACAGGGGGTCGTAATCGGCATTGCCGGAACAGTTTTAGGAACCCCGCTTGGATACGGCATTTCAGTCCTGATCCAGGACTTCTTCACACTGCCGCCGGATGTCTACTACATTGCCCGCATACCAGTAAGGATAAGTATCGAGGACATTTTACTGGTCGGATTCTCAGCTATCGGCATAAGCCTCCTGGCGACGCTTTATCCGTCATGGCAGGCTGCCAAACTGGACCCGGTAGAGGCGCTGAGGTACGAGTGAAAATGAATGAGGGGTATACTTAATACTTACTGACTTGGGAGGCTATTTATGTTTAGAATAATTAAATACCTTATTTATTTATCTATCATAGCCGGCATCATCATAGCCTTTGTCATGTGGAACGGCGGGGATAAGATACGCTGGTTTGGAAAGAAGAGCGAAGAGATCGGGCATACAGTAAAGGAGAAATCCGAGGCTGTCGGTGAAAAATCAGATAAACTCGAAGAAGGGCTTACTGAGAAAAAGGAGTTCATCGAGGAAAAGGTTAAGGCAGTAGTGAAGGAGGCGGAGCAACGCGGGATTATCAAGCGGGAACAGGAGAAACAGTAGCAGAAAGTTCAAGTAATGGAAGAATTGCTGATTGCAAGAGACATCAGGAAGAGTTTCAGCACAGATGGACAGAAGCTGAATATCCTGAACGGCATAAACCTTACAATATACAGGGGCGAGATGATTGCCGTAATGGGCGCATCAGGCGTCGGGAAGAGCACGCTCCTCAATATACTGGGGGCTCTCGACAGACCCACTTCAGGAGAGGTTATGTTTGAAGGGACAAGTATTTTCGGCAGATCTGATGATGAGCTTGCATCCCTCAGAAACAGGAAGATAGGTTTTGTCTTCCAGTTCCATCACCTCCTGCCGGAGTTCACGGCACTCGAGAATACAATGATCCCGGCAATGATACAGAGGATGGACAGGAACGAGGCAAGGAGCAACGCAGTGAAGAACCTGGAAAGAGTAGGGTTGAGTGAACGCGCAAAGCACAGGCCGGGAGAGCTGTCGGGAGGAGAACAGCAGCGTGTGGCAATCGCCCGGGCACTAATGACATCCCCCGACATGATACTCGCTGATGAACCAACCGGGAATCTCGATACACATACAGGGGTTGAGGTTTTTTCACTCCTTAAGGACATTAATCAGGCATACGGTACAACCTTTGTCGTCGTAACCCACAATGAAACACTCGCCGCTCAGACCGACAGGATACTGAAGATGGTAGACGGGCAGATTGCAGCAGATAAATAGTCGCTGTCCCTGTTTATCTGCCGGAGAAAATATACGACAGCATCTTTTCTATACGCCGGTCGCGTGATGCAAACGGGTCCATACAGAGAACGGTCTCTTCACCATAGCCATCGAGCTTGAGGTATGTCCAATCAACACTATATGAGCGGTTTTTCATATTTGCAATTCTTATAAAGTCCCCCCTCAGTTTCGCCCTCGTATTCTGCGGGGGATATTCTATAGCATATTCGATATCCTTCTCATCAACTATCCTCTCTATCTTCCCTTCCTTGTCGAGGAGATAATAGAGCCCCTTGTCTCTCTTGAGGTCGTGGTACTGCAGGTCCATCATAGATATTCTCGGATCATCCCAGTCGCACCCCTTCTTTATCCTGTATGTTTCCAGCAATTCGTGTTTTGTTACCCAGTCAATCTCCCTGTGCAATGAAAAAGGGTTCTCCTGCAGTTTATCGAGCACATACTCCCACTTTTCCAGGATATCCTGTACAATCGCGTCTCTTTCCCTGTGTGCAAAATAATTCTGCACAAGCTCAAGGTAAGTCTTCTGTATCTCTATAGCCGTCAGCGCCTTGCCGTTCTCCAGCCGTACAGTCTTCTTCAGCGTAAGATCCTTCGAAATATCCTTTATGGCCCGCACAGGGTCATCGAGGTCCAGCCCCCTTACAGGATTGCCATCCTCAATCATCTCAAGGAGAAGCGCAGTAGTCCCCACTTTGAGGTAAGTCGTGTACTCCGACATGTTTGCATCGCCAACGATTACATGCAGCCTGCGATAGCGTTCAGCATCAGCATGAGGTTCATCCCTTGTATTTATGATACTCCTCGATGATGTTGTAGAACACGATATCTTCTGATTGATATGAGCGGCCCTCTGCGAGATTGAGAAAGAGGTCTTGCCGGCCTCTTTCATCACCTTGCCGGCGCCTGTATAGATCTGCCTCGTGACAAAGAACGGGATGAGTCGTTCCGAGAACCTCCAGAAGTCTACGTGTCTTGCAATAAGGTAGTTTTCATGACACCCGTATGTGTTGCCTGCCGAGTCGGTATTATTTTTGTAAATATGTATCTGGCCTGCGATCCCATCTTCAAGCATCCTCCTCTCTGCTATTATGATGGATTGCTCAATTATCCTCTCGCCTGCCTTGTCATATAAAACGAGATCAACAACGTTGCCGCATTCGGGAGTGGCGTATTCGGGGTGGCACCCGGTATCCTGGTAAAATCTTGCGCCGTTTTTAAGAAACGCATTTGAGGACCAGCTGTTCGATATGATCCCCTCAAACAGATAACCAAGTATCCGCTCGAGCGGGATTGTGTTCTTATCTTTCGGAGAGAAGATAAGTCCATATTCATTTTCAAGGCCGTAAATTCTGTTATGCATGGCAGCCTTTCCTGGATAAATAGTCGCTGTCCCTATTTATCGCTTCATTCCATAAGTACCTTCAGTTCCTCCGTCCGGAGCCTTCTGAACTTCCTGCCATTCCTGTTTCTGTCAAGGACGGCGACTTCAAAATTCTCCAGGGCAAGCTTCTGATTAATAGTCGTCTCCAGGGCATTGATAGAGAGTTTCAATGCATCCTTGAGTGAAAGACCATTATTGTATTTTTCCTTAAGGTTAATTTTTACTGCATCCGCCCTTCCGCCTATTACAGTATACCCCTTCTCATCACAGATGCTCCCGTCATACATTATCCTGTATATCTCATTGGCCTCCGTTGAGTCATGAACTTCAGCTACGACTATCTCGACCTCAAGCGGCTTGATCTCCTGACTGAAGATGGTGCCGAGTGTCTGTGAATATGCATTGGCAAGCGACTTTGCAGTCACATCCTCACGGCTGTATGAAAAACCCTTTATATCCGCATGACGGATCCCGGCCTTTCTCAAACTCTCAAACTCACTGTATTTACCGGCGCCTGCAAAGGCAATGCGGTCATAAATCTCTGAAACCTTGTTCAGGGAAGCGCTGGGATTGTCTGCAAAGAAGAATATACCGTCAAGATACTCCAGCAATATAATTGACCTCCCTTTGGCTATTCCCTTCTGGGCATATTCGGCCTTGTCCTGCATCATCTGTTCAGGTGATACATAATAAGGAAGCGGCATTCTCTATTTCTCCTTTGTTATCGCCTTCCGTCTGTTATTTATCAGCTGCCTGTACGACGCCTCAATATCTGATGCCTCTATGTCAGTAATTCCGTTCTTATTTATTACCTTAACAAGAGGGAAGATACCCCTTACCATATCAGGCCCCCCTGTGCCGATATCTTCCTCTGCTGCATCATACAAAGCCTCCAGGGCAACCAGAACCGCCTTATCCTCCGGCATATCCTGCGAGTACAGCTTTTTCAGCGTGTTCCTCGCATCCTTGCCTCCTGAACCGGTGGAATGATAGTCTATCTCTTCATACTTGCCGCCGGTCACATCATACTTGTATATGCGCCCTTCTCCCTTGTTCAAATCATACCCGGCAAATATCGGAATGACCACAAGACCCTGCATGGCAAGCGGCAGGTTTCCCTTTATCATCTGCGACAGTTTGTTCGCCTTGCCCTCGGTAGTAAGTTGCACACCCTCAAGCTTTTCATAGTGCTCAAGCTCTACCTGAAGAAGTCTTGCCATCTCTATGCAGACTCCGGCAGCGCCGGATATCGCAATTGCAGAGTAGTCATCACATTTGTATACCTTGTCAATCCGGCGGGCAGAGACCTGATAACCCTCTGTCGCCATTCTGTCCCCTGCGATTATTACACCATCTTTATATTTCAGGGCAAGGACAGTCGTGCCATGTGGTACGTTTGACAGGACACCCTTCTCCTCTGAACTGAGCGTAACACCCTCGAGCTTAAACTGCGGAAGCAAATCAGGATGCTCTGCCGCAAGCATGTCATAGAAGCTGGAAGATGAGGAATTCATTCTCCCCCCTTTTGTACATAGTTTTTAACGAATTCTTCTGCATTCTCTTCAAGTACGTCGTCAATCTTGTCCAGCAGGTCATCTATATCTTCTTTGATCTTCTTTCCCTTTTCTATGACGTCCGGCCTGGCCTCTTCAGCCTTTTCCGTCTTTTCCCTGGTCTTCTTTTTTTCTCTTTCCTGAGAACTCATGCTCATCCCTCCCTTATCCGGCAAGATTCCTTATGAGATCTTCGGCTGTTTCAGATTTCCTTACCACTTCACCCACAAGTTCATCCGTCCCCTTTAACGGATTCGACAGCGGCACCCTCTTGATTGTGGAGTTGCCTATATCAAACAGGACAGATGTCCAACTGGCTGCATATACATCTTTGGGAAATTTCTTTATACACGTACCCCGGAAAAATGCACGGGTGTCACGTGGCGGTGTCTCCCGGGCCAGAAGGGCGGCCCCTTCCGTGGTAAATGGTGTAACATAACCATCCCGCAGAAGTGTGTAATAAAGTCCCTTGCCAGGCCGCATGTCGTGATACTGCAGGTCCATCATGGCAAGCCTCGGATTGTCCCAGCCAAATCCCTTCTTCTGCGCATAATTATTCAACAGTTCATATTTTATCAACCAGTCCAGATGATTGTGCAGCTCAAACGGATCCTTCCCCAGTTTTTCCAGGGTATCAGACCAATATGAAAGGATCTCATCGGCGATTGGATCTTTTTCTCTCTTACTGACATATTTATAAGCCTCATCCAGATACGCCTTTTGTATCTCGACCGCCGTATAATCCCTGCCATTTGCAAGCCTTACCGTCTTTCTGAGCGTCAGGTCCCTCGATATGATCCTTATGGCCTCTAATGGATTTGCAAGGTCCAAACCTGTAATTGCATGGTTGTTGTCTATCATCTGGAGGACGAGCGCAGCAGTGCCAATCTTAAGATAAGTGGAAAACTCCGACATATTGGCATCACCGACGATTACGTGAAATCTGCGGAACATCTTTGAGTCCGCATGAGGCTCGTCACGGGTATTTATAACAGGACGTTTGGCCATGGTGTTCAGATCAATAAGTGTCTCAAAGAAATCAGCCCTCTGTGATATCTGGTAGGCTGCAGGGTTAGCCCTGTTGTCTGTTCCAACTTTACCCGCTCCGGCAAAGATTTGCCTTGTTACGAGGAATGGCGTAAAGCCCTGAACAATCCTTTCAAACGGTGTAGAGCGCATCATCAGATAGTTTTCGTGATAACCGTAGCTGTTCCCTTTGCCGTCCGTATTATTTTTATACACAAACAGTGTGTCTTCCTCTTTTCTCACCCTGTTGGCATTCTCCAGACATAGTTGAATCAGCAATTCACCTGCCTTTTCATAGGCCACAATATCCCTCGGATTGGTACACTCCGGCGTAGAATATTCAGGATGGGCGCCGTCAACATAGAGCCTGCCGCCATTCTCAAGCGGCTTATTGAGGCTGAAATTGTCTTCCTGGGTTGGCCTCTCTTTTTCACCCTCCGCTACAAATCCTCTCGCATCCACAAGCGGGTCCTCATTTTCATAATCCCATAATATCCTGAGTGAAGAAAATGGACGAAGGTGATTTATGAGAAACAGGGAGCCTGTGACGGGGTCAAAACTCTCCGGTTTCTTTGCAGTAATACCATATTCAGTTTCAGTTCCTAAAAGCAATTTTGCTGCCATATAAATTTCCCTTGAATTCTGCCTTTAAATCCCCAATGTTATAAATAATGACCTGTCTGCACAGTCTCAATCCGTCTGGTCTCTTTTGTCTTTCCACTGATGGTCCTCACGCTTATTATACGCTCATTCTTCCTTCCTGCGATCTTAGCCCAGTCATCCGGATTCGTGGTATTAGGCAGGTCCTCATTCTCTTTAAACTCATCCTGTATAGCAGTCAGGATATCCTCACCCTTAATACCCCCGTCACCTTCAGTAATCATTCGCTTTATAGCGTACTTCTTGCTTCTGGCGACCACGCCTTCTATCATTGCACCGCTTGCAAAATCCTTGAAATAGAGGATCTCTTTTTCTCCATTTGCATATGTAACCTCAAGGAATTTATTTTCCTCATCAAGGCTATACATACGGTCAACCGTAATATTGATCAATCTGTCGGTTACCTTCCTTGTATCTCCTTTATCAATCTCAAGCTCGGATTTGTGAAAGGGGAGATCCGGAGTAAGGTATTTCATGAATATATCGATAGCCGCATCCCGGTCAGGGCGGTCAATTCTGATCTTTATGTCGAGCCTGCCAGGTCTCAGTATGGCAGGATCGATCAGGTCCTGCCGGTTGCTTGCGCCGATAACGATAACATTACGAAGGCTCTCAACACCGTCTATCTCTGACAGGAATTGCGGCACAATGGTAGATTCAACATCAGATGATATGCCTGTGCCGCGTGTCCTGAAGAGTGCGTCCATCTCATCGAAGAATACAACCACCGGCATCCCCTCTTCAGCCTTTTCTTTCGCCTTATTGAAAACTTCGCGGATCTGCCTCTCACTCTCACCAACATATTTGTTCAACAGCTCTGGCCCCTTTACATGAAGGAAATAGCTCCTGACATCCTTCCCTTCCCTCGATTCAAGCCGCTTCGCAATCGAGTTGGCAACAGCCTTGGCAATTAATGTCTTCCCGCATCCCGGAGGCCCGTAAAGCAGAACGCCTTTGGGTGGCAGCAGCCTGTATTCTTTGAAGAGCTCAGGGTAGATCAAAGGAAGCTCTATGGCATCCATAATAACTTCTATCTGTTTCTTCAATCCGCCTATATCTGAATATGCAACATCAGGCACCTCTTCCAGACATACCTCTTCTACTTCTGACTTTGGGAGCTTCTCCAGCAAGAGGCCAGAACGGTTGTCAAACAGCAGGACATCGCCTACGCTCAGCTTTACGTCCCTCAGGTGTTCTGCAATCTCTGCTACCCTTTCCTCATCACCATGCAGTGTGATTACGGCCCTGTCTTTTGCCAGCCTGTCTTTCAGATGGACCACTTCTCCCTGGCAATCGTATCCGCGTACTTCTAATACATTCAGCGCTTCATTCAGGATTACCTCCTGCCCCTTGCGTATGACTTTGACATCAATCCCTGGACGGGCATTGACCTTCATCTTCCTGCCGGAAATATAAACTGTCAGCGTCCCGTCTTCATTCAGTTCGGAAAAGACGCCAAAGCTTGCCGGAGGTGACGTCAATTTTTCCACCTCTTCTCTCAATACCTGAATCTGATCTTTTGCCTCTCTGAGCGCTGAGGTAAGTTTTTCATTATGTTTGAATGCCTGATCCAGCCTGTATCTTGACTCTGTCAACCGCTGTATCTCATCTTCAAGACTCTTTATGTGGGTACAGAGGTTTTCAATCTCCTGCTCATACTCAGCCACTTTATTAGCTGAGGTCATGTCCAGGGGCTTTTTCGATGCTGGAATCTTATAGCTTTTCTTTGACTCAGACATTGTTTTCTCCTTTCCTCAGGATGCAGAAGAGTTCTTATTCTTCAATGAGTTACGTAAATACAGTCTATCACCTGACAGGTGTATGGTCAAATCCTTCGACAGGCTCACGATGTCCTTCGACAGGCCTGTCCTGAGCGAAGTAGAAGGGCTAAGGATAAATGTAGTGTTCCGGTACATTAACAGGCCCTCAGTTCATCAAGCATGCTGACAGCGGCATCGTGGACAGACCCTGCCTTTAATATGGCCGATATCACAGCCACTCCATGCGCGCCTTCCCTCATGACACTGCCGACTCTATCCACTTTGATACCTCCGATTGCAAAAACCGGGATATTAACCTTCCTGCATACATCGGACAATTTTGTCAATCCGATTGGTGGACCATATCTCACTTTGCTTTCTGTTTCAAAAATCGGGCCAACCGTAATGAAGTCAGCACCACCCTCTGCTGCATTAATCGCCTCATTCAATCCATGAGCTGATACTCCGATTATGAACCGGTCACCCGAAACCGCTCTTGCCGCCATTACAGAGATGCTGTTCTGACCAAGGTGGATGCCATCGGCATCAACGGCCATAGCAACATCTATCCTATCGTTAATAAAGAGCTTTACTGACTCTATACTGGTCAAATGTCTCAGCCTCTCCCCGATCCTCAACACCTCCGCGGCGGGGAGTTCCTTGCCGCGAAGCTGCACAGCTTTAACTCCTCCATCAATCGCCAGCTTGACTAATGAGACCAGATTTTCTTTAATCTGGGCAGCATCTGCAATAAGATAGAGGCTGAAATCAACTCTACTCAATCATACCCTCAATCGGGCTGCTCGCCGATGCATATAGTCTTTTCGGCATCCTGCCGGCCAAATACGCCAATCTTCCGGCATCAACTGCCATTTTCATGGCATAGGCCATCTTCACAGGATCCTTTGCACATGCAATTGCAGTATTCATCAGGATTGCATGACAGCCAAGTTCCATTGCTATAGCTGCATCAGACGCTGTCCCAACTCCTGCGTCTACGATGACAGGCACTGACACACTCTCCAGAATAATCCTTATATTGTATGGATTCCTTATGCCTAATCCTGAACCTATGGGCGCTGCAAGGGGCATGATTGCATGGCACCCTGCATCCTGAAGCTTCTTCGCCATGACAGGGTCGTCATTTGTGTAGGGCAATACCTTGAAACCTTCTTTCACGAGGATCCTGGCAGCCTCTAAGAGCGCCTCATTGTCAGGCATGAGTGTCTTCTCATCGCCTATGACCTCAAGTTTCACCATGTCAGAAACACCCGCGGCGCGCGCAAGATTAGCTGTCCTTATCGCATCCTTCGCAGTGTAACAGCCGGCGGTATTGGGAAGGATAATGTATTTTTCAGGGTCAATATAATCAAAAAGACCTTCCTTTGAACGGTCAGTGATATTGACCCTCCTGACAGCAACAGTTACGACATGTGCGCCTGATGCCTCAATAGCCATCTTAGTCTCTGCAAAATCCTTATACTTTCCTGTCCCCACCCACAGGCGTGACTTAATATCAATACCGGCGATCCTCAGGATGTCATTCATACTCCCCCTCCCACAAATGTAATTATTTCCAGTGTGTCATTTTCTTTCAGCACAATGTCATTAAAGTCATTCTTGTTAACAATCTCCATATTGTGTTCAACTGCAACCCTGCCTGGTTCTATATCGAGATTCTCCAGTAAGCTGAGAAGCGAAGTCCCTTCCCAGATGTCATACACTTTTCCATTAACCGTGATACCAACTTTCATTTATCCTCACCTCTGTTAAACCAAGCGCCCTGCGTAAAATCTGCTGAGTTTACACTCAAAATGCACAGTTGCAAGGAAGGACATTAGATTTGAGTTGAGGTGTACAATTGCGTACGTTGAAACTCAAATCTAATGTCCTGACGCCGCAAATGGGCGTTTTTCAGCGTCAACTAATAAAAAGAGCCGTACATCACACGCAGGGAAGTACGGCTCCGTTATTCTACTTCCCTACGCTGGCATTATCCAGCTCAGGTTCAAAGGGTCATCCCTGTCTCCTCTGCTTCAGAGAATCAAACCATTGATTAATTGATCAACAAACTTTTACCAACTAACCATTGGCTTGTTTGCACATGTACGGGATCAGAGATTCTCAGCCTTTTCAGGCTCCCCCAGTAGAAATATATTACAGTATAAAATATGATAACAGCGGTGCTGTGCAGTTGTCAACCCTTGCAGAGGGCATGCAACTTGTTGATGACGGGCATGAAGCGGTTATTCAAAATATGATGCTGATGAGTTCTCATTCTCCCACACATTGACGCGGCTCATCCTTGCGTTCTGATCATTCAGTCTCTTTGAAAGGGTCTCATACAGCCAGCGTGCCATGTTTTCTGCCGTGGGATTCATTGAGTTAAACGGCGGCTTCTCATTGATATAGGTATGATCAAGAGCGTCCAGCAAACTCTGTGTCTCCTGTTTAAGCCTCCTGAAATCCACAGACATACCGATGCTATCAAGGCTGAGGCTCTGCATCACGACCTCTATCTTCCAGTTGTGCCCGTGTATATTCTTACAATTACCAGGGTAATCTCTAAGGCTGTGAGCTGCTGAAAATGTTGACAGGATCTTAATCTCGTACATATTAACTCACGGGTCAGGTCTTGAATTTTGATGTCTGCATCAAAAACTCAAGACCTGACCCCACTTATCTGTTTTTCTACTCCTCAGGCTGCCACCATTCCGGTGTTTTCCCTCCCATTTCAACTATTTTTAGAAACTCTCCCTTGAAGTCTCCGGTCTTACAGTCGCCCCTGTAACTCGTGGTTACCACTTCACTGATATTCTGTGCAGGAAAGCGGGCCTTCATGCAATAATGCTGGGCGACCATGCATACGCCTACAGCAACAGGATTGATAGTCTTATACAATACATCAGCTATCTCTGAAGTAAGACTCTCCTGTACATGAAGGCGCGCAGACAGAATATGGACAAGTTTCCCTATGTTGGACAAACCAACAAACTCCTTTCCAGGGATATATCCGATTGTAACAAACCCTGAGAAGGGAAGGAGGTGGTCCTGGCAGATTGATACAAACGGAATCCTGCTTATATAAACAGGGTCAGACGAGACCGCTGCCTGACGTGTGCTCAGGGCGCTCCACGGGTCCTGCGTGTAACCTGAAAGAAGCACCTCAGACCACAGCTTCTCAAGATTATCAATCATCTTCTCTCCGGCATCTTTGCTGATACCCAGCTCCAGAGAGTCAATAAACCTGGTCAATCCTTCCCGCATCAGCTTTTTATTCATACCGTTATATATTAACATATTATCATGAAATTCTACAATTATGGATTTGAGAGCTGGTAAGCGGGACATTCGTCATTCCGATTACTGCCCTCACGCTGGGGATTGTTGCAGCAAGGAGCTTTCTGCACCACACGAAGGCCGCAGTGCGCTTCTTACTAATACTGACTCATGACATGGTATGTTTGGAATCATTGAGGTAAGCCCTGTATATCCTTAAGGTCGGCAGGAGGACAATTGACACATACATAAATAATATGGTAATTTTCTGTATAGGTACATAGAAAGGTGAGGCGACTCTGTTGAAGAAAACATTGCTCCGCAAGAATTATGTTTTAGATATAAATAGATTAAAAAAAGCACAGAAGATTATGGGGACAAAGACAGAAACGGAAACAATTCACAGGGCACTTGAAATAGCGGCCAGTGAACTGGACCTGGCAGGGGCGCTTCAGAAACTTCTGGATCGTGGCAAAGGACATATTACTGATGTCTTCTCGCGCAGGTAAGTGGTGCATCTTTGACACCAATATCTACATAGCGGCAATACAACATGGTATTGACAGCTCTGCATATCAAATACTCTTTAAAAACCTGCCACGAACATATCTTTCTTCCGTGGTTTCAGGAGAACTGCATGCAGGCTGCATAGATGATATGGGACTCCAGTTGGTAAGACAATTTGCGAGGCGTGCAGAAAAGACAGGCCGGATTGTGCCGCCAACTCATGCCTCATGGAATAATGCAGGAATGTTAATTGCAAAGATTGTGAGCAAGGAACCAGGCTACAAATCCAAGGCTGCTATACTGATGAATGACATCCTCATAGCATTAAGCGCTCTTCAGATTGGAGCCACTGTCTATACAGCAAACAGGGAAGACTTCCGCGTGATTCAGCGTTACAGGCATTTTCCCCTTCAGGTGCTTGATAGTTAAAACTGATTCTGTTGTCGTGTGTTCATTGCCGTATCGTATAACACCAGCTTCTATCCCATGAGTTCCATCAGATAGCGTTCAGAATATTTCAAACCCTGCCTGTTTGAAATGTTCATCAAATGCAAAGGCCTTCTGGAGTCTGAGATTTTTCATCAGTATAAAGCTGGTGCAGTCTGTAAAGCTTAATTCTTTGTCTGCGTATCTTTTAAACATTTCCCATGCCTTGTATCTTTCCTCTGCACCCACATCTTCTATCCTGACTATATTACTATTTAACAGGGAGTCCCCGAAGGTAACCGCAGCCTGATGTGACACCCTGTATCGTATCAGAGTGATACTCTCATCCATGATATATTCCGATGTAACCAGCTCAATCCTATGTTTCTTAATCTCACCGCTCTTTGCAACAGCCTTACTGTAATACTGGTCATTTCGGTCGTTTAGTGCAAGCCATGCTGAGGTGTCCACAAAAAGTCTCATTTCTTCTTCCCATACAGGTATTTGTCATGTTTTACTGACAGGTCTTTATCCCTTGAAATGCTTGAGCCGACCATCTTCCATAAAGTATCTTCTTCCCAGTTCCTTGCCTTTTCCCTTTTTAGCAATTCCGAGACCGCTTCCCGTACAATATTTGTAACCGTCGTCTTTTCTTCCTCAGCCTTTTTCTTAAGTTCCCTCAGTATATTTTCCGGAAAATACATCTGAGTTCTTTTGAGTGTTTGCATATTCCACACCTCCTGACTTTATGGTGTATATTATATACACCATCAGCAGACGTGTCAAATATACCTAATCATGGCTATTTGCCGCCACCACGTCGGTCTGATACTATTATATTATGGACACAAAAAACCATTTCCTGATGTGCAGGCCGGACTATTTCAGGATCGCCTATGAGATTAATCCATGGATGAATGTGCATAACCCTTCTGATGCCGCCCTGGCCCATCAGCAGTGGAATAGACTCAATGAAGCCATTACCGGGGCTGGCGCCGGCATCTCGCTCATCAAACCTGTTGCCGGCCTGCCGGATATGGTTTTTACGGCAAATGCCGGGCTTGTGAAAGATGACAAGGTAATATTGAGCAACTTCAGGCACCGTGAGAGGCAGGGGGAAGAAATATATTACGAGAAATGGTTTACGGAAAAAGGTTATCACTGTCATTCAATATCATCAGGTTCTGCATTTGAAGGCGCAGGTGATGCCATATTCTATAAAGACATGATGCTGCTTGCACATGGATTCAGGACCGATACGAGTGCATTCCGCTATGTTGGAGATATCATGGAGATGGGATACATGGCCATTGAACTTGTCAATCCCCATTTCTATCATCTGGACACCTGTCTCCAGTATTTTGAAGAAATAGATCTTATAATCTATTATCCTGATGCCTTCAGCACAGAAGGCAGGAACAGAATAGAAGAGCTGCCATCTGATATCATGAGATTGTCAATAGATGACGCATATTCATTTGTCTGCAATTCCGTATGTATAAACAGGAGGCTTTTGTTAGATAAATGCTCAGAGAAACTGGCGGAAAGGCTTGCGGATTACGGTCTTGATATCATTCATATTGACACATCAGAGTTCATGAAATCAGGTGGAAGTGTGCGTTGTATGGTGCTTGAGCTTTAATGGGAAAACAGTCTCAGTAATTTTCTCTCATCAGATGTGACAACTTCTCTGTTCAAAAGCAGGCTGAATCTTTCAAAGAATAACCTTTTCCTGCCAGCCGTCTTCCTGTTGTTTAGCGCAACCTCTTCCAGGTGCGATACTGCATTAATGAGACATGATGGATTAAGTTCTGAATCTTCTCCTGCCGCCTTTTCAAGATTTCCAAGAAAGAAAGGCCTGAATCCAAATGACACCCACGCACAGTTACTTATTTTTTCATAAAGGCCAAATGCCATCGCATCATCAGCCGCATCTGACATCAGCACCGCCGCCTTTTTTCTTTCATCGCCGGCTGCAAACCTTTTCATTGCCCTGTAAGAATCCATTAATGTTGCGGATGATGGAGGGACAATAAATATTGCCTCATCCAGAACAGGATCGATCCAATCCTCGAATTGCCTGATTATTAAGATGTCCGACTCCCTCTCCGCAGATGCGAGCATTTCAAGCATCAGGGACATCTCCGGCTGATGGTCTTTGTGATCGATGAGACTCAGATGAGGGGCAACCAGTCTTACACCACATGGTCCTGTGCTTACGATATCAGACATTTCATAGCTATCCTGAAAATAGTGCGAAAACGACAAACCAGGACTGGAAAAACCAAGCATGAAGGAGATCCCGGGGAACCTGGAATCCGCATCAATCATCAAGACCTTTATACCCCTCTGCGACAGCTCTATCCCAATTCTTGCTGAAAGAGATGCGCCTCTGTGCGGATCAGAAATATCAACAATTGAGACTGTTTTATATTCACTCTGAGCCGGACCATCCTGCGTGGAAGAAGACACTTCTCCTGCAGCATTACTCCCGGAAATAAAATAGTGCGATATATCCTCCAGCCCCCTGCCGAGCCGTTTTGTCTTCTTCATGAACCCTCTGTCAGTCTATAATCACCAGGGAATTATACGAACCATACTTGTTTGAGACTACATTGGGATTTCCGGGGTCCTCCTTCCAGTCTCCATCAATACAGAACTTATACTGATAAGCTCCGGGGGGAATATTTATAACCTTTTTCCATGTCCCGTCCTTCTCCCGCGAGGTGACCACTCCTTTATCAGGAATCCAGTTATTAAAATCACCCGCTATCTTGACATCAGCAGCCTTCGCGTCCCTGTAGACAAAGACAATACCGTTGTATTGAGCAGCCTGTCTTTCAACCTTATCCGGAATCAAATTGATCGCAGACTCCATGACCGCCACAGACGCTTCATACATGGAGGGGTCTTCCTGCATGAGGACCTCATCAGCCATGCCGGCATAATCCCAGTGACCGATTGAGTTAGGCGCATATTCACAAATAGGGACGCCAAAACTTGCAGATTCACGGAGTTTGGAACAGTGACGCGCAGGCGTAGAGAAAATAATTCCATTGAAATGATTCCGCACCTCATCCAGTATCTCTCTCGCAAAACGGCTCCTCCTGTCAAACATGGTCGGCAGGATAAACGTCTCCAGATTGTGCCCCGTATGTCTTTTAAGCATCTCGATAGTCTCCAGAAGCCTGCTGAGTCCGTGAAGGGAGAAGAAACTGACATCAAGCGGTATAATGACTTCCCCTGCGGCACGGAGGGCATTAATGCTTAATAAACCGAGATTAGGAGGGCAATCTATAATGATATAATCAAATTTCTTTTTCAGTTTGCATATCGCATTTTGCAGTCTGCTCTCTTTCTCAGAGAAAAAGGCGATATCCTGTTCAATAGTAAAAAGCACGACGTTTGCCGGGGCGAGACTTACATTCTGTACGCTGGTGTTGAGGATTACATCATCGAGCAGTAATCCTTCCCGCAGCACATGATAAATGGAAAGACCAATCTCTTCGGTCTTTATGTTATAACCAAGGGTTGAATGGCCCTGAGGGTCCATATCAATAAGCAGCACCTTCCTGTCCCTCTTTGCCAGACATGCTGAGAGATTAATCGCTGTGGTAGTCTTTCCACAGCCGCCTTTCTGGTTAGCAACTGCAATAATCCTCATTTGCACCTCCCCGGGTTATCCCGTCTACACCCTCTGTCAAAGGGCTGTATTAATCTTTACCTTTCATTTACGGCCTTCATCTTTCTGTACTTGCCAATAACGATTCTCTTCTTCCGCCATTTATCCACGTCACGCTGTACGTCCGCGATATCAAGTATCCACTCCTGTCCTGAGAGTGCCTCAAATGCAGTATCTTCATAAAAGACCAGTATCACGTCCCCTGTCGCAACAAGGGTGAGTTCTTCGAGCGGTCTTTTAATCGTGGGAAGGATCCGTTTCAGTTGTCCTATGCTCTTGCGTATCCGCTGAACAGATATGCCTGCATCAATCAATTTTTTTGCAGCCCTGATGGAAATGAGATCACTGAAGGTATACCTGCCGTGTCCCCCTTCAGTCCTGTGAGATGGATTTACAAGAGATGACTTATCCCAGTATTGCAACTGGCGCCTGCTGATTCCTGCAATAGTGCAGATTTGACTTGCAGAGAACAAACTCTCATTATTGGAGGGTGTTTTGTGCTGTTCCACCGCTATTTCTTATAGCGTAAAAGATGATGCTTGTCAAGTAAATATATACAAAAATCAAACTTTGTGTATCAATTGAGGCAGATGAATAAATGTCATATTTGTGTTAGGATGAACAAATCCGGAGGTTTACGATGGAAATCAGGGTATCAGGAAACACACATACAGGTATGGTGAGAAAAAACAATGAAGATGCATATGGAATCTTTCCAGACTTATCGCTGTATGTTGTGGCTGACGGCTTGGGCGGACACGCAGGCGGTGAGGTGGCAAGCAGACTGGTGGTGGAAATAATAAGATCTGAAATAGCAGCTTCAACCGCAAACTCTGATACCGAGGCAATTATTCAAAATGCAATACAGACTGCAAATTCATCAATCCGTTCAGCGGCAGAAGAAGATTCAGGGTTGCATGGGATGGGGACTACTGTTGTAGCCGTCATTATTGATGCAGACAAGGCAGTGATCGGTCATGTCGGTGACAGCAGGGCATATGTCATCCGCAACGATGCTATCACACAGATTACACGAGACCATACTGTTGCAGAAGAATATATACGGATCGGACTTCTGACACCCGGGGATGCATTTTATCACCCGTCACGGCATACCCTCTCACGTGCGATAGGGACTGAGGGGGCAGCATACGCAGACTTCGGGAGTGTCAGGCTGCAGGCAGGTGATGTGCTACTGCTCTGTACAGACGGACTGACAAATTCACTGCCGGACAAGGAAATCCTGCAAACGGTAATGGAATTCAGGCCGGATGCAGAAAATATCACGACGAAGCTGATTGAATTTGCAAATGACAGAGGGGGAGTTGACAATATCACTGTTGTTGCAGTGTGTGTGGTGTGATGTCAGTGGATTCAAATGCTGCCTGTGCAGCCGCTTCTGTTCAGCGGACCATTTAGGGATTTTCGGATGAAAATAGGTCTTGTAAATCTTGGCTGTCCAAAAAATCAGGTTGATTCAGAGATAATGCTCGGCCTGCTGAATGATGCAGGGTTCGGATTCACATCGAACGCGGAAGAGGCTGAAGTAATAGTTGTAAATACCTGTGGTTTTATAGACTCGGCAAAAGAAGAGTCAATCACAACGCTTATTGACCTTGGGAGACTAAAGACAGAAGGACGATGCAGGCTTCTTATAGCCGCCGGCTGTCTACCACAGAGGTACAAGGAAGATCTGCTGAAAGAAATGCCTGAAATAGATGTGATTGCCGGCACCGGCTCTTTCAGGGACGTAATAGCCATATGCCAGGAGTTCAGAGACAGAAGATTCAGGCAGCTTAAAGGACAAAGGGCATATCTGTCAGAACCATCAGACTTCAGTTATGAGCAATCACTGCCAAGGATTCGAATAAGTCAGGCACATACTGCATTCATAAAGATCGCAGAGGGATGTGATCATGCATGCACTTTTTGCATTATTCCTGATCTCAGAGGGAGGCAGAGAAGCCGGAGCATGGAATCAATAATGGCGGAGGCGGAAAGACTGGCTCTGGAAAGTGTCGTCGAAATAAATCTGATTGCCCAGGATACAACGGCATATGGACGTGATCTCAGAGAACCCAATGCACTGGCAAGGCTTCTAAAAAAGCTCGTAACCATTAAGAGCCTCAAATGGATACGAATCCTCTACACATATCCTGGTTCATTTACCAATGAATTGATTTCTGTAATGGCTGGCGAGGAGAAAATCTGCAATTATATTGACATGCCTGTTCAGCATGTCAATGACAGCATCCTTCGAAGGATGCACAGGGGGCATACCAAATCCGGCATTTATAAAACCATCGAGAAACTCCGGAAGGGAATACCGGGTGTAGTACTGCGAACATCCTTTATAGTCGGGTTCCCCGGAGAAACTGAAAGGCAGTTTAATGAGTTAAAAGAGTTTGCTGAGGAGGTAGAATTTGACAGGCTCGGCGCCTTTACTTATTCACATGAAGAGGGCACTGAGGCATATTCCATGAAACGGCAGGTCGGAAAAAGTAAGAAACATGAGCGACAAGACATAATTATGGAAGTTCAGCAAGGAATTTCCCTCAGGAAAAATCAGAAACTGATCGGCACCAGACAAATTGTCCTGGTGGATGGCTATTCAAAAGGGGGGGAATTCCAGGCGGAGGGCCGTACTTATGGTCATGCACCCGAAGTGGACGGAGTCGTTTATCTGAGGTGCAATTCAGACAGAATGCCTTTAGCTGGTGAAATGGTTAATGTTGAGATTACCGGTGCGCTGCCATATGACCTTGCAGGACAAATAATAAATAAAAAATAGGGACAGCGCCTGTTTATTTTCCATATTTTCATGAAAATAAACAGGCGCTGTCCCCATTTTTTATGCAGGCGTAATCATCGCTCCCTTCTCAAAACCTAACTTTATGGCCTTCCTGTTCAACTCCACGAATGCAGCAGGGACGCGGGCAAGCACCGCCTTCTCCATTGCCTCAGCAGATATTATCTTTGTCAGCTCTGTCATTATACCGAGGGAGATAATATTCGCCACTATCCCCTTTCCCAGCACATTGGTGGCTGTTGCAATAATAGGAAATGAGTAGACCTTATAATTCCCTTTTGGTACACTCTTTACTTCATCAGAGTCAACAAGTAGTATTCCGCCATCCTTGATATCCTTGTGATACTTATTGCATGCCTCCTGTGTAAGGGCAAGCATGGCATCAATGCTGGTCGCTTTTGGATAATCAATCTCTTCATTGCTGATTATGACCTCGCTCCTTGAGGCGCCGCCTCTTGATTCGGGTCCGTATGACTGGCTCTGCACGGCCTGCTTGCCATCGAATATCGCCGCTGCCTCAGCCATTATTATTCCGGCCAATATCATCCCCTGACCGCCTGAACCGCTGAACCTCATTTCATACCTGTAACCCATATCAAATCACTCCTTGAAATAATAGTCGCTGTCCCCAATTTTGATTTCTCTTATTTCTTCTGCACCCTCTCAAGCAGCCTGTTGTACTCGTCAAGATACTCCGGTCTGTCCGACTTATGAATAATACCCCGCAGCAGCTTCCCTTCAAGCTCCTGTGGCGACATATTCCCGGCCTGCTTTACAGACACTGTCCCTTCCTTCTCGATCTTCTCCATCATCTCCGTCGGGGTCTTATATTTATTAAACCGTCCGTAGTAAGTAGGACAGGCATCTATGATGTCCACCACTGCGGTACCCTTGTGCATGATAGCCTCATGCAATACCTTCTCGAGTTCCTGAAAGTGATACGCGGTTCCCCTTGCAACAAAGGTAGCGCCTGCTGCCTGTGCAAGCTTGCACGTATCAAAGGTTGGTTCGATGCTGCCATAGCGACCAGTTGTTGATGTAGTACCCTGCGGTGTTGTTGGCGAGGACTGACCGCTCGTCATGCCATAAATGGAATTATTGTAAACCATGATTACCATGTCCAGATTCCGCCTGCACGCATGAATAAAATGATTGCCTCCGATGGCAAGGGCATCACCGTCGCCTGTCGTCACTATCACCTTGAGTTTCGGCCTGGCAAGCTTTACTCCTGTTGCATAGGCAAGCGCCCGCCCATGGAGGGTATGAAGGGTATTAAAATCAACATAACCAGGTGTCCTGCTGGAACAACCTATACCGGACACCATCGCTATATCATCCTGCGACAGACCTGAAGTCTGTATGGCCCGCAGAAGGCTCTTTAATACTATCCCGTGTCCGCATCCCGGACACCATATGTGGGGGAGCTTTCCACCCCTGATATATGGGGAATAGTTGAATGGGACCTTTTTCTTCTTTTTTGCAAGCGGCCTTGTCTCTTCAGTCTGTGTGCTCATAAAAAAATTCCTTTCTTAACCGTCCAGCATATCACGGTCCATCATCATCTCGTTCATCCTCGAAGCTGCAGGAAAGAACCCGTTTCCTGTGATGCTTTCGATAATCTGGGCTGGTTTGATTGGCTCCGTATCAGCCCTCAGTACCCCTTTAACCTCACACCTGCCCTGGACGACCCTTTCGACCTCATATACTATCTGTCCCAAATTCATTTCAGGCACTATTATCGCCTTGACCTGTCTGGAAAGCTCTTCAACTGCCTTCTCAGGGAATGGCCATATTGTCAAAGGCCTCAGGAGACCCGCCTTGATGCCTTTCTTCCTTAGTTCCTTTACAGCAAACTTGGCTGACTTTGCAGAGACGCCGTATGCAAATACGCCAATCTCAGCATCATCGAGGTATAGCTCTTCATTTTTACAAATCTTGTCCCTGTTATTGTCCACTTTTCTCAGCAGCCTCTGTCCTGTTTCTTCTATAAGCTTTGTATTGTTGGTAGGAAAACCATCTGCGCCATGATAGAGCCCCGTAACATGGAACCTGTATCCTTCTCCATATGCTGCAAGCGGGGCTATATCACCATGCTGGGTGTCATAAGGCTTATATTCAGCAGGGGAGCATGCAGGTCTTATCCTGTCTATCACTTCAATTTCTCCCGGGGCAGGAATGGTTATGGCCTCCCTCATGTGTCCGACGATCTCATCGTAGAGAATGATAACAGGCATCCTGTATTGCTCCGAAAGGTTGAATGCCCTCACTGTCTCATGAAACAACTCCTGTACGGATGCAGGTGTCAGGACTATAGCCGGGTGGTCTCCGTGGGTACCCCACTTTGCCTGCATAACATCTGACTGGCTCGGCCCTGTAGGGAAACCAGTTGAAGGTCCGCTCCTCATTACATTCACTATTACACAAGGCACCTCTGCCATACAGGCGAAACCAAGTCCCTCCTGCATAAGTGAGAAACCAGGACCACTTGTCGCTGTCATAGACTTCAACCCCCCAAGCGAGCCCCCGATAATGGCGGATATACTTGCGATTTCATCCTCCATCTGGATGAATACGCCGCCCATTTTGGGCAGTCTTGCTGCTGCAATCTCCATCACCTCTGTAGACGGTGTTATGGGATACCCCGCAAAAAACCTGCAACCAGCATAAAATGCCCCCTCAGCACAGGCTTCATTACCCTGCATAAATTTCTTGGCATGCACTGTCATATGTCTCCTTCATTTAGCTTCAAATCTAACTACACCTCGAATACCTGGATAGCAAAGTCCGGGCACCTGTTATCACACAACTGACACCCGTTACATGCATCGAGGTCTTTAACAACGCAAAGATTGCCATCCATTGCCAGGACATTTGTAGGGCAAAAATCTACACATATTATACACCCTTTGCATAACCTTGGATCAATCTCAATCCTGAAAATCCTCTTTTCTGCAACAGCCATAGTCATCACCCTTTTTGTAATAATGTATGTTCTTTTTACTTCTCTATCCGTTTGCATAATATACAATAATTGTATACTCGATGCAAGGGAAATATTGACAACGAAACAGGCGCAAAACAGTCTTCCGTATAAATTGATAACGTGGTTACAATATGCTATTCTAATGTCATGCTGAACGTGTTTCAACAGCTCAAAATCACGTGGCTGTCAGACCCTGAAACAAGTTCAGGGTGACAGATGCTGCAATTTTAGCACCCTGCGAATGTTTGCCTTTATCAATATGGCATCATGATGAAGAAAACAGATAAAGACAGTCAGGTAATATTATTCAGTATTCTTCTGGCAGTCGGAATTTTCCTTTTAGATCTGTCGACGCCACTGGGAATCGCAGCAGCGGTACCATACACTGTCGTCATATTGATTTCCCTATGGTTACCAGAGAACCTGCATACAATAATAGCCGGCACTGGCGTTACTATTCTGACAGGTCTTGGCATTTTCATTTCGCCTCCCGGTGAGAAACCGGCTGTGTTCATGGCAAACCGTCTCTTATCACTCATAGTGATATGGGCAGCAGTAATACTTGTCCTCAAATACAAACAATCTCTTGAGGTTATACGGAGACATGCCGACGCACTTGACCAGGCAAACACGGAATTGAAAAACCAGTCTATGGAGTTGAAACGCTCCAATGAAGAACTCGAGCAGTTTGCCTGTATGGTGTCACATGACCTCCATGAACCGCTCCGCACGGTATCCAGCTACATCCAGCTGCTGGATAAGCGTTATAAGGATAAGATTGATCACGACGCCAGTGACTTTATCTCCCATGCCGTAGATGGCACGAACCGGATGCAGTGGCTGATTAATGACCTTCTGAAATATTCAAGGATACAATCATTTGAAAACGCCTTCGAAGAAACAATTTGCTCTGATATTCTTGGCCAGGTAAAAAACAACCTGCAGATTGCAATAGAAAAAAGCAGCGCATTGATTACCAATGACATGCTTCCGACAATCAATGCCAATCCTGCGCAGATAATGCAGTTGTTCCAGAACCTTCTTGATAACGCGATCAAATTCGCCGGTGAACTGCCTCCGAGAGTTCACGTATCAGCAGATAAAAAGGGAAATGAATGGATCTTTTCGGTAAATGACAAGGGGATTGGCATTGATCCTCAATTCAATGAACGTATATTTTTAATCTTTAAACGGCTCCACGGCAGAGACAGATATCCTGGAACAGGCATAGGCCTCGCAGTATGCAAACGGATAGTGGAAAGGCATGGTGGAAGGATCTGGGTTGAATCGGAATCAGGCAACGGGACTACCTTTTACTTTACAATTCCTGAAGCAGGGAGAGTAAATACATGAAGATATCCGGGGAAAAACCAATCAGGATATTATTTATTGAAGACGACCCTGGCTACGCGCGCCTGATAAGGGAAACGCTGAAAGAGTGCGGCAGGGCTGTCTTTGAACCAACTCATGTTACTAAGATTGCGAGCGCCATAAAACAGCTCAAGTCAGAGACATATGATGTCATTCTGCTGGACCTCAACCTGCCTGACAGCTGGGGATTTGAGACATTTGAAACTGTGCGTGCTGCATCGCCTTCGACCCCGGTTGTCGTCCTGACCGGAATGACTGATGAAGAAATCGGGATTATGGCAGTACAGAAAGGCGCTCAGGACTATCTCGGCAAGGGTGAGGTTGAAGGAAACCTCCTTGCCCGAACCATACATTTCGCCCTCGAACGCAAGAGAATGGATACGGAACGGTCACATGCCGTTGAGGAGCTTGAAAAGTCTCGCCAGAAATTCCGAAACCTCTCCGCACACCTGCAGGACTTGAGGGAATCAGAAAGAAAGTACATTGCCGCCGAACTGCATGATGAGTTAGGAGGGCTGTTCACGGCAATGAAGATGGAGCTGTCACTGATGACCTCCAATACTTCCATAAATCAGGAAAAGGTGCGAAAGGCCGGAAAGTCACTGGTAAAAC
>WBZR01001614.1_pt1 | contig 27233 bp, 23 predicted proteins | sample 5204231 | NCBI WGS metagenome assembly WBZR01 (sample SAMN12412403, study PRJNA552823) | activated sludge metagenome | isolation source: activated sludge from anammox sidestream of wastewater treatment plant... | place: USA: Virginia | collected 2017-08
AATGAGCGCCTTGATAAAGGCTATATCGTCTGTATGCAGTTTCCGTGAACGGTATTGGAATAGTATAGGCTTCATAAACAGGTTCCTTTTCTCTGAAGCCTTTTATACCACAAAGGGAAAACTGACGTCAGCTTTTTTTGCATCTTAACGCCCTGATGGTTAAAACGCCTTCTGGGTTTGCTTATAAAATCGCTTGTTAATTTTTCAAAGAACTAAAGTGTTACGCTTTTATCAATCTTTGCGGCAGAATATAACTGGAGGTGTGTTGTGACAATTATTTATTGTATCGGTGGTATAATTTCTCTTCTTTTATTTATACTCAAGATGTTCATAAAATGTGAATTTTAAATTGATAATAAGGTGGCATGGACAAACTCTGTTTGTCCGTGTTGAACTACTATGAATCACAAATTGTGAGCCTGTGGAGTATATCTATCTCTTGATAGCGCTCCTCAAGCCGGAGGTCTTTTCATGAATTGGAACAGTGTTATTCAAGTCGCCATTTTTCTTGCCACAGTCATTTTGTTAGCTAAACCGCTGGGGACATACATGGCACGCGTATACGAAGGAAAATCTGCGGGTCTCAATGTAGTACTGGGACCTCTGGAACGTTGGATATACCGGCTTTCAGGAATAGAGACGGAAACAGGCATGTCATGGAAAGGATACGCCATAGCAATGATGCTGTTTAATGGTATCGGCATAGTGGTAGTGTATACCCTTCAGCGTCTTCAGGCATATCTGCCTTTAAATCCCATGTCCATGCCAGGCGTTGCCCCGGATTTGGTTTTTAATACCGCCGTTAGTTTTGCAACGAATACGAATTGGCAAAGTTACGGTGGTGAGACGACACTAAGCTGTCTGACTCAAATGGCCGGATTAACCGTGCAGAATTTCGTGTCCGCCGCCACCGGTATGGCTGTCCTTGTGGCATTGATCAGGGGATTTATCCAAAAAAAGTCCGACACCATAGGAAATTTTTGGGTGGATCTGAGATGATTTCAACATTATTAGCTGATGAGCAGATGGAAGCTGAAGAAAAGACAAAGATTGTTAAGCAGATTCATTCCGAAGTGGAACAGTTAAATGCCCTTTCTGCTGAGTTGCATAACATACTTAAATTACGATCGAATGTTATTCCGAATGAAGGAAAACCTGCAAAACTTTAATATCGAAGGATGAAATTTTAAGCCCAGCATAAAACTCACATTTTGTGGGCATCCTGAGTAGATCTCAGGGAATCGTGTGTAAACGGGCATTTTTTAAGAGATATTCTTCGTCTCTTTCGATCTGCGACTTGAGTTCCTCGGAGGTAGTAAACGGCATCTCGTCCCGTATTTTAGAGAGGAATTGAACCTCGAGGTTTTGTCCGTAAATATTCTCATGAAAATCAAGAATATGCACTTCGACCTCCAGTCTTTCGTCTTCACCCGTGAATGGTTCCCTGGCAAAGGTTGGCCGCATGCCGATGTTGGTCAGCGCGAGGTAGTCATGTCCTGCCCAGCACAGCTTTGTTCCGTAAACACCCCGGGGTGGCCTCACCTCATGATGTAAATCCAGATTCGCAGTAGGGTACCCAAGGGTTTTTCCCCTGCCTGACTTCCTCACGACCGTGCCCAGGATGGAAACAGGTCTGCCAAGCATCCGTTCGGCAGTTTCCAGTTCCCCGTTTAAAATAGCTTGGCGGATTGCCGTGCTGCTAATTACCCGTCCCTGATACATTGCCGGCGGACATTCATATACCTCAAAGCCATAGGTAGCAGCCAGACGGCGAACCAGATGGATATTGCCCTCGCGGTCTCTTCCAAAGCGGCAGTTGAATCCCAGGATAATGCACTTTACTCCCAGCCAGCCAACCATGATTTCGCGGATGAAATCTTCTGCGCTTATGTGCGCAAAGGTTTTGTCAAAGGGAATGACAACCGTATGATCCACCCCCAGATTGCTGAACAATTTCAATCGATGCTCCAGCGAGGTGATAAAAGATGGCGGCCTGTTTTCAAGGACGTTTTTGGGATGGCGGTTGAAGGTAATGATTACTGACTCGCCATGCTTCGTTAGGGCATGATGCAGCACCTCTTCTATAATCCTTTTGTGTCCCCGGTGAACGCCATCGAACATTCCAATCGTGGCAACAGGGTAAGGAATCTTTCTGGTCAAGGTCTTTACGCCGTAAATCGTTTCCAATGCAGCTTCCTTTTTGCTTCCCTGGTAAACAAGGCCTGTTACCCGCAGGGCTTGATTCTATTGGAATTTCGTGTAGAGTTCCATGTGCCGGCTCAGATCATTTTGCCAGTCGGTCATGAAAGATTCTTGCTTTTCGTATAAGTAACGTTGCGTTACCGCCTCTTTGTTTTTTTCAAACGCCGTTTTATCGGCAACCTTTTTATCAACCACCTGGATAATGTAGCATGCCTTTTCCCCGGCGGTTTCCACCGCAATTCCGCGCTGATCCGGCTTCAGTTCAAATCCCTTTTTCGCCACATTCGGCCGGTCTGCTTTGAGCGCTTCGATATATCGCGAGTCCTTATTAAAAAGCTTCATGGGACGGTTTAGGTAGTTTGTTTCACAAACCGGGACGTCTTTGAGTCCGACTTCAGTCTTCACAGCTTTCACCATGTCTTCGAAGACGGTTTTTGTGGAGGCTCCTGCGTATTTTTCAGCGATTTCCTTTGCTTTCAGAAGGCCCTTTTCGGCTCTGAGATCGCTGCTTACCCTGTCCCGGATCTCTTCCAGAGGGGGCGCTGCCGCCGCCTTTTTGTCAGTGACCTGGAAAATAACCTTGCCTTCTACAAAATCGAGCGGAATGGAGGCCTCATGTTTATCCCGGTCAAATGCAATCTGAACCAACTGGTCAGAACCCGGCAACACCTCGAACAGATCGTTTTCCGTGAGAAATTCGTCGTTCGATTTCTTGCTTTTTGGTATTTCATAAGCGACGTTATATTTCTGTGCCAGGTCTTTAAAGCCAGGGCGTTCGGCCTTGTCCATGGTTTCGTATATCTCTTCATCCAGTTTGTTCATAATTTCAGCAGCCTTTGCCATGGCCTTTTGTCTGGCGAGTGTCTTTCGGATGTCGCCTTGTGCCTCGGCAAAGGTTTTGTATGTGGTAACGGTTTTTTGTTCCTGAGCCTTGTTTACTGCAGACGACTCCTTCTCTTCCTTTTTCACGGTTTTCTTTTCTGCCGGAGATTCTTCTTTGGCGGTAATCTTAAACTGTGTCTCTTTATTGTCTTCATAATATTTTTTCATTTCTTCATCGGCAACCGGCACGTGTTTCTCCATATCGGTGTATCGTGCAATGAGGCATTCCAGCTTTACCCGTTCGGGGAATTTATATCCGGGGTTTTCAGCATCTTCGCTGGCGGCGTTATCCTTGTGCTTTTCATAAAAGGAGCGGATTTCATCTTCCGTTATATAAACCGAATCCACAAAATCTTTCGCCTTTAAGGTAAGCACCTTGAGCTTTACCTGCTCGTTTTCCAGGGAATACCTCTGCCAGGCTTCGTCCGTAGTCATCTTTACCGACATCCGGATCAACGAGTCCAGCTTCTCTACCAGGATAGCTTCACTCAGGGTGCGTGCTATCTGCTCCTGATTCAGCCTGAAATTCGCGCAGAGAAAATGAAGGAGCCTTGTCCGGTCGAGATTCTCGTTTCCGCCAAATATCTGAAAGGCAAACCGTTGAAGCCCTTCGTCGATCTCCTGCATCGTTACCGTGAGTCCCATATGTCTTGCCTTTTCAACGTACATCAGCTGTTTCCAGACCAGCGAAACGATCGATTCATTTGCCTGAGGGAAGAATAATCTTTGCCACCGACTCAGCATCTCTGCAAATTCATTCTGCGTAATCTTCCGGCCAAATGCCCTTCCGATCGGTTTTTTCGGGATCATTTCCATCGCAGAATAACTAATGCCCCACACGCACATAGCAAAGATCATGACGATATAAACCGTCTTTTGATGCCTTCTGAACCAAGAACTCGAGACCATATCTCCCTCTTAATTGAATTTATTACCCCGGTGACAATGAAAAAAATAAAATAAAGTTCCATTTTATATGCAAGAGTAATAATTATCAAATGGTTTTTTGTAATTTGTTTTTCGCCCCGTTCTGCAAAAACTACCTTTTTACTTAAAATTAGAATTAATCGATTTTAGCGCAGAAATGTCTTGACACGATTTCCAAGCTCTGCTTAAATTTGCACTTTCAGGTTTTTGAGGTTTTTATAGATGGCCAAAGCTAAGAAAAATATGGTAATTGTTGAATCCCCTGCCAAGGCGAAGACCATTGGGAAGTATCTCGGTTCGTCCTTCTTCGTCTGCTCATCAATGGGACACGTCCGCGACCTGCCCGAAAAAAAGTTGTCCGTCGACATCGAAAATAATTTTACTCCGGAATATAAGATCATCCCGAGCCGGAAAAAACTTATCTCAGAGTTGCTGGCTGGTGCAAAGAAGGCGGACGCGATCTACCTGGCATCCGATCTTGACCGCGAGGGAGAGGCGATTGCATGGCATTTGACCCAGGCGCTGGGAATCCCTGACGAAAAGGCAAAGCGGGTTACGTTTAATGAAATTACAAAAGACGCCATTCTGGAAGCCTTTAATCACCCGAGTTCTATCAATATGGCAAAGGTGAATGCCCAGCAGGCGCGGCGGATCCTCGACCGGATTGTTGGTTACCAGATAAGCCCCCTCTTATGGAAAAAAATCTCAAAAGGGCTCAGCGCTGGCCGGGTTCAGTCTGTGGCAGTCCGCCTTATTGTGGAGCGTGAAAGGGAAATCAGGGACTTCAAGCCACAAGAGTACTGGAAGATCACTGCCGAATTAAAAACGATTGCAGGGGAGAAGCCCGGGGATGCCAAAACCTTTAAGGCCATCCTGCAAAAGCTTAACAATGAAACTATTGAAATAAAGAATGAGCCACAAGCCACGGATATTGTCAGCGAACTTCAGAAGGCAGGGTATAGTGTCGCTAACGTAAAAAAACAAACGAAACGCAATAACGCCCCTCCGCCCTTTACGACCAGTCTTTTGCAGCAGCAGGCATCCACCCGATTGCAGTTTACCGCCAAAAAAACGATGCTCATCGCCCAGCAGTTATATGAGGGAATTGATCTCGGCCGCGAGGGCGCCGTAGGGCTTATTACCTATATGAGAACGGATTCGTTTCACATATCGGAACAGGCGATAACGTCCTGCCGGAAGCTGATTGCAGAGAGCTATGGAAACAATTACCTTCCGGAAAAACCGAACCTGCATGCCTCGGATAAAAAAGGCACTCAGGGCGCTCACGAGGCCATCCGTCCTACGACGGTTGAATACACACCTGAATCCATAAAGGACTCTTTAACGAAGGATCAATACAAACTGTATGAACTCATATGGAACCGGTTTATTGCCAGTCAGATGAAACCGGCGCTCTACGCAGTAACTGATGTTGAAATTGTGACGCAATCTGCAACAGACTCAGGAGATGACGCGAAGGCGCCTCCAAAGGAGTACCTGTTAAAAGCGAGAGGAAGGGAATTACTCTTCGATGGCCATACCCGTGTTTCAGGCCACGAAATGGAAAAGGATGAGCAGATACTCCCGACGCTGGAGAAAGACCAGAAGCTCGAATTACTGGCGGTTGTGCCTACCCAGCACTTTACCCAGCCGCCTCCCCGTTTTTCCGAGGCGTCTCTCGTGAAAACCCTGGAGAAGATGGGGATAGGAAGGCCCAGCACCTACGCTGCAATTATCTCCACGATACAGGACCGGGGATACGTCAAGCAGGAGAAACGCGCCTTTTACGCGACGGAACTGGGGATACTGGTTACCGAGAAACTCATTGAACATTTTGCAAAGATCATGGATGTAAAATTTACCTCGCACATGGAGGATGAACTGGACAAGATCGAAGATGAAAAGGTCGGGTGGCTGAAGGTGCTGAAGGAATTTTACGAGCCGTTTAAAATTGATCTGGAAAAGGCGGTGGGAGAAATGAAAAGTGTCAAGGGCACTCCGGAAGAAAGCAACCAGAAATGCACCCTCTGCGGACAGCCAATGGTTATCCGGTGGGGGAGACACGGGAAATTTTTGGGCTGTTCGGGATTTCCCACCTGCAAAAGCACCCTTCCCCTCGATGAAAAAGGCGAGCCTTCTCCCCCGGAGACAACTGACCAGAAATGTGAAAAATGCGGGAGCGCCATGGTTGTGAAGACGAGCCGTCACGGGAAGTTTCTGGCATGTTCTGCATACCCCACCTGCAAGAATACCAAGTCTCTTGGCGGCGAAACGACGAAAGTGGAGCCCACGGATGAAAAGTGTGAAAAATGTGGCAGCCCTATGGTGATCCGGTCCAGCAAGAGGGGCCGGTTTATGGGGTGTTCAGCCTATCCCAAATGCAGAAATCTCAAGTCGCTTCCCACCGGCGTAAAATGCCCGAATGAGGGTTGCGGGGGAGACCTCGTGCAACGGCGCTCAAAAAAGGGCGGGATATTTTTCGGGTGCAGCAAATATCCGGAATGTGATTATATAGCAAAAGAACTACCCGGTACTTCTGATGCCATAAAAGACGATAGCCCTGGTTAATCGCAGAGGAAGAGATCCAGGGCACAGCCACAACCGAATCCTCCCCGGAACGGGAGGGTGAAGGACATGCGTCTTCGCTTGACAGTAAGGAATTTCAAGGTTTTTTGCGGGTACGGCAGGTGACTGTCCCCTGCTGGCGGGGCAGAGGGTGGAAATGGGCAAATCAATACACGATACGAAACGTCTTAAATACAATAGCCATTGCGAGCAACAGCAAAGCAATCCTTCCCTGAGGTCAGGGATTTTAATCTTTCTGTTCCTGCCTTACACACCTCAAACTCCCTCTCAAGAGGGGATGAGGGAAGTCCCCTCCTGGGAGGGGATTCAGGGGTGGGTTTAGCCTTATAATGAAAAGTCGCCGAAGGCCTAATGAAAGATTGCTTCGGGCTAACGTCCTTGCAATGATAACTCTCCTTTTGCGTTTACCATCGGCCATTCCTCCCGGTGCGCTCTTGCGGGTTCGGGTTTTTTAATCTGAACCCCATATTGAATAGCGCAAATTCAGTGATGTTTTGGTTCTCCGCATTTGCAGAAGGCCATACCCTGCCTTTGGCATAGTTACCTCGCAGGGTATTTTGAAGAGAACAATAGTATGGTGGCAATGATATCATCCTTATTTCAATAAGATACATATGAAAACCGGTATTGCGCATCTGCCGCTTCATGGGGGCAAGGCGCCTTCGTGGCTATTCCAGCGGATGAAACGGCTTGCACGGGAAATTACGATTGCCGTGGTAAGCGAATATGGCCCACAGGAGATGCTCAGAAGACTTTCCGACCCGTTCTGGTTTCAGGCATTCGGCTGTGTGTTGGGATTTGACTGGCATTCAAGCGGTGTGACGACTACCACGTGCGGGGCGCTGAAGGAAGGCATGAAGGGGCTTGAGGTGGAATTAGGCCTGTTCATTGCCGGCGGCAAGGGAGGAACTTCCCGGAAAACGCCATCGGAGATTATCCGTGCGGGCGGCCATCTGTCGTGTGATCCCGAAAAACTGGTCTATGCCAGCAGGATGAGCGCCAAGGTGGACAGCAGCGCCGTACAGGATGGATATCAGTTGTATCATCACGCATTTATCTTCACGAAGTCCGGGGATTGGGCTGTTGTTCAGCAGGGAATGAATGATGCCAGTAAATATGCGCGCCGGTACCACTGGCTTGGCAGCAGAGTGGCAAACTTTGTGGTGGAACCCCATCAGGCCATTTGCTGTGATTCACGGGGGGATACCCTGAACATGGTGGCCGTAGCGAGTGAAGAGGCAAGACAATCCGCCGTCATCCTTTCACAGCTCAAACCCGGTGTTTTGGTGGGTGAGATCAAAAAGATACAGCACCTGCATCTGCCGTCCCGTCACCACGTTGATATCCGGGATATTCACCCGGACCGCCTCTATAAGATATTCGTAAAGACCTATGAACAGGCGCCGGAAAATTTTGAATCGTTGCTGGGAATGGAAGGGGTGGGTCCCAAGACCATCCGGGCGCTGGCGCTGATTTCTGAAATTGTGTACGGGAAAAGCCCCAGTTTTCATGACCCGGTCAGGTACAGCTTTGCCCACGGTGGCAAGGATGGACATCCGTATCCGGTCGACCGGGAGGTGTATGACCGCACGATTGAAATATTCAGGAATGCCCTCCGGCAGGCAAAGGTTGGAAACAACGAGAAGGCGGACGCCCTGAAACGACTGAACCGTTTCATGTCTTAAATAAGCGCCCAACGGAGAGCGACCAGCCTGGTCGCCCTACAGGCACAAGATGGCGATGCGGACACACAAAGGTTATCCGTATTGACCTTACCCTGGGGTTGCTGCGATTAAATTTTCCTGCCATCGTGGCGAAAGCGCGGGGCAACGGGCCAGTTCCCGTGCCGCCGTAGCGTCCGTCCTGCGGTTGCGCATAATGGCGTATGCCGTAGCAACAGTCCATTGCGGGAAAGACCGTCCTGTGAGAACAAGCGTATTTCCAGCCTCCACATATCCCTCCCGGAGGACTCGGAAATACCAGCCTGTTTTCCCGGTCTGTTTCATGCGCGCGCCGAAATCCTGGATTTCCCACCGGCGTTCGATTTTCCAGCAGGGTTGACGCGGCTGTGAAACCTGAACCAGCGCCTCGCCAGCATGAAACACATCGCCAATGCAAACCTCATCTTCCAGCAGACCGCTGGTCGTGAAGTTCTCGCCAAAAGCGCCGTACGGCATGTCCGGCAGATGAAGTGTCTGTTTCCAATAGGGGTAATGCTCGGATGGATAGGCATTGATTGCCTTGTGCGGGCCGCCGTGCACCGATAAATCTGCCTGCGCGTCGCCGTCGAGGTTCAGCGTACCCAGCCATACATGGCCGTAAACGGGCGCCTTGAAGATGCCCGTCTGCCACGGCTTATCAGGTGAACCGGTTGCGTGTATTCCGACCATGGTTCTTGGCAAACCAGCCTGAACTGAGAGGATGCATGCTTCTTTCATAGGGGTATTATTAAAGCATCAAACACCGGAAAAATCAAAGCGAAAGGTATGCAAACGATCACAAAACCTGGAAGATCGTCCGTTGTTATAAAATACTTGTTTTTTGAGATAAAAAAAGTAAGCTTTAATCATTTGATGTATTCGTGCATAAAATCGATAGTTCTCTAGCAAGGAGGTCTGAAATGAAAAGAGGTTCGGCGTTATTTACCACTGCTCTGTTGGCTTTGATTCCTTTGGTTTTGGGATACAGCGCGCATGCTGAAACGAAGAAATTAGACAAAACACCGCCGGAGCATTTATATATGAAGGAAAAGCAGCAGGCCCCTCCCGTTTCCCATCAGGACGTGTCGGCCCTCTCTGGCAAGGTGGTGGAAACGATGAACAGCGGTGGTTACACCTACCTCTGTATCGAGAAGGACGGCAAAAAAACCTGGGCGGCTATCCTGGAGACAAAGGTGGCCGTTGGGCAGGAGATAGCCCTGCAGCCCGGTTATGAAATGGTTAATTTTGCCAGCAAGACCCTAAACCGTACCTTTGACAAAATCATCTTCTCTACCGGACCCGCATCACAGGAGGGGACTGTTGATGTAAAGAGTTTCCACGGTAAAACCGCAGAAACCAAGGCGAAAGAGGCTGCTCCCGCCGAGAAGATACAGGTAGAGAAGGCTTCCGCTGCCGATGCTTACACCGTGGCGGAACTTTACGGGAAAAAGGCCGAGCTTGACACGAAAAACGTTACCGTGCGGGGCAAGGTAGTGAAGGTCTCGTCCGGAATTATGGGAAGGAACTGGCTGCACGTCCAGGACGGAACGGGAAATCAGCAGGACGGGAGCAATGATCTGGTGGTGACATCAAAAGACCTGGCTGCTGTGGGCGATGTTGTAACCATTAGTGGGACTTTATACAAGGACAAGGACTTTGGGAGTGGCTACAAGTATGACGTGATTGTAGAACAGGCAAGTATCAAAAAATGAGCAAGAGGTTCGTTTTTTGAAAATAATGCTGTAAGGGTGAAGTACAAAATAGGAAGCGTAATAAATAAGTAGGCAGGCAAAATGTCATTGCGAGCGGAGCGAAGCAATCCCATAATTGAGGTTGCTTCGTTGCTCTGCTTTTCGCAATGGCAATTTTTTCGTAACAATTTAGTTTTTTGAAAAATCCCAACAAAGGCAATGTTTACCATACCGTGTAGGGGCAGGTTTGAAACCTGCCCCTACACGGCAATACTATTCATGCCGCAGCACAGCCGCAACCAAATTTCCTTTACGAAAGCGGGGAGATTGCTTCGGAAAAGGCCCCTCGCAATGACACGGACTCTGTCTTTGATGGCATACGGGCGCTATTCTCCCGGCGCTTATCAGGCTGGAGGACCCGCAATGACACTGGCTATGCCTTTGATGAGATACGGTACGTTGTCATTGCGAGTGAAGCGAAGCAATCCCTTTCTTATAAATAAACGGCGCCTTCTGATAAGGGGTAAATAGGGCTGCAAAAAAACTTGTATACGGTAATACTATAGCGTTATGCAATTATAGTTAACCCCGTAGTGGTGGCATAGTATCGCTATGTTCCCGATAGTTCACCCCTGCGGGGTTGAATATGGTGGTGCGTTTTTTTCTATAATCATGTCATTCCTTCGGGATTTTTCAAAAAGCTACGTTGTTACATTTTTTCAATAAACGTAACAATTTAGCTTTTTGAAAAAGTCTCTCTACGAATAATATTGTCTTGTAGGGGCAGGTTTCAAACCTGCCCCTACGCGGTATGGAAAACGCCGTCTTTATTGGGATTTTTCTACTCTACCAAATTGTTACCAATAAACTACATTGACGCAGAAATGATAATTTCCCGCCACAGACAATAAACAGACAGGCTTAACGAGCGTTCATCAGCGATTTTTTGTGAATCGAGTTAACCAGGCAGGGTGGGCATGGCCCACCAAAAAACTGTAGCCTCAAGCCCAAATCCCCGGTATGGGTTGGCCACAACCTTTACACGTATCATTTTTCAGATGGTTTTCCCGTATGGAAAAACCCGCCCGCCTGATTACGATGTTGTGACAGCTTGGACAATAGGTATTTTCCCCTTCATGCCCGGGTACGTTGCCCACGTACGGGAAGTGCAATCCGGTATCAAGGGCAACTTTTCTTGCCATTTCCAGGGTCTTTACCGGTGTCGGAGGGAGGTTTTTTATCTTGTAGGTTGGATGAAAACGCGTAAAATGAACGGGCACATCGGGCCCAAGATTTTCCCTGATCCAGAGACACATTTCCTGAAATTCCTTTGCGCTGTCATTGAGCGTAGGTATCACGAGCACTACAATTTCAAACCAAATCCCAATCTTCTTTAAGGTTGTCAGGGTATTCAAAACAGGCTTTAGTTCACCGGTGCAGGTCTCCTGATAAAATTTTTCGGTAAAGCCCTTCAGATCGATCTTTACCGCGCTCAGGTACTGGCATAGTTCCGTCAACGGTTTTTCCTGGATATAGCCGTTCGATATCATGACACTCTTTAAACCGTGTTCCTTTCCTAATCTGGCAGTATCATACATATATTCCTAGCGCAGCACAGCCGCAACCAAATTTCCTTTATGAAAGCGGGGAGATTGCTTCGGAAAAGGCCCCTCGCAATGACAGCGACCATGCACTTTGATGGCACACTGCACGTTGTCATTGCGAGTGAAGCGAAGCAATCTTTCACTCATAAAAAACGGCACCTCCTGAAAGAGGTTTGTGAAAAAACTTACAAAAAAAAGAAGTTTTTATACAGTAATACTATAATAGACCACCGGCTCTGAATACGTGTAAGCGATCGTTTTGCTGCCGCTCATTCTGGCATCCTTTACTATATCCTCAGGGGTTAGCTTTATACTTTCGATTTGCTCTGGCCGGTATTGTGAGATCTGCCAGTTCTGGCAAAATTTGCACTCGATGTTGCATCCCGCAGTGGCGAGAGAATAGGCCTTTGTGCCAGGGAAAAAGTGGAACAGGGGTTTTTTCTCAACCGGGTCGACATTCAGGGCGCAGACACGGGAATGTACCAGCGTGTAATAGGTGCCGCCCCGGTTTTCCCGCACACCACAATAACCGCGTTCTCTATCGGCAATCGTGCATTTCCGGGGACAGAGTTCACATTGTACCCGGGCGTCTTCCAGTTTCTTGTAATGCATAGCCTCTTTTACCGGGAAGCCCTGATTAATCCCCTTGAGCGCCTCCGGGCTATAAACATCCTCCGCCCATGCAGTAACTGTATTTCCAAGGCAAAGACCACAGGCGCTCAATACACCTGTCTTTATCAACGACCTTCGGGTAATCATAAAACACCATAAATAAAAATAATTATTAAGGAGTCAGGAGTCAGACTTCTGAATTCCTAATTCTGAATGGAAAATCTTTCTCAGATCATCTTCTGTCCTCATGAAAAAGCATGAACACAGAAAGAGAAAAATGACACGTACTTCTGTATAATTATTTCTTTTCTCTGTGTTTCATACGCTTATTTTTTACAAAAGTCATGCTGACAGCACACCCTGTTGCGATAAATGCGACGAAAATAGCAAGCCATTCAGGCCATTTTGGCAATTCAGTTACTCCAGAGTGAGGAGAAACACAAAAAAGTTTAAAAAAGGCTTTTGTAATACCGTAGGTATAATATGGTAACGCTGTAACCTCAACAACATACGTGAGTGTTTGTTCAATCTGCGCCGAATGTTCCTGCTTCTCTGTCAGCTTCTCAATGTTTTTCAGTATCTGTATGCTCTGACTGTTTTGTTCATGTAAATAGGTGCTTGTAATAATATGATCCAGTTCTTTCGTCGATTTCTGCACCTCTTCCAATAAACTTGCAATACCAAGCGCATCCTGCAGTTTCTGGTAAAACATCTGATGGTTATCCAGCACTGCAGGTTGTCTGAAATATGCCCGCAGGTAGAAATCAGCCACTTCTTTTCGTTGTTTGCGGAGTATAATAGATCGGTCTCTCAGTATCTCAGGAGTTGAATCCACGTGCGGGAACTCAATCTGTGAGAGTTGTTGTGCGAGGGCTACAAGGGCATATCTCTGATGAAGCGCGAGTAGTATGAGTTGCTGATAAATACCATGAAATCTTTGCTTAAATTGCTCCTCTAGAAAGGTTTGTTTTTGCTGAGGCTTTATCCAGCAGGCTATTCCCTCGCCCGATAGCGAGAAGATCACATTCTCGAAGGTATTTATGATATGCCTGCCTCCGGGTTTGCAATCCTCAGCGTAGGGTATATACTTATCATTCTGGCTTCTGGACATTCGAACCAAATCAATATAATCAGAGTCATGAAACGGCCTGGGTGTGTTTTCCCATTTTGTCTTTAAAAAAACACAGGAAATAAACCGGTCACCCATCAATAACTCATACCCTTTCCCTAAGAGGCTGGAAAGAATGCTGTTTAACGTTGTTTCTTCACCAAGAAGTCCTTTCATGAGACCTGAATCCCTGTTTTCCCCGAAACGGTTTTTCACCGATTGCAGTTTTTCCTCTGTGTGATCCTTATCAAATATCCGGCGAAGAATAACGCCACTTTTCCCTTCGCTTTGTTCTTCGAGGAGATGTCCGTGGTTGAAGGTATTAGCCAGCATTTTGCCTATGAGGGGGGCTGATGTATCTGTTACGGCAAAAGCAGGCAGGATATCTATGTAGACTGCAGTGACGCCCGTTGGAAAATAAAAGGCGCCAATACAATCGATTTTGACCGTAAAATAAGGATGATTTTCTCCTGGGATTTCTGTAAGAAATGATTTTCCCAAATCTTTTTGCTTTTCTTCTACCCATGGGTGCGCCTTTATTTTCCATACTGCGCGCCTGTTTACTTCGTCGAGTAATAATCTGTTGAGCACAAATGTTTTTACTGAATTTTGCCCCGATGGCGAAAGAAACCGTTTTGCTTCCGGGTGAAGCATAGTAAGACCCAAAGCCGTTTCTGAGACGTTTTTATCCTCCTCAAAATAGGGCGTTGATGTATTTTCCCCCGTTTCCTGTTTCGTGAGGATAAAGCAGGGAAAGATATTTTCATGTTTTCCTTCTTCACCGTGTGTTGCTTTTCGTTTATAGAATGCGAACATCCTAACTGCAACTTCAGCGGATACTGATTCTGTTATCATACTCATAAATGAAAACGATATGGTATAAAACGATGTATAGAGAGCATGATTGAATCTAGCAAATAAGTGATGTAAATGCAAGCACAAGAAATGATGTGTTCATTGAAGCAGACGGGAAGGAACCGCAAATACCGGACGCCTTCAGAACAGCGCTTCCTATAGTAAGTAGCAAGCAGTCAGGATATTTCCGTTTGTCTTCTCTGCAGGAGGGCATTGAGTGATTCTGCGCTCCGAGGTGGTCTGCTCTGACGCAGGGTGAAAAATGTAATTGACAAACAAATTTCTTTCTGCTAGTTTGACCTCGACGTGTAAGGGCGCAAATTGTTCAATGATAAATCAAAAAATGAATTACCAATAAATAACATAAATAAAATAATGTACTATCAAGACTCGCTCAGAGTCAGCCCTTACACGTTAATAAAATCATTATTTAATGACTTTTTTCACGACATCATCTTCATCTGTTTTTTAACCTTTAAAAAAAAGAACGGGAAATGGATCGTCAGCATATCGGTGTTTTAGACAAAAGGATTGCGGTAAAAAAGAGCGCTGAAAAGCTCTTAAAAGAATACTTTGGAGATATAAAAACTGATGCATATGCAAACTATCAATTAAGATACTGGCAAGAAATTTTTAAGGATGAACTTGAAATTGTAAAAGGAAGGGAAGAGACAAAGGCCTTAAACCTTTCTCCTTTTGCTCAACCGCCTATGATAATGACGCTTGGCGCTTCACCTGAACCGCTTGTGCTTGCAGTCCATCTTGTTAAGCCCGGGGCGATCTATGTCATCTATAATCAGGAAAAACATTTAGAGGCATTTGAAAGAGGTTTGAAATGCACTGATGATAATGCGGATACGTTTGTAAAGAAGCTCAAGCCAATCAAACTTGCCCAATCTCATCGTGAAGCAGCAGACCTTTTTAAGCTTTTCCGGGGAAAACAATCGCCGGGAGATGATCATAACTCGCGGGCTCATTTAAAAGAACTCCTGGAAATAATCAGAGACACGGACAAAAGAAAAGAGATTGTCCTGGACGTCACCGGAGCAAAAAAAACCATATCAACGGGATGTTTTCTCTTTGCTGCCTATGCAGGCATATCTGTTTACTATATGGATTTTGATAATACCCCCGACGCGTATCACCCTGATCTTGGCAAGCCATATCCGGGAAATTGTTTTTATACAAAGCAGACCAATCCTGTGTCGGCATTTGCAATAGAAGTGTTTAACGAGATCGAAACCGCATTTGACGCCGGAAGGTTTCATGATGTATTTAAACAGATTGGTAAAATCATACAGGTAATGGATAATGGGAAAAAAGAAGGTTTTTTTGAACAGAGGGAAATAGATTTGTTATTTAAGATGGCTGCCGTTTCTGATGTCTATGCAGATTGGCAGGATGCTGCGTATGGTAATAATGGTGATGGCAAAAATCTCCACGAAAGACTTCTTGCGATTTGCGATGCATTGAATCATCCGGTCTTATTGAATAAACTCTCCGATTACCCCTCTTCGAAAAAGGTATCACAGATTCCGAACAATGTTTTTTATTATCAGGACGTTAGGTCTTTTTGTTCGTACGTGACCATTGAACTTGCGCGATTGAGGAGGAAATCTGATTTCTCGATGCAACACGTTTTTTTAAAGGTATTTTGTCTTGAAGAATTCATGGTCGGATTCATTTGGTGGAATCTGCTCGATCCTGAGAATAATGATAATATCATGAAAGAGATTACATTTCGAAATGATGAAAATCCTGATAAAAGGGAAGAATTAAATCCCAAAAACAGAAAATCCTTTGTGAATGGTAATTACGGAATGCTGGAAGAATTTCTTGTTAAGGACATCGACAAAACATACGAAAAAAAAGACTTTAAACTGCACTATATAAAAAAAACTGTCGTATTCAAGAGAAAGCCGGTTACCGATTATTTCGGCGGAGATGCCTTGCCTGAAGCACTCTGGAAATTTCGGGGAAACAGGGATGGAAAAAATGAAAAAACAAAAACAATAACAAGGCAGAAACGAAATAAAGCGGCGCATTTTACCACACACGTTGATGAGAAGCAACTCGATGTTCTTCTCGAAGCGGCAGAAAATATCTGGAAGTTCCTTCTGGAGAAGAAGAAAGACTGGTTTGTCCTCGATGGTCATTGTCTCGCAGACGAATATTTAAAGATCATGAGTGATCGCGCATGGTACAAAAGACCAGAGGTCGCACCATTAGCATGGAATACCGTGAGAGATATTATTGAGAAGGATATGAAGGATACCATACACAAGACGAAAAAAGGTGGGGATTATAAATAAATGAGCAGCATTGTCGCCGGTGAAATCGTCGGAATTTACCGCTATCTCTTAAAAGCGCCTCAGTTGCGTTATCTTACCGGCGGAAGCCTTTTAATAAAGACCTTTTCCGATAACCTTGCGCCGGCAATTGCTCGTACGCTGGAAGAATCGGTTCCAAATAAAGTCCGGTTTTCTGCTGCGGGAAGGTTTCTGTTTGAATTTGATAAAACAGAAAACGCAGAGGCCTTTTTAAGAACCGTCCGGTTTGTCACGAACAGCCTCCTGGGGCAGGGGAGTCTTCTGGTATGCGGACCTCTTGACAACGGGAAAGGCGTTGTCCGGAAAATAGCTGATATCCTGGAGGGCATGAAGGCATCAGGGGCGAACGGCAGCATTTCTCCCCATCATTCATTTCATTATGTCCAGAGGTGCGGCGCTTGCGGCAGTTGGGAGTCGATGAAATTCAGACGAATGGACAAAGATGAGTCCCCGGTCTTGTTGTGCAATAGCTGCGACACAAAATTGAAAGCAAGAAACCATGAAACGATTACCATAGATTTTCCCGATGGGTATCCGCTGAAAAGAATTTCTCTTGAAAAAGAAACGAAAGACGCAGAAAAAGATTGTCTGCAGGTCGCCTACGCGCTGAGTGAATATGATGAGGGTCTGGATAGATCAAAAGACTTCAGTGATCTGACAAAAGACACCAAAACGGGATATATTGGGGTATTTTATGCAGACGGGAATACCCTGGGTGCGTTGATCTCACAATGTAACACCCCTGAGGAATACGAACGTTTTTCAAATAAGATTACTGAATCAACCAGAGAAGCCCTTCGTTCCGCTCTCTCATCGGCAGGGAAAGGCGCCAAAGATTCTGTAAGAATTTTTATAGAAGGCGGTGACGACCTTCTTGTTGTATTGCCTGCGGAACGGTCTGTCGCTTTTGCAGAGAAGTATTTATCAGGCGCTTCCGGCTCAGGAACGGCCCTTAAAAATGGGGTCTGCGCCGGACTGGTTTTTTCAAAACCTTCCATTCCCTTTACCATGCTTTTCCACAAGGCAGAGGAACTTCTCGTGTCCGCCAAACGACAGGTCTGGAAACGATGCATGGACAAAAATACTCCCGAAGGAAAAACGGCCATCGATTTTATGCTCCTGACATCGCCGCTGATAGAGTCTATAGACGCCATCAGGGAAAGGCAGGTCTATATAATGCCCGATAGGCGCAGTTATACGCTCTTTACTGCGCGGCCGTATTTGTTAAAAGAGTTTAAAACGCTAACGGATAAGCTGTCTTCTTTTAAAAAACTGAATCTGCCGAAAAACATCTTTCTGACGCTCAGGGATATTTTTTATCCCTGCGAACTGATATATCAGGAGAACATCGCTTCACGGCCTGAGGCGCGCAGAGATAGCCGGGTTGATGAAAACGGGAACTTTGTTGCATTGGAAAAATTCATTACGAGACAGGCATCACTGTATAAAGCGAATGAAAAAGAAATAAAGAGTTTCTTTAATCATGAACCCATAAAAGATAACCCGACATGGAGTGGGACTTACGAAGACAAGGGAGAGCAATCAGTCAGGAGGGTATGGCAGGCGGATATTATAGACCTGGCGGACTTTTTATAACCCATGAATGAAAACAGCATCAGGAGCATGTGTTTAACGATTAAGCTCAGCAGTCAGTATCATATTGGTTCTGGCTTTGGGCTTGGAAGGATTATCGACTCGCTTCTTAAGGTCGATGAAGATGGTATGCCTGTTATCCCCGGCTCCACGGTTATCGGCATATTGGCACAGGGAATGTTTGATCTGCTCAGGTTTAACTACCTGCAACAAGAACGGGATAAAATATGTGATTACCATAAACCGGGAAAGACCGGAGTGAAACTTTCGTGCCGTATTATGGGGAGAACGCATGAAGATTCCTGTCTCTTATGTTACTTCTTCGGTTCTCCCGCACAGGATGGTATTCTCCTGTGTCAGGATTTTCAGAGCGCCCCTGAAGATTCAATCCTGAGACACATGATGAAAAGCGGCAAATATTCCCTGGACGAGAGGAGGCAGGTAATCAGGGAGTATGCATCTCACCGGCAGAATATACGCACCGGCGCCGTCCTGGCGAATCACTTTTTTGTAAAGGAAGAAGGGGGAGGTTTTCTTACGTTTCAGGGTCGTATTGAATTTACACGGAATATTCACGAAGAAAGGCTCATCTATCTTGCTGCCGCAATGAAGAATGTCGATGCCCTAGGACAAAGAAAGACAAGGGGCAAGGGCGCCTGCACGATAGCATGTGATGCAATCGGGAGCCTCATTAAACAATTACCCTGATGGCATGGCGCGGCACGGCTGCAACCAAATTTCCTTTATAAAAGCGGGGAGATTGCTTCGGAAAAGGCCCTCGCAATGACAGCGACCATGCACTTTGATGGCACACTGCACGTTGTCATTACGAGCGAAGCGAAGCAATCCTTCTCTCATAAACAAACTGCGCCTTCTGATAAAGGATAAACAGGGTTGGAAAAAAACTTGCAAAAAAAGGAAAGATTTTCTACGGTAACATCTTCATGGCATATATAAGAATAGAGGCGGAGGTAATCGGCAATATTGTTATTGGAAGCACGCCAATAATTGCCAACCACATCGAATCGGCTGATTCTATATCAGGCAGCATGCTGAGGGGCGCTCTTGCAGGAATCTGGAGCCCCGATGATGCTGGTAATGAGGATTTCCTCTCTTTTTTCTGCAGAGACGATATTCGTTTCAGGGGATTATTTCCCATACCTTCCGGAACTGATGGCACAGATTTTTTAACCAACAGCCATTTTCCTTTTCAAATGCCTCTTTCCGCATTTGGTTGCAAATATGATGCAGGTATGGGAAGGGGAGGGCATGGTTTTATCGATGGAGCATTGAACTCTTTGGCTGCGGGGATGACCTGTCCTCATTGTCATGCGCCTTTAAAACAATGCAGGGATACGTCGTATTATTATATGCTTTCAGGAAAACCGAAACCTATCACGACGAAAAAGGAGATCTATATCTACCATGGGACAGAACGATCAACAAAAAGGGCGAAGAATGCGGCCCTCTACTCATATACATCGGTCAGGAATGGAGAAAGATTTTTGGGGTGGTTGACAGGGACGCAGGAACGTATTGATTGCTTTTGGAAAAGGCTGAGGGAAAGCGCCCGCGTCAGCATGAAAAATGATTCTGAAATAGAAGCGAATCTGCGTATCGGCAGGGCGAAGAAAAGACGGGGATATCTCCGGTGCACGATGAAAAAGATTGCCCCTGACGCCGATCGGGAAGAGACGTTGCATCCATTATTTTCCCGGGAAGCGAATCCAAAATTAAGAAGTGATAACCGCCTTATCATAATGCTTCAAACTCCCGCAATCGTATACGACCGGTTATTTCGCCCGCTGACGACGTTACGGCCAGATGATTTTTTTTCAGAGAGCAAGCTAAAAGACAAGGTAACTGAGGTAAACGGGCGCACTTTCTCGGCAACCACCGTCATAGACGGCTGGTCAGGGGTTCATAAACTGCCAAGAGTCCCTGAAATAGCGGTCGCTGCAGGCTCAACGTTCGTGTTTACCTTGAATACGGCGGCAGTTGATCATGAGGGAGAGGCGCTGGAAGAGTTAAAAAAGATACAGGCCGACGGCATAGGCGAAAGAAAAAACGAAGGATACGGACAGATCCTGATAAACCCACCTTTTCACCGGGGAGAGGGAAAATGGCTGCCATAATAATGCAGACAGACTTTGGAAGGGGGGGAGGCTCGCCGCTTGAAATAACAGGCGTTCAGGATAAAAGAAACCTGGCTTATCTCCTTTATGAACTATCTGTTCTGCCCGGCATCCGGGACATGGAAGCGCGGCTGGAACAGATACATGAGAAGCGCACGCGGATAATGCAAAGGCATAAGAATTTAAAAAAAGAAGACCAGGCAAAACTGCTTTCCGCGGACAGGGTAAAAAATGAATTAAAAAAAGTATTTGAGAGAATAAAGGCTGAATATAAAGGCAAAACCGAGTTTTATAAACAGAGAATGGACGCCGGGAAATGGTTGCCTGATGAGCAGGATGCTTTACACTACTTTAAATACTGGTTAAGAAAATACGCCGGGAGCATGATGGCGTCCGAAAAGGGATAAAACATGGACCGTTCAGCAGACACCATTCAGACGATAGTGATTTATCGGGGAAAACTGGAGCTTGCCTCTGAATTTAATTCGGGCGCACTGCAGGGTTCAGACGTTACCGACAATCCCGTCATCAGAGATATGGACGGCTGCGCTATCCTGAGAGGCGAATCCTTGTCCGGTCTGATACGGCAGGAACTGATAAGACTGGCAGGATATGGGTGCAGGGATTTTACTCATCCGGGCACGATAGTTCCCTGCTCTTGCGCGGTCTGTTCACTCATGGGACACAGCAGGATACCTCCGGATAGCGCTGATACAGGAAGTCTTCAATACTATTCATCGAGGTTAAAGGTATCCGGAGGCAGATTTCACAACGAAGCAGCCAGAATCCGTCATGGCGTGGCGATTGACAGAAAGTTTGCGGTAGCCGCTGCGCATAAAAAGTTTGATTTTGAGGCGCTGATGCCGGGCGCGACCGCTATTTTTGCCATCGAAATAGAAAATCCGTCAGAAGATGAAACGGCTTTGATTGAGCGGCTTTTTACCGGGATGAAATATGGCTTTCTTTCTCTTGGCGGAAAGAAAGGGGCAGGCCTTGGCGCTTTCATCCTGAAAGAATGCAAAAAGCGCTCCTTTGATATGGGCGCGAGGGATGGGGTTATCGCTTATCTTTCGAAGGATTTTCAAGAGGCGTCTGAGGCGCATGTGCCCGCGCCTGATGATAAGAGAGAGAGTTTTATTGAGGTAGTGTGCGCCGAATCTGAAAAAAGATTTTTTCATGACTTCCGCCTCATCATCCCTCTTGACCTGTGGTTTCCCGAGTTAGTGCTCTTTCATGACCCCCTTGAGGCATCGCTCGTCGGCAGTGACCACGCCTCAATACGGGACAAGGAAGGCAATCCCTTCCTGCCCCCTTCAACCATACGCGGGGTGCTGCGGAGCAGGGCGGAGCAGATACTCCGCACCCTGAATCCGGCAAGCGCGTGCGACAGCGCCCATGATGCATTTTCATGCGCTGCAAAACTTGAAGCCAGGAAGAAAAAAGAAGAACAAAAAGGGATCGATTATGAACCTCCCTGGGAAAAACTGGAAGACGGCACCCTGCTCTGCATGGGGTGTCGTCTCTTTGGCTCCGCGTTTTTGGGGAGCAGGTTGTTGTTTCAGACGGGCGCCTATAACAGAGATAAAAACCATGATGAAGTACTGCAGCATTTTGTGGCAATTGACCGTTTTACCGGCGGGGCAAAAGAGGGCGCAAAATATGACGCCCTGCCATTGTATAATGTCCTCTTTTCCGATTGCAAAATAATCATAAAGGATTTTAGCTTATGGCAAATCGGGCTTCTTGCTCTCGTAATGAAAGACGTGATGCAGTCAGACATACGCATGGGATTCGGAACACGAAAAGGGTATGGACAGGCGGTTGGAATATTTCAGCGTGACAAGACGATTCTTTTATCGACTTCCAGGACAATCTGTTCATGCAGGATTGGCGACCTTTATAACAAGGACACGGGGGTTGATACCACGGTAAAGATGTTTCTTGAAAAGGCGGTTCAGGAATTCAGGGATATGGTTCAGAAGTATAAAGGCACAGAGTATGAAAACGTGTGAATATACCTGCATCACGGGTCTTTGGGATGGCGGAAAGAAGAGGAATATAGAAGAGTTCCTCCGGTTAGTGAAGGCGCTCCCTGTGCATGAAAAATCGTATCAGCTACATCAAACCTGGTCGGAGTGTAAGCTCGCATACCTTGACCCAACGTTTCAACCCGATCCGAGCACCCTTGAACAGTATCGCGCTTTTTGTGATGATTGGGAATTATGGATAAGAAATAGTAATTCACAGGCAATGAGGTTCCGGTGTATCATAAAGGGAATCAGCCTTCCTGCTGATGCCATAAACGTAAGCGAAGGATTTACGATTGATAATGCCGCAGCTCGTGTGCAGACGCGAAAATATCCTTTATGGGGAGAACCCTTATTGCGGGATGATACGGCCGGCTGGTACACGGAACAAATCCCTCAAATCCTTCGTTATCCGGTTGATTTTCCTGAAGACACGAAAAACAAACGCGTTTATGTAACCGTCGAGCATTTCCTTCGTGACGATGGGACAACGGATATAGTCAGATATACCGGTTTGGGAGTATGGTGATGAAGATTTTTGCAGGCAATCTCAGTTGTCGGACAAGCGAAGAGCAGGTAAGAAAGATTTTTCAGGAGTACGGAACGGTTGAAAAGGTCGAGCTCGTCTATGATCGCGGCACCGGACGCTCAAGGGGATTTGCCTTTGTCTTCATGCGCAACGACCATGAAGCCAGGAATGCTATCCAACAGTTAAATAATACCAACCTGGATGGCAAAACAATGAAAGTAGATCAGGCAGGCCCAAAAGAAAAAGGCAGAGGAGAGCGCGATAAACAGAAAAAAGGCATGGGAACGGATGAAGCAGATACAGGTCAATTTATCAACCCATACACCTTTATACCCGTTAAAGCAGTACGGGAAGAACGCTTGTGTAATTATTTCACCGAAGGCAATCATTTTCAGCATAAATTTCATGCAGACTCCCATTCCGGCAGGATTGTGTGTTCGTTTACAACAGAATCAGAGATATTCATCGGCGCCGGTATTGAGGAAGAGAGGAATGATGAGACTCAAACACCTGCAAAGATACAAAACTTTATGCTCCATGGCAAACCTGCAATACCGCCTTCCACGTTAAAGGGCATGATCTCCTCCCTTATGGAGGCGGCGAGCAACTCGGCCTTACGGGTGCTGGGCAACAACTACTATACGAGGCGACAGGACTTTTCAACCGAGGTATTGAAAAAAATTGGAATGGTAATCGTGCGGGAAGGGAAAAAATCTATACTCCCTTTGAAAACGGGAGAACCCACGAGAGAGATCCCCCGCGCGATTGACCCCTCATACCCGGTATATCTTGACGGTTATAACAAAGAGGGGAATGCCGAGGGCTTTTTGAGCACAAAAAACTTTCTCGGTTCCGGTGAGCTTGTCGATTATTCCGCCTCTCAAAGATTTTATTATATTGACACAGGCACGATGGAAAGGAAAATAAAACGGATCAGTAAAAAAAATGGAGAGATCATAGAGATATTTTTAGGCTATCAATTAAGCGGTTCAGCGAAAAATCATTTTATCACAGAAGAAGATTTTAACAAAAAAACCGACCAGGAAAAAAGGGCATACAAAAAAGGGCTTTTTAAAATATTCGGTATCGGGCCGGAGCGGAAGGACATCACCGAGACAAAGAAAAGGCATGAATTTTTTCTCTTTTATCCTGATAACCCTGAAAAAGTCAGGCGCATAACGGTGTCTGAAGCAGAGGCAGACTTTCATATCCTCTCCGATGACCGGTCTTCTCATAATACGGACGATATGGACGAAATGCGACGCCTGCCGTATTCACCCAAGGGAAGAACCAGGGATAAAGAAGCGGGGATGGATCTTCTCAGGATCAGAGACGGCGATATCGTCTATTACGAAGATAATGGCCGTGGTAATGCGACAAAGATCTCCTTTTCTGCCTGCTGGCGGGACTTCTGCGGAAGGACAAAAAAAATAAAAGACCACGGCAACGATGCCTATGGGTACTTTACCCTGGTTGATAAACACGGCTTCCTGCTCCCTCCCTTCATGGCAAACCAGCGGATCAACAACCCAAAGGAATTAAAGCTGACCCCGGTGTGTTCACTGCTTGGCTTTGTAGAAGAAAAAAAGGAGGAGACCTCAGAGCCCGGCCTTGCCCTTGCCGGCAGGGTATTTTTCTCCCCGGGCATGCTGTCCCCCTGTCAGGACCTAAACAAGGTGTTCTCTGCGGAAAAGACACTAAAAATCCTTGACTGCCCAAAGCCGCCCTGTCCGGAGTTTTATTTTTACCAGAACAACAACCCAGCCGCTTTTATCTCAAAAGAGCAGTTAAAACCGGATGGAAACTATCTGCCCAGGGGAAGAAAGTGGTATCTCCATCACCACAACCCCAGTCCTTATGCGCCGGAAAAGAGTGATTACGTTCGGGAGCATTTCAGGCAAATCTCACGGATTCGGCCGATTCAGGCAAACTGCCAATTCCTCTTCACCGTCGATTTCTTTAATCTCGCCGACGCAGAACTCGGCATGCTGCTCTACGCACTGAGGCCCACGGAAGAATTCAGGCATGTCATCGGCATGGGAAAACCCCTCGGATTGGGGAAAATTGAGGTTGAGATACTCAACGTGCTCTTTGTGAACAGGCAGTGTCGCTACGGGAAAGATGCGCTCTTTACGGAATCTTTTTTCCACACTCAAACCGGCACAAACCAGGAGCGCTTAAGCGAAATAGAAGGGCGCTTTTCAGGAGAAGAAGATGCCTTTTATAAAAACAGATTCTGTCCTGCCGTCAAAAATACCCATGAAAAGGACAAGGCGTATTTTCTCGAAAAATTTAAAGCCGCAACCAGCGCCGCCTATGGCAAGGATTGGCTGATCCAACTGGAAAATCCGGGTAACCCTGATTCTACCGAGATACCTGATACCCCCGTCCAGTATCCAAACCTGAAAAAAGGAGGCGACGAGGAATCATTCAAATGGTGGATGCGAAATGCGGGTAAGGAGAAGGATGCCGGAAGGAGACCCATTCCCGGTCTTAACAAGACCTTGCAGGGTATGCCGGCGTCCGAAGGGGCAAAGGCGCCCGTGCTGCCTTTTAATCCCAAAAAATAGACGTTTCCATCTCTCGGGCGCAAAAATGCGGCAATAAACGGGGCAGGAACCATGATCTCCACCTTTATCTTTTCTGTATTCCGGGTGACACTCAGGGCAAGGGAAGACTTGCATTTACCCGGATACAAGGGCTCGGCGATCCGCGGCAGCTTTGGCCATACCTTCAGAAAGGTCGTCTGTCTGTTCGGGAAAAGGGATTGCAGTGGGTGTGATATTTCCCGGCAATGCGTCTATGCGTATCTATTTGAAACAATTGCCGACAAAAACGATCCCTTTCTGAGAAACAGGGACAAGGCGGCGCACCCGTACATCATTCGCCCTCCCCTGGATGAAAAGGAGCGCTACGGGACGGGCGAAGATATGGTCTTCGATCTTATCCTCGTGGGCAGGGCCGTTGATTATCTTCCCTATTTTGCGTACGCCTTCATCCTTATGGGGGAACAGGGTCTGGGCAGGGGCAGGGGCAAATTTACCCTTCAGGCAATAGATGCCCTGGGGTTAAACGGGAGCCGTCTTGCCGTCTACCGATCAGGCGATGACCGATTAAAAAGAGAAACCCTGTCCATAACCGGCGATGAGATATTGAAGAGCAGACCCGTTGTGCCGGAGGCATGTACGCTGCAATTTTTAACCCGGCTGGATCTGAAGGAAAAAGGCAGGTATCCTGAACCCGATTTCAGCCTCTTGTTCCGCTCCCTGCTCAGGCGTATTGCCACCCTTGGCCATCTCCATTGCGGACTCGACTTCAGGAGCCTGGATTTTGGGGGATTAAGCCATGCGGCAGAGAAGATCGGAACCGTAACGTCAAAATTGCGCCGGGAAGAGGCCGTCCGGTATTCAAACCGGCAGCGGCGCCGCATGCCCTTTGGTGGCTTGCTGGGTGAGATTACCTTTGCCGGTGACCTATCCCCTTTCTGGCCGTTCATGCTTCTGGGAGAGTGGATGCATGTGGGGAAGAAGACGAGTTTTGGCCTGGGAAGGTACTTCGTTAAAACAGCGCACGGGCGCGAAGGCGGATGAAACATCTTCAAGCTTTTGTAACACGTTAGTTTTTTGAAAAGGCAGGGGCGAAGCATTTGCCTGCCTGGGGTGTGAATACCTGTATGCCAATGTATGGCAAATGCTTCGCCCCTACACCGTGCGGTAACATCGTTATTAGAATATTAGTAACAATTTAGTTTTTTGAAAAATCCCGAAGGGATGACATGATTATAGAAAAAGCGCGCCACCATATTTAACCCCGTAGGGGTGAAATATCGGGAAAATAGCGATACTATGTCACCCCTTACGGGGTTGACCATAATTGCATAACGATATGCTATAATCATGACATCCCTTCGGGATTAAAGAAGCGCTATTTTGTTCACCCGTAGTGATGGTGAGCGAAAGTACACTGAATAAATACAAGAATTTTTCAAAAAGCTAAATTGTTACGAATATTACGGTGTAAAAACTTCTTTTTTTGTAAGTTTTTGCGCAACCCGATGCATCCTTTATCAGAAGGTACCGTTTGTGTAACAGTTTAGCTTTTTGAAAAACTCTCAATTTTATACCATATTTTGTTAAAAAATTGTATTATTAGAGCGATTTTTGGCCCTTTTTAAGCGATATTTCGACATTTTTTGGCAGTTTTTCAAAAAGCTAAATTGATACCCGTTTGTTTGTGAGAGAAGGATTGCTTCGCGGAGTTCACACTGAGCAAATCGAATGTGCTCGCAATGGTGACGTACCGTATGTCATCAAAGGCATAGCCCGTGTCATCTATGAAAAAGCATGTCAAGAAAAAATATTATCCCTGTTGACAAAAAAACCAAAGAAATGTTTTCTTGCCATGCGTCCCTTCCGCTTAACTGAGGCTAATCAAGCCATAAAGTCTTGAGTG
>WBZR01001616.1_pt1 | contig 27224 bp, 13 predicted proteins | sample 5204231 | NCBI WGS metagenome assembly WBZR01 (sample SAMN12412403, study PRJNA552823) | activated sludge metagenome | isolation source: activated sludge from anammox sidestream of wastewater treatment plant... | place: USA: Virginia | collected 2017-08
TTTTCTAAAACAACGGTCGCCGGGGATAATGCGAAAGCTTTATGTAGAGAGGCAGGTAAAAGTAATGTACAAAATAAAGAGATTTTATATTAAGTGTCAATAGTTTTTTCATTTTTCATGATAATAAATTCAAATTTTAACGATTGAATCCCTAATATTGCATAATGAAATCTACAATCAGCCTGCTCATCCTGTTTTTTTTGTGCTGCATGGGTTGCCAGGAAAAGGCTGATTCTCCCTTTGTTCTTCCGTGGGAGCAAGTTAAACAAAAGGGTATTGGAGCTCATCTTAATATTATTGTTGAGCAAACGGATGAACAGGATATAACGATACTGAAAAGAATGTTCGATGAAGTCAGTGACTCATTTAAAATTAATATTAGATATAGATTAAAACCTGCAAATAAAATTGCAGACATACTCCTGGCAGATTCGAAGCTCGATAAAAAATCTAAATATGACCTCGTGATCGCTTCTGATGAAGTCATGTCCGAATTAAATACACTTGGCCTATTGTATGCTAATTACCATTCTTCCATTCCAAATTTTTCAAATCTCAATCTTCGAGCCAAGCAAATATTAACCAAAAGAAACCAACACGGATTGTTTTTGGTTCCGGTTACTATGAGGTGCCCGGGGGTGGTATATGATACTACTGTGCACCAAAATATTCCCATACCAGGCGTTGATATGTATCCATATATATATAAGTGTAATAGTGCATTTAACTTGAGTTTGCTGGTAGCTAAAAGAATAGGGCAAAACAGAATGCCTGCTTTAGATAGTATTGACTACCTCTCGCTGCTTAAAGGAAAGTCTGACCGAGACAGTCTTACTAGCTACCTGAAACAATACATACTCCCGATTGATAGTATAAAACCCGGTATGAACAAGTTGGTACTGATGTCTCCATTCAATTTTGATTTATTAAAATCTAAGGGTAGTCTCAATATTTATGAAAATGCGGATATACCTTGCATGAATACATGTGCCGGCATTTTAAATTCGTCGAATAGTGTTTTTGGAGCAATGTTATTAATCAATAATTTTCTTGACGAAAATACACAACACATTAACTTCGAAATGTCACACCATTATTTTCGGCCGGTTGTGCGGATTAATAATATTTAATCCCAGGTTTCGCATTAGGTATTTTAATGAAAATGATTAGCACAAAAAATCCATAAAAAAGAGATAAAAACATAGTGAACTTTGGTTTTGAGCTTTTGAAATGGATTGGAACGAATCATTTTTTGCTCCAAAGAAGATAATGCGTCATCGGGGTTTAATCAGGGCGTGCCCCTGTCGGGTCAGGCTATCCGCCTTACGTTGTGCCGGCTTCTATCCTTCACGCGCATTCAATTAAAAATTAAAAATTAAAAAATTAAAAGTGAGATGTGAGATGTGAGACGTGTGATGTTGTGACACGTTATTTTTCGGCATTTTTTTAACCATTAAGTAGTAGATTTATTAAACCCGGATTATGCATTACAAATATATACGAAAATGATTCTTACAAAAAATCCATAAAAAAGAGATGAAAGCATAGTGAACTATGGATTTGAGCTTTTGCCATGGATTAGAAGTAATAATTATTTGCAGTAAAGAGCCTTATGCGCAATCTAAGTTCATCTAACACAATTCAGGAAATTGTACTGAGACATCGCTGACTGAACATTATTGTTGTAGAAGAAGTACCCGGAGTGGGACTTGAACCCACACGACCATCACTGGTCACAGGATTTTAAGTCCTGCGTGTCTACCAATTTCACCATCCGGGCAATAATTTAAGAAAATATCCTATGACATTTTCATGCTGTAAAGGCTGTGCAAAAGTAAAAGTATATTTGTAATAATAAAAGCACAACTAAAAAATAATTCACATTTTATCAAAAAAAGAAAGCCTTCTGTAAAGAAGGCTTTTAATCTTGAGCGGAAAACGAGACTCGAACTCGCGACCCCAACCTTGGCAAGGTTGTGCTCTACCAACTGAGCTACTTCCGCAATTGCGGTGCAAATATAAGAATGTTATTCTGACTTAAGCAAGTTTTTTTTTATTTTTTTTATTCCTTTTAAATTTTTTATCAATTTGTAGGTTTGAAGCTGGCTATTAAAGGGACTTTTTCCATTTTTTATCATTACACTATCGGTTAGTCCATCCAGTTTTCTTGATTTTGTGTTATCAGCAAATTGTAGCTCCATTATTTTACAAACAAACTCTTTTGTATCGTCCTGTAATAGTGGAAATACTGTTTCAATTCTGTAGCTGAGGTTTCTGACCATCCAATCAGCTGAAGAAAGAAACACGAGATTTTTTCCTTCAGCATGGAATCTGAACACACGGGCATGTTCTAAATATCGGTCAACAATGCTGATTGCTTTTATATTCTTGCTAAATTTTTGTAACCCGGGTAACAGGCAGTTAATACCACGTATGATGAGTCGTATCTCTACCCCGGCCTGATCTGCTTCGTACAGTTTTTCGATCATTTGCTTATCCTCAAGACTGTTCATTTTGAGCATTATACTTGCCGGTTTACCTGATTTTGCTTCTTTTATTTCGAAATCTATCATTTCGTTCAGCTTTTCCCGAAGGTTAAATTGGCCAACCAACAGATGTTGAAAATGAATATCTGTGAGGCTTGGATCGTCCAAAAACCTGAATAACTGGTGGACCTCACCGGTCAATCTTCTATCAGCAGTAAACAATCCGAAGTCGCAATAAACTTTGGCTGTATCTTCATGAAAATTGCCGGTGGACAAATAAGCGTATCGGACAGATTTTTTATTTTCAATACGTGTGACCAAAGCCATTTTGCTGTGTACCTTCAAACCCGGAAAACTGTACTGTACCTTTACACCGGCAGCGCTGAGCCATTCTCCCCATTTCAGGTTGGCAGCTTCATCAAACCTTGCTTTTACTTCTATAAATACTTTTACTTCTTTTCCGTTTTTGACAGCCTCAGAGAGTGCATGCATTATACGACTCTCGTTCGCTACTCTGTATTGTGTGATTCTTATGTGTGTAACATCTGGGTCTCGGGCAGCTTCTTCAAAGAATCTGATAACCGGCTCATACGATTCGTATGGAGTGTATATTATGTGATCTTTGTTTTTAATTTCTTCAAAAAGATTGCCTGAAGTAAGAGCAGGGTAGAGCATTTGCTTCATTGACTTGTATTTCAATTCTTTCATTCCAAAATCAGGGAATTTGAACCAGTCGAAGTTATTGTGCATTTTACCTTCCTGAATCATGTCATCGGGTTCAATACCAAAGAGGTTTACGAAGTATTCTAACATATTCAGAGGCATACTCCTGTCGTAAACGAATCTTGATGCCGGGCCAATATTGCGTTTTACCAGACTTTTTCTGATTTTCTCAAGGAGATTGCCTTTAAATTCATCATCAATATATAATTCGGCATCTCTTGTTATTTTCATTGAATAACTCCCAATTATTTCAAAACCCGGAAAAATGTACTTTAAAGAATATCTGACAATATCGTCCAGCAAAATGAGGTCGTGTCTGTCTGCTTTTGAAGGTAAGGAAATAAAACGAGGTAAATAGTCAGAAGGAATCTTTACAATGGCGTACTGGATGTCATTTGTTTTCTTTGATTTGTTTTTCAGGCTGATTGCCAAATATAATTCAGAGTCTTGTAAAAAAGGTTTTACAAGTTGATCTGCCAGTAACACCGGTTGGGCAAACGGGATGAGTTCAGTATTGAAATAATTATCAATAAATTTTCTTTGTGTAAGGTTAAGCTCCTCGGGTTTTAAAAGGAAAATACCATGTGATTTTAGCTGTGGTATGATCTCATGGTTGAGTGTTTTGCTGAAATGTTTGTGATGGTTAGCTACAATGTTCCTGATTTGTTTTAATAAATCTTTAGGATCAAAATCAAGTTCTTTGATTGTTTTGCGTCCGGTTTTTACCAAATTACGTGCATTGGCAACTCGTATGGCATAAAACTCATCTAGGTTTGAAGAATAGATTGCCAGGAATTTGATTCGCTCAAAGAGTGGGACGTCCGGATTCATGGCTTCCTGGAGGACACGAAAGTTGAATCTTAGCCAACTTATATCGCGTTGAAGTAATGGAATTTTTTTCTTCATTGTCTATAATTATGACAATATTCAATATTACGTGATACCATGTTATCTCCTGAATTCTATCAGTAAAGTTAAATGAATTTTAAGAAAATACAAAATTTGCAAAGCAATGATTTTGCTTGTAAATGCTACTCAAAGAGAAAAGCACCGGTTTGTAGTTCCGATGCTTTATCTTTATATATTTTTTTACTTTATTAGAGTAGCTTCTGGATTTCTGCCTCTAAGCTACCACCTTGAGCATTAATGGCCGCAATTTTTCCGTCTTTGCCTATAAGGAACGTTCTCGGAATGGCATCTACACCCCATTCCTGAGCAGTTGAAGTGTCCCATTTTTTCAATTCTGATACGTGGTTAGGCCAAGCAAGTTGGTCAGCGGCTACAGCATCAAGCCATTTTTTCTTTTCTTCAGCCATTTTTGCATCGAGTGCTTTATTATCTGATATTCTTGCTTTGGTTCTTTCGTCAACACCATCCAGTGATATACTATAAACGGTAAAACCTTTATCCTTGTATTTGTTGTACAAGCTCACCACATGAGGATTTGCCCTTCTGCACGGACCGCACCAACTTGCCCAGAAATCAACCAATACCACCTTGCCACGGAGAGAAGAAAGTTTGATGTTTTTTCCGGTAGGGTCAGGAAGAGATATTTCCGGTGCTTCCATTCCTACTTTTATTTTCTCTTTCGCGTCTTGTACCTGAGCTGCCTGTGAGATCTGAGCAATCATCTCTTTGTAAGTTTTATCATAGTCACTATCCGGGTATTCTTTGTGCAGTCTTTCACCGATTATCTTGTAAGAGTCGAGAAAATCAGGCATACCTCTGAACAGAATATTAGATAAAGCCATAGAAACAAGTACGTCTTTAGCACCCACAACTTGTTTGATGATAACCTCTCTGTCCGGGTTAGATCCTTCTGCAAGTGGTTTTATTACACTTAGAAATTCTGTTGAAGCATCAGAGCCTTCGATGTTTACACCAAACTTAGGAAAGTCAGCTACGTTACCCGTGATTTTGATGCTTTTTTCCTTGCCATTAAATACTGTATATAGACGGGGAATGACATTTTGGTCTTCTTTGCCAACTTCAAGTCTGTAAAAACCCGGTTTGAGTTCTTTAACGTCAAATTTCCAGTCGCCATTGGCACCGATGGTAGTGCTTGCTACATCAGTAGGCATATTGTTCTGGCCATAATGTACTAGTTTGAGAGGCTGGTTGGCAGCTCCTGTAAAATTGCCATGAAGTAATCCGCCACCGGCAGAACAACTCATAATAAGGCTTGAAGAAACTGCGAGTATCAGTAAAGTAAAATAAATTCTTCTCATGTTTTGTGTTTAAGATTTATGTTCAAGAATATTTTCAATTTTTGTTTCAAATGTTTTTTTCCAATCTGTTATCTGACCAAAGTCAATGTTGTTTACTGTTATCTCGCCATCCGTAACAACCCCAAGTCTTGTAAATGGAATGTTGTTGTTGAGTAATAATTCCTGAATTCTTGCTTCATTTGTTTCACTCATGGAAATAATGGCTCTACTCTGAGATTCTCCAAATAACGCTACATCAATCCTGATATTATCTTCCGTATCAATTTTGAATCCTTTATCGTTGACAAAGGCTGATTCTAGTAATGTTGCCAGCATTCCTCCATCGCTTACATCATGTACGGAAGAAACAATTTTTTGTTTGATAAGTTTTTTGATTACATCATGGAGTTTTATTTCGTCATCTATATTAAAATAAGGGCAATTACTATACTCTACATTGTAAATAGACCGTATGTATTCCGAACTGCCTAAGTCGTTTTGAGTCTGACCCAGCAGATAAATAATATCCTTTGTATTTTTGAAGTCAAGTGTCGTGTGGTTGCTTGCATCCTCTAGTATGCCTACCATGCCAATGGTAGGTGTAGGATATACAGGTATAGTCTGATTCCCAATCTGCGACTGATTGTAAAAACTCACATTGCCACCTGTAACCGGCGTTTCGAATCGCCTGCAAGCTTCGCCCATTCCTTTGATGGCATGCACGAACTGCCAGTACACTTCCGGGTTATAAGGATTGCCAAAATTGAGACAATTTGTAACTCCTACGGGTTCGCCACCTGAGCACACGATGTTGCGTGCTGCTTCAGAAACGGCAATCATTGTACCTTTGAACGGATCTGCAAATACATAAGCCGGGTTGCAGTCGGTTGTCATGGCAATGGCTTTAGATGTTCCTTTGACATAACTCACAGCAGCATCAGATGGAGCATTGGTAGTGACCGTATTGGTACGTACCATCGAATCGTATTGTTCGTATATCCATCTTTTCGAAACCAGATTTGGAGAGCTCATTACTTTCTTAGCTGTTTGGACGATGTCATCAGGTGTCGGTATTGAGGAGGTTTTGAATGCTTTAATTTTTTCAAGGTATTCGGGTGAAGTGTATTCGCGGTCGTACACCGGGGCACCACCACCGAGTACGAGTGATTCGGCCGGCACTTCTGCCACAAGGGTGTTTCCTTCATAGAATTCCAGCATAGGTCCTTCAGTCACTTCGCCAATTATTTCACATTCCAAATCCCACTTGTCATAAATGTCAAATAGTATTTTTTCCTTGCCCGGCTCGCATACCACGAGCATTCGTTCTTGGCTTTCAGATAGTAGTATTTCCCAGGCATGCATGTTTTTTTGTCGTGTCGGTACTTTTGAGAGGTCTATTTTCATGCCTAAACCTGCCTTGGCACTCATTTCTGAAGTACTGCATGTAATGCCGGCGGCGCCCATGTCCTGCATACCATCGACGGCATTTGCGGCAATAGCTTCAAGTGATGCTTCGAGCAGTAATTTTTCCTGAAAAGGGTCACCTACTTGAACAGCAGGTAGATCTTCGGCAGAATCTTCAGTTAAATCTGCTGATGCAAAGGTAGCACCATGTATGCCATCTTTGCCTGTGGCAGAACCGACTATCAGCACCAGATTGCCCGGTTTGGCAGCTGTTGCAGAGACAGTTTCTCCGTGTTTGACGATACCTACTGACATTGCATTTACCAGAATGTTCTGATTGTAGCAATCATTAAAAAATATTTCTCCACCTACTGTTGGTACTCCAAAACAATTGCCATAATGCCCGATACCGCTTACAACACCTTTGATAAGGCGTTGCATGTGAGGGGTTTCAATATTGCCAAAACGCAGAGAATTTAAGGAAGCAATCGGTCTGGCACCCATAGTAAATATATCTCTGTGTATGCCTCCAACACCTGTGGCAGCACCCTGAAACGGCTCAAGGGCACTTGGGTGGTTGTGCGATTCGATCTTGAATGCACACGCAAGCCTGTCACCTATATCTATTAGGCCGGCATTTTCTTCACCTGCGGCTACCAATAGTTTTTTACCATCACGAGGAAGTGTTTTGAGATATTTGATTGAATTCTTGTACGAACAATGTTCTGACCACATTACAGCATAAATGCTGAGTTCTGTAAAATTGGGGTGGCGACCAAGGATTTGTTTAATTTTTTCAAATTCATCTTCAGTTAGACCAAGGTTTTTGGCGGTCACCAGATCTGGGAGTACATCATTCACTTGCATAAGTTATTTTTGAAATTTGCCACAAAAGTACATGCTTTTGACGGACTAATATTTATATCGGTCAGGTTTTATTTAATTAACTGGTTGACCCAAAGGAATAATACAAGATAAATCCATAGAATATCCAAAAAATGCCAGTATAAACTAAGTATGTTGAGCTTCAGTTTCTTGAACGGATCTGAAAAATATATGAGTACACTCACCGGTTCTTTCATGTTTTTCAATGCATTGAAATAAAAATTGAGCATAAATGGAAGTCCGCCGATGACATGCAGAAAATGCAATGCAGATAACATATACAAGTATGAGGCAAGATTATTGTGTGTTATACTGATATTCGCTTCAAATAATGACTTCCAGGCTAGTATTTGAAGTAACAAAAATATAACAGTAAGCCCAATCGTGATGAGCAGATTATACTTGTATGCTTCTGTGTCATCTTTTCTATAGCTTTGTTTTGCTCTCATGAGCGACAGACTACTTCCAAGCAATACGATCGTATTAAAAACGAACAATGCCGGTACCTTTATTGGAGGCATCGAAGGTGCTACAATTCGGTTGTAGATATAGGCTGCAGTAAGGGAGAGAAAAAGCATTGTCATACCGACAATAAATAAGACAAGCAGAATCCTGTATGGATGAAATGTTAAATTGCGGTCAGAATCGGTAATGATATACCTGTCTTGATTATATTTGTTCATCTTCCTGGTTTAGGCAAGTGATGTTTAACATCTGCCTGATTGAATTAGATTAAGTCAAAATTAAACGTAATGAAGAAATTACTTATCATTTTTTTTGTTTTTGTGTCAAATTTTCTTCCAGCTCAAAATTTTAAAAGAATAGATATTCCATTCGCGGAGAATGGAAAGCAACTCGAGTACCCACTTACGGGAGGCCTCAATGCACCCCAGATATCGGGTGTTGACCTTAACCACGATGGTCTCACCGATTTGTTGGTGAATGACAGAATTGGTGGTGTGGCACTCGCCTTTATATACGACCAAAGCACAGAAAGCAAATACAAATTTGCCCCTGGCCTAACAAAATATTTCCCATCAACAGAAAACTGGGCATTGATGAAAGATTTTAACGGTGATAATGTGCCAGACCTTTTTACATATAGTATAGCTCCGGGTATAGATGGCATTACTCCTTACCGGGGCAAATGGGTGAACGATACACTGCAATTCACGATGATTACTTCTACAGGCGGCCCCTCGCCACTCATTTTACCATATTCGGTACCAAATGGATCTAAAGGAAATCTGTACGTAACCACCATCGACATACCTACATTCGCCGACATGGATAATGATGGCGACCTGGATATCATGTCGTTTGACACAGGTGGCGGATTTATCAATTATTACAAGAACAACAGTGTTGAAAAAGGTTTTGGTAAGGATAGTTTAATTTATTCGCTTCATGATCAATGCTGGGGCAAGGTGTTCGAAGGGCTTTCATCCACCATATCGCTTTCGTCCGATGCTAATAAATGCTCGCAGGGCTTGTTAGGTGGCGGAGTACTTACCCGACATGTGGGTTCGACCTTGCTGGCTGTAGATCTGGATGGTGACGGTGATAAAGATATGCTTGTAGGTGATGTATCGTATGGCAATATTACTGCATTGTTCAATACAGCAACACCACAAAATGCCTGGGTTACAACAAAGGATACTCTTTTTCCGCATTACAACATCCCGGTTATGTTTCCTGATTTTCCGGCGAGCTATACTGCTGATGTGCTTAATGACGGCAATGTGGATCTGGTTTTTGCAACGAACTCTACAGGAATAACCGAAGACCGCAATGTGTTTCAGGTTTACCATCCTCAACAGCCGGGTTTTTCGAATATGAAGAAATCTGATAAACCTTTGCTCACTGACCAGATGATAGACTTAGGTACAGGTACGCATCCTGCCTTTATAGATATAGACAATGATGGTGATATGGATATGATAGCCGGTACTTTCAATTCGTACACAAACCTGACAGAGAGGAACGGTCATTTATACCTTTATGAAAACACAGGGACTGCAGATCAGGCGGTTTTCGAACTTGTGGACAGTGATTTTCTTGGATTTTCGGCATTCAGTAATATAGATTGGGGTTTTGCACCAACAGTAGGTGACTTGGACGGTGACGGCGATGTTGATATTCTGACCGGCAGTGAAGATGGTATATTATATTATAATGAGAATACAGCCGGAGTAGGGAATGTACCGGTTTTTGCAGCTACAGTTGTAAAATACAAAGATATTGATATAGGCCAAGCGGCAAGTCCGTTTATTTTTGATGTAGATGGTGATGGTTTGCCAGATTTGCTCATTGGTGAACGAAACGGAAATATCAATTTTTTACCCAACCAGGGAAGTTTGCTGAATCCTCAGTTTGAAGCAAATGTCGATAAGGCACCGAATATTAATTTTTTTGGAAAGGTGGACACAAGGCAGCCAGGCTATGCGAGTGGATATTCGTCGCCGGTATTGTTTAGAATCAACGATAAACTGCATCTGTTGACGGGTTCACTCAGTGGAGGTATTCAACTTTACAATGATATAGAGAATAATTTTACCGGAAAATTCACGACAGTAACAAAGCAACTTGGCAACATCAATGAAGGTGAAAGGACAAAACCAGTATTGACCAAACTGATAAAGGGCGATTATTACAATATGGTTGTTGGCAACATGCGTGGTGGATTCGGAGTATTTGGCACCAATATTTCTACCAAAACTACTGCTGTTAAAAATCTGCTAACCCAGGCAAGTATCAGACTAATGCCAAATCCGGTAGAAGCGTACATCAATATTATGTCACCTGATATCACCGACCTACGTTCATTTGATGCTTCAATATTTGATATGCAAGGTAGGCAATGGTACTCGATGAGCATCATACCTAATATTCAACAGATAGATGTGTCGGCATTGCCATCGGGTATGTATTTTATACATCTGCGTTCATTAACAGACTCGCGGGTATTGAAGTTTGTAAAAAATTGAAAAAAATTAATTTTTTCCTAACATGTTTGGGTTAAATCCGCGCATTCCCTGGCCTTTGCTGAAGGTGTGCATCATTTTTTTCATTTGTTCAAACTGTTTGATAAACTGGTTGACTTCATGGATGCTTTTGCCGCAACCTCTTGCAATACGGTTTTTTCTGCTCATATTGAGTAAGTCCGGATTGCCGCGCTCTTCAATCGTCATGGATTGGATGATGGCTTCTACCTTTGAAAAAGCTGAGTTGTCAATATCCAGGTCTTTGGTTATTTTGCTCATGCCCGGTATCATTCCCATGAGTGATTTGAGGTCACCCATTTTTTTAATCTGATTAAGCTGAACCATAAAGTCGTTGAAGTCAAATTTGTTTTTCTTGATTTTGGCTTCAATTTTTTTAGCTTCTTTTTCGTCAAACTCAGATTGGGCTTTTTCTACAAGTGAAACAATGTCACCCATGCCGAGAATACGTTGTGCCATACGGTCAGGATAGAATACATCGAGTGTTTCCATCTTTTCGCCCATCGACACAAATTTTATAGGTTTGCCTACCGTGTATTTTATAGACAAGGCAGCACCACCGCGTGTGTCGCCGTCGAGCTTTGTAAGCACAACACCGTTATAATTGATACGATCGTTGAAGTTTTTGGCAGTATTCACTGCGTCTTGTCCGGTCATGGAGTCAACGACGAAAAGTGTCTCTTGTGGTTGAAGATTGTTCTTGAGTGATTCGATCTCTGCCATCATGTCTTCATCTATAGAGAGACGGCCGGCAGTATCCACTATTACTACATCATATCCATTTGCTTTTGCGTGTTTTACAGCATTCTGGGCTATTTCGAGTGGGTTCTTGTTTTCGGGTTCTTTATAAACTGTTACATGAGTCTGTTCTCCAAGTACGGTTATCTGGTCAATAGCTGCAGGACGATAAACATCGCATGCTACGAGTAAGGGTTTCTTTGATTTTTTGTTTTTTAGGTAATAGGCCAGTTTTCCGGAGAATGTCGTCTTTCCACTACCTTGAAGCCCTGCGATAAGTACTACAGCAGGTGCACCTTTAATATTGATACCTGCAGATTGGCCACCCATGAGTTCAGTGAGTTCATCCATCACTATTTTTACCATGAGCTCGCCCGGCTTTACCGATTTCAGGATGTTTTGAGTGCCGAGTGCTTCATCTTTGATTTTGTCGGTAAATTCTTTGGCTATCTTGTAGTTAACGTCAGATGCCACAAGGGCACGTCTGATTTCCTTTATTGATTCTGCAACGTTGATTTCTGTAAGACGGCTGTCACCTTTAATGGTCTTAAACGCCAGGTCTAATTTGTCGGAAAGATTATTGAACATGAATGGATATGAATTTTAGCCTGCAAAGTTAATGCTTTTTATGAAATATTTTAACTCATATAACGCATTAGGCTTTTTACTGCGAATAATTATTAGTTCAAATCCATTGCTAAAGCTCTGAAACCATAGTTCACTATACTTTTATCTCTCTTTTCTGGATTATTTGCAATAATCATTTTCGTTTAAATCCCTAATGCGTTACCGGGGTTTGATAAATCTACTACTTAATGGTTCAAAAAATGCTGAAAAAAATGTGTCACAACATCTCACTTTTCACTTTTCACTTTTCACTTTTCACTTTTCACATCTCACTTTTCACTTTTAATTTTTAATTGAATGCGCGTGAAGGATAGAAGCCGGCACAACGTAAGGCGGATAGCCTGACCCGACAGGGGCACGCCCTGATTAAACTCGGATAACGCATTATTTTCTTTGGAGCAAATAGCTTAAAGTCTTCGATAAGTGAATGTACTGCGAATTATTCCGATTTGAAATAGAAATAAACCTAAGCATACTTGAAAATAATCGAACAAAATTCTGCGTTTAAAGTTAATTATGGTAAATATCAAAATGGCACTACCCGGCATCCAAACTCTCGGTCAGCTCAAAACATCCGGATATAAAAGCGTCTCGATAAAAGACGAAATGAGAAATAATCTGATTCAATTCCTGAAATCCGGAAAGTCACCGTTCGAAGGTATTTTTGGTTTTGATGATACCGTTATTCCTGATATTGAAAGGGCTGTGCTTTCACGTCACAATATACTACTGTTGGGTTTGCGAGGTCAGGCAAAAACCAGAATGGCAAGGCTTATGGTCAATCTTTTGGACGAATACATTCCGGTAGTAAAAGGAAGCGAACTCAATGACGACCCGCTTAATCCGGTAAGCCGCTATGCAAGAGAACTCATAGCCCAGCTTGGAGATGAAACGCCCATAACCTGGGTACACCGCAATGAACGATATGTAGAAAAACTTGCTACTCCTGATGTGACAGTTGCTGATCTTATAGGTGATATTGACCCAATCAAAGCGGCTTCACTCAAACTGCACTACAACGATGAGCGAGTCATTCATTTTGGGCTCATCCCAAGATCTAACCGATGTATTTTTGTGATTAATGAACTGCCCGACCTGCAGGCGCGTATTCAGGTATCGTTGTTTAATATACTTCAGGAAGGTGATATACAGATAAGAGGATTCAAACTCAGACTACATCTCGATATTGAAATGGTTTTTACGGCCAATCCTGAAGATTATACCAACAGAGGTAGTATCACCACGCCACTCAAAGACAGGATAGATAGTCAGATACTTACCCATTATCCGGAATCAATCGAGGTAGGAATGAAGATTACCGCTCAGGAGTCAAAACTCACAGTTGACCAAACTAAAAATATTCATATAAGGCAGGAAATAAGACGGCTTATAGAATTGGTAGCATACAAAGCCAGAAGCTCAGAATTAATTGATGAAAAAAGTGGTATTTCTGCACGTCTTGCCATTTCAGCATTAGAGAATATTGTCAGTACAGCGGAGCGCAGAATGCTTATAAACAATGAAGCCGGTACGGATGTGCGTATTGGGGACATTTGGGGCATCATACCCTCTATGACCGGTAAGATGGAACTCGTATATGAAGGCGAACAGGAAGGACCGTATTCGGTCGCACAGGATATTATTGACGAAGCCATCAAAGAACTCTTTCTAGATTTTTTCCCTAATCCGGAAGCATTAAAAAAAGCCGGAGAGAAAGATCCTTATGCACTTATCAAAAGATGGTTTGGCCAAGCATATACCATCGAATTATTGCTAAGTGAACCCGATGCGGCATTGAAAGACAAGCTGTTGTCAGTGAGCGGTGTTCAAGAATTACTCAGGGCGCAAAAAGTTGATAAAAAAGACGAAACATTTTTCGGTGAATTACTGTTACATGGACTTGCAGCATTCGAAGTCATAACAAAAGAATTGATTGATAACCAGATCACATTCAGCGACCAATTAGCAGATTTTTTAAATGATTTAAACGATAATTGATTATGATGATTGAAGTACATCCAAAGAACCCGGAGCCGGGCAAAATCCAGAAGATTGCAGAAGTATTAGAAAAAGGGGGAGTGATTATTTACCCGACAGACAGTGTTTACGCACTTGGATGCGATCTGTTGAACAAGTCTGCTATAGAGCGGATAGTGAAAATACGGGGCGAGAAAGTCAAGAAATTTGACCTTACGTTTATATGTAGCGATATATCCATGGCATCCGATTACATCAAGCCTATTGACACAGCTACTTTTCGTGTAATAAAAAGGAATACACCTGGAGCATTTACATTTGTAATGGAGGCGAGCAATAAAGTCGGTAAAATGATAGAAAAATCGAAAAAGGAAGTCGGTATCAGAATTCCCGGCAACCCGGTTGCCCTTTCAATCATCGAAGAGCTTGGCAGACCAATTCTTTCCATTTCACTTAAGGCAAGTGAAGACGAAGATGACAGCTACCTGATAGACCCGGTTGACATCGAAGAAAAATTCAAACACTTGGTGGATGTAATTGTTGATGCAGGTTTGGGTACTTACGAGCCAACAACCGTAGTAGATGTAGAGAACGATTTTTCAATAATAAGGCAAAGCGAAGCACAACTAGACGTCTAAACTTTTATTAGAAGAAATATTAGATTCGGGATGGTTTGGTTAAAATGTATTAATCTGCCTCCCGAATTTTTATTTTGGAAAAGCTTAAAAAATTTACATTTATTCGGATTAGCTCGTATTTTTGTCTGTTCTTAAAATTTTACAAATCGCTTATGAAGTTCTTAAAATACACAATGGCAGTGATTTTTGCATTAACTGTCAATCACTTGTTTGCACAGACAAATGGTGGAGTACGTGGTACCATTCTCGATAAAGCAACGGGTAATCCGGTTGCATACGCCGTGGTTCAGTTGGTCGGTACGCAATATGGGGCAACCTCCAACGAGACCGGATTTTACTCAATTAACAATGTGCCGGTCGGTGAATATGTGATGTTAGTCAAGCTCTTTGGGTATGACAGCCTGTCAATGGATGTATCAATCAAACGCGGTGGGTATGTCAATAAACAGATACTCCTTTCTGAAAGTGGTATCAACCTAAAAGAGTTTGAAATCAGTGCCGAACGTGAAGCAGCAAAGACCGAAGTGCTTGTATCGAAAGTAACGGTTACACCAAAACAAATACGCGCATTACCTTCTACCGGTGGTGAAGCTGATATAGCACAGTATCTTCCGGTACTGCCCGGGGTTATCTCTACCGGCGACCAAGGTGGGCAGCTGTACATACGTGGTGGTGCCCCTATACAAAACAAAGTACTCATCGACGGTCTTACCATTTACAATCCATTCCATTCCATAGGTTTCTTTTCGGTATTCGAAACAGAAGCCATCCGTTCGGTAGATGTTTATACTGGAGGATTTGGTGCGCAGTACGGAGGCAGAATTTCAGCTATTGTTGATATCAAGACCAAGGACGGCAACAAAAAACGACTTAGCGGTTTAATATCTGGTAGCCCATTCCAAAGTAAGGTGTTGCTCGAAGGGCCGATTTCGGTACTGAAAGAATCGGGAGGAGGTAGTACTTCATTTATTCTGACGGGAAAAACTTCTTACATTGACCAAACATCGAAACAACTGTATAAACGTGTGAACAATGGTAATGGTTTGCCTTTTTCTTATACCGATTTGTATGGCAAAGTATCATTCAATGCTGCCAACGGAAGTAAGGTCAACCTTTTTGGATTCAATTTTCTTGACAAGGTCAAATATCAAGGAATCGCAGATCTCGGCTGGAAGGCAACCGGTGGTGGTGCGAGTCTTAGCCTCATACCCGGCTCTGCTTCAATGCTCATAGGAGCTAACTTGGGTTATTCTGATTATGCAATTGACCTGAAAGAAGCAGACGGTGCCCCAAGACAAAGTAAAATAAATGGCTTTAATCTTGGTCTTGACTTTACTAGCTTCGGCGCACATGACGAATTCAGGTACGGATTTGATATCAATAATTTTAATACAGATTTTGCTTTTACTAATTTTAAAAAGCTGAATATCAAACAAGAACAGTTTACGACTGAGCTGTCCGGTTTCTTTTCGTATAAATACAAATGGCCCAAACTCGTAATTGAGCCAGGTCTGCGAGTGCAGTATTATGCTTCATTGAGCGAATCAAGTCTCGAACCACGTCTTGGGCTGAAATGGAACGCCACCGATAAGCTTCGATTCAAACTTGCAGGTGGGATGTTTAGTCAGAATCTGCTTAGCACAGTGTCTGAGCAGGATATTGTCAATCTTTTCGTTGGTTTCCTTTCCGGGCCGGAAGAACAATTACTTACCAAGGACGAAAAATCTCCAGCAGATAGTAAGCTTCAAAAGGCTGTACACCTAATAACGGGTGTCGAATATGATGTAAATAAAAATCTGACCATCAACCTGGAGCCTTACGTTAAGAAATTTACCCAACTCATAAACCTGAACAGGAATAAAACCAAATTCTCTGACCCGAACTACGAATCTGAAACAGGTGATGCTTATGGTATTGACCTTTCTGCCAAGTACGATAGGCGCAATTTTTATGCATGGGTCACGTACTCACTCGGGTTCGTAAACAGAGATGACGGCACACAGATTTACCCTACCAATTTTGACAGAAGACACAATGTCAATCTCGTAGCAACATACAATTTTGGTAAAGATAAGACATGGGAATTCGGCGCACGTTGGAATTTTGGTACCGGTTTTCCGTTTACCCGCACTCAAGGATTTTATGAATTTTTCCAATTCCAGGATGGAGTTTCTACTGACGTTAACTCAGGTAATGGCGACCTTGGTATCATTTACAGTTCAAAAAGGAATGATGGCCGCCTGCCTACCTATCACAGACTCGATCTTTCTTTGAAGAAAACCATCATATTTTCAAAATCATCCAAGCTTGAAATCAACGCTACCGCTACAAATGCCTATGATAGAGCGAACATTTTCTACTTCGACCGCGTTAGATATTCAAGAGTGGATCAGTTACCGATACTTCCTAGTATTGGTCTGATTTTTCATTTTTGATGACCGGATTTTATCAACATCATAAAACTGCCTCCTATGAAACATCTGCTTACACTCATCCTGATTGTGACTGGAATTCTCGTTTCAGCACAAAATATCCTTCCGGCAGGTTTTGCCAAAGGCGAGAAAGAACTGATGCCTCTTTATCTCGAAAATCTTGAAGCAAATGGGATAACTACTCCGCCTACTACTATACCTCGTTCGCCTGCTGAATGGGAAGAAATGCAGGCTGTAGTCATTTCATGGAAATCTTACAATTCCATCCTGGCTGAAATAGTGCGTCATGCACGTGAAGAGTGTAAAGTGGTGATAATGTGTAGCGATGTGAACAGTGTAAAAAATTATCTTGACCTTGTTAAGGTTGACTATTCGAGCAATGTAGATTTTGTGGTAGCACAAGCCAATTCTGTCTGGATACGCGACTATGGAGCTAACCCTATTTATCTGAATCGTGTGGATAGCCTCGCATTTGTTGACTGGATTTATAACCGACCTCGTCCGCTCGATAATAAGATGCCGGATGTGGAAGGTACTTACTTTAATCTGCCCGTGTATGCTACTACCAGCCAACCTTTTGATCTGGTACATACAGGAGGCAATTTTATGTCAGATGGTATGGGCACCGGTTTTTCGTCCAATCTCGTACTAGATGAAAATGGCCCAAACAACAATTACGGATTCAGCAACCATTCAGAACAGGAAGTGGACAGCATTATGTATAAGTATATGGGAATTGACAAATATATAAAAATGACCAATCTGCCATTTGATGCTATTCACCACATAGATATGCACATGAAACTCCTCGACGAGCAGACCTTGATCGTAGGCAAATACCCTGACAATATAGCTGATGGCCCACAAATAGAAGCAAACCTCCAATACGTACTCAATAATTTCAAAACACGTATCGGTACACCATTCAGAGTTATCCGTGTTCCGATGCCGGCTGACAAAAACTATCTCTATCCGGACCAGGGTGGGGACTACCGCACATTTGCCAATGCTTTAATCATCAATAAGTCGGTACTATTGCCGATATATGAAATGAAATATGATACGACTGCCATAAAAATTTGGGAATCAGCTATGCCTGGCTATAAAATACGCGGAATCAACTGCGATGGAATGATCAGCGCCAGTGGTGCCATACATTGTATTACAAAGGAAGTCGGGGTAGCACAACCACTGCTACTTCAGCATTTCTCTCTTGATGATGTGCAAGGAGCATATCCTGCCGGTTATCCCATAGCAGCACATGCCGAACACAAGACTGGTATCAATAATGTTTACCTCAATTACAGGATTAAAGATAAGGACACCACTTGGACCCGCATACCAATGACAGCCTTTAATGCAGAACTCACAGACTACGAGTCAGCCATTCCTGAACAAGCTAATGGTACTGTGATAGAATATTACATTGAGGCTACAGCCAATAATGGTAAAATTCAGTACAAGCCTATGACTGCACCTCTAGGTTTTTATACATTTAAGGTAAACAATACATCTGGTTCTAAAGACTTAACAAGACAGAATCTTCTTGGTGAAATATTTCCTAATCCGGCTAAGAGTATTACGTGCATACCTGTGTCTTGTGCAGAAGCACAACAACTTGATATCAGCATCATTGATGTATTTGGCAAACCGGTGAAACAAATATTCAATGGCAAACAGATACAGGGCGAATCCAAATATTTCTTTGATGCTTCGCAATTGGTGTCCGGTAATTATTTTGTTAAAATAATCGGTGAACACGGTAGCGAAGTGAAACTGGTCTTAGTTCAGTGAATTTTGTGATGTAGCAGAATATTAATATTCGAGAAATTTAGCTCAAAAACTGCCTATCTTACCAGATTGATATCCCCTTTGATGAGTTCCGGCCTACCATCATCGAATTCGACAATTGCCCAAAAAACGAATACTGCCGGTTTCATAAATTCGCCACGATGTTTGCCATCCCAGCCACGTGTTGAATCACCCGGTTGAATGTTTTCACCGTAAAACACTTGTTCGCCCCAACGATCGTAAATATGTAATTCTTTGATGTTAGCCAAATGTTGATCGCCATATATGATCCATTTGTCATTGATGCCATTCACTTCCGGCGAAAATGCATTCGGTGCATAAATCTTTATATCAGGTAGCAAAATGATATGGATGGAATCTACAGCAACACACCCTGACTGACTGGTGGCAGTAGCAAATAAAGTTGTTGACTGGCTTGGTTTAAAATCAACTTTGGTGCAAATGATGCAGTTATTGAGCGTGTCAAGTGACCACACAATGCTAGCAGGTACGGACGATGTGCTCAGGTCAAGGAATGCCCTCTTTCCTGATGTGACGGTTATGTCAGGGCCAAGGTCGATGGTGAATGTGTCTCCTGCTTTTATTTTATTTCCTGTCAATTCTAACTCACAGCCAACGGCATCTTTAATATAAACTGTGTATTCACCGGGCGTAAGTGATGTGAAGATTGAGTCATTCACCCAATTAACCTTATCCAGACTATATTGTACGGGCGTTATAGCATTTACAAGACCTTCAATAGTCAAAGCACCATCCCCAAAACCCAAACAGCTTTCATTCACTGTCAAAACGGAGGCGCTAAATCCTTTAAAAATTGTCTCTGTAATAATGAGCGAATCGCAACCTTGTTTACTTAAATACTTTAATGTGTCAATGCCGGCCATCGCCGAATTACAGGTTGTTGCTGTGAAATACTGGATGTAACTCTGGGTGAGATTCCGGGTAATAATTACAACACTATCGCATTGCTGGGTCGGATAAATATTGACGAAAGTCCCCGTTTGTGTAGGGTCACAGGTCAGCTCAGTTATGTAAGTAGTATCCGATGGAATATAGGTAATCGTTCTGTAAATAATACTGTCGCAGCCAAACTGATTCTTGAGATTTTCGGTAAAATTACCCTCTTTTGACTTATCGCAAGTGGTACCTGTTATGTAAACAGTATCACTCGGGTTTAAGTTGACAGTTAGTACATGTACACTGTCGCAGCCCCAGATATTTTTGAATGTTGTAGTGAACACACCTGCCTGTTTTTTGTCACAAGAAGTGGCTGAAGAAAAAGTGGCATCGGGTGGATGCAGAATGTGTTCTGTGATGACGAGGCTGTCACATTGGGCTGTAACATATATAACTGTATCTTTGAAAACAGGTCCGGTTCCACAGGAATGTTTTGTCAGATATGTATAAATAGCCTCGCTGAGTATAGTAGTAATAGTGACGATACTGTCACATCCGAATTGGTTTTTTAGCGTTAGAACTTCTGTTCCGGCTTTGGACGGATCACATGTACTGTTGTTGATGCTAATTACGTTTACCGGTAATGATTTATACTGAAGAATGACGGTGCTGTCACAAAATTGTCCGGCAAAATGCAGGGTGTCATTATATTCATTCTGGAGCCCACAAATGTTGAAGATACTATATGTAGTATCCGGTTTGTTGTAAATAATACTCGTTATTATCAGGCTATCGCAACCATTCTGATTACTTAGGAATAATGTATCATTTACAGCTTCAGAAAGTTTGCAGGTCATACCTGTAATGTAGCTTGTATCAGATTTTGCAAAAACACTTTCAGTAATAACAAGTGAGTCGCATGAGCCGTTTGAAAACACAACTGTATCTCGCTTTCCTGACATTGACTTATCACAAGTAGTTTTGAATAACAAGGTAGTCTTGCTGTTTTCATTTATTTCAAATGTAGCTGATTTGGTTATTTCATTACCGCACAAATCCTTCGCAGTAAACGAAATGTCAAACTTAGTTTTGTTAAAATCGCCATCAAAATCATTTGACCAAATTACTTGTCCGCATTTATCAGTAGCTGTGGCAAATCCGTTATTAGCCAGCCAGTTTTGGAACTGATTGAGGGCATCTGGTTCACAACTGAGTATCGTGTTTTGTGGATTCTTCGTGAAATATGGCGGGTCAGTATCTGTCACAATAAATTTTGCGATAGCTTGTGTCTCATTATCACAAAGATCTTTGATGGTGAATGTGACAAAGATTTCTTCACAGGCTTCATCCGGTTCTTTGTTAAAGGTCTTACTCCAGTTTATAGCCGTACAATTATCGGAGGCATCAGCACCGCCATTGTTGCCCAGCCAGTTGTAAAATTCGTTATACAAGTCATCATCACAGTTTACAGTTTTGTCCTGAGGTAGGGTAGTGAACTGGGGCGCTTCCTTGTCTTCTACATTTACTATCTGTTGAAGTGTAGCGGAATTGTCGCATGCGTCGGAGACAGTCCAGGTACGGGTAATGGTAAGCTTACATGGTGTGCCTTGCTGCGATTCTGAATAATTAAGTGTTGGTTGGGCATCGCAGTTGTCAGTGGCCGTCAGTATTGGTGCCGGAGGTATTTCAGAAGGGCATTCTACTTCAATGAGTGCATCCGGAATATCTGAAAAAACCGGAACTTCGTCATCATTCGAGCATTCGTACATGGTGAGATCATCTATCAACATACCACAGCATGGCACCGGGCTGGTTCCTTCAAATTCAAGTGTTGCTGTACTTGCCTGTGCCACAAAACTGAAGCATTTCTCTAGCCAAACATTGCTTCCTGTATTGGTAGAAGACCAGGATTCATTCAGCCATGTGCCACCTGCTACTTTTATAGTGGCATTCGCTACACTAGTAGCATTATGTTTGGCATACCAAAGTACAATTGTGTATTTGTATCCGGGAGTCATACCTGTAAGATTAGTGGATACGGTACCGTTGGTTGAACCATTCAAGTCCATGTGCTGACTAGCACCGTTTGGGTTGCCTGCACCCAGATTATTGTGGTACGGTCCATGAATACTTATGGTGCCGGCCGTTACTGTCCAGCCACAATATTCTTGACCAGCCGAATAATCAATCCACCCGGTCTGGTCAGCAAATGGTGGTTCCTGAAAATTACCACACGGAATACCAACTTCGTTAATATTGCCACAACAGCATTTTACACAATTTGGTACCTGAGCCCGAATACCTGAAAGACATAAAGTAAACAAAAGTATTGTCTGTATCGTGAATCTAAATATAGCAGCCATAGCAATTGTAGCAATAATCTTGATTAAAAATTTTCAGACCAATAAATCTTAAAGTAAAATTTTGTTAGGAACAAAGATGCAATATTACAAAATTCTTATTAGCAAAAAATGAAAATAAGCACTTGGACTCGGACAAGCTGAATTTTTTGTTCAGGCAGGGCAAGAAAATACATTTAACAAAAAACCCGACTCAAGTAGCCGGGTATTGATTTGTGGAGCTGGAGGGATTCGAACCCTCGTCCAGAGAAAGTACCAAAGAGCTTTCTACATGCTTAGCTTATGATTTAATTGTCGGGACCATACCAAGGCTCAGAAGCAGGCCTTCAGTAGGTCCTTAGGTCATTAATTTCAGGAAACAATCTGACCATGTTATTTCCCAATCCTGAAGGGTCTGATGTGCAGCGCGTTGTGTATCAGGCATCAAACGAGGGCACAAAGGCACTTTAATTCCTAGAATTAAGCAGCCAAAGCGAAGTTATTTTCGCCAATTAAAAATTGTCGATAATCATTTGTTGACGGAGTGAACTACCATGCTCCGGCATGCTTACTAATCAGTCCGCTTACCTGTCGATTCCGGTCAGCCCCTATTAGTATAACTTCTTTCTAACAAACTTGCTAATATATTAGTTCCAATTTTGATCATATTTTGTTTATTGATATGTAAAATATTTTGCATTAAAGAATGATCTATATAGGTTAACCTTTGTGATCTGTTCAAAAATACCTACTCGTCAACTTCATTTATTCCGTTGTACATTTTTTAAATTTAAGTAATTCAATACCTTGTATTATTTTTAATAACAAAATTTTTAGTATGTTTTGATGAAAAAAAATTTGGTATTCAGAATAAAATATTGTGAAAGTAAACTCTAATGAAAATTTAATCAAAATTAATTGTTTAACTGAATTTTGTGTGTATATTTGTATGATTTATAAATTAAATGTTTGCTGTTATTTGTAATAATATTTATTTTTTCACCAACTATTAAATTTAAACCATGACGAGAATTTTACTTGAATTGAGCAAAAATGGATACATGCTTTTATTTTTGCTTTTAATTGGATTGGTCACAAGTTCTACTCACGCCCAGACGTGTCCGGGTGGGTTAGGTCCGGTGGTCAATGTTGCATCCTTGCCTTATACAGGCACCAATCTTACTACTTGTGGAGCCGGTAATGAGTTGACCAGTGCCAACACAATAACCTGTGGAAGTAGTTCTTATTTGGGGGGAGAAGATTTGGTATTCATTTTTACACCAACGGCTACCGGTCTTACTACGATTTCACTTACCAGTGGTTCTTCGTGGATAGGGCTTAAACTTTATGCAGGTTGTCCGTTCATAGGACAAGGTGGAACTTGTGTGTCCAATGTTGAAAGTTCTGCCGGTAACCAATCTATGAATGCCGGGGTTACTGCCGGAGTTACATATTACTTGGTGGTAGATACCTGGCCGACACCAAACTGTATTCCGAGTTTTAACCTTACCATCAGTGCTCCGACACCACCACCATCATGCCCGAGCGGTTTAGGTACGTACAACAATATTACCTTACCTTATTCTGGTACAGGCCTTACTACTTGTGGAAAAGGTAATACGCTTACAAGTTCTAACGTGAGTCCTATATGTGGCTCTACTTATTATTATGGAGGAGAGGACGACGTATATATATTTACACCTACATCATCAGGTGCTTATACCATTGCATTGACGAGCAGTAGTTCTTACGTTGGCATTATGTTGTATGCCGGTTGTCCATTAGCTGGCAATGGTGCTACATGTGTAGGATATTCTCAAAGCAGCGGAGGCAATCAGACTATAAATGCAACATTGACAGCAGGTGTTACATATTATCTGATTGTTGATACTTGGCCTTCTCCAACTTGTATTCCGAGTTTCAATCTTAATATATCGGGCGGAGCACCCGGTCCATGCGACAATATAGTATCGCTGCCTTGCGGTACATCTGCCACTGCTACCATGTCAGGAACAGGATCGTTAGCCAGTTCAAGTGCATGTGGTTGGTCAACACCCGGTCAGGAGAAAATATATTCCTTCACACCTACTGCTTCCGGAAATGCTACGCTTGTAGTATCATCAACCAATAGCGCAGGGTATGTTGACTATCAATACAAGGCAGCATCAGGTGGTTGTAATGGTACAGGCTGGACCTGTATTATTGATTTGTTTTCACCAGGTTCAGCAACGTTTCCGGTTACGGCGGGAGTTACATACTATCTGTTGCTTGATCCAGAAACAACCTCATCTGTGACCCATACATTCCAGGTGAATTGTCCTTCGTTAGGTAGTGTCATTACGATGAATTGCCCGGCAGCTGTATCGGTATCGTGCGCGTCACAAGTGCCACCGCCAAACCCTGGTTCGGTGATTGCATCAACGACTTGTTCGCCGACTACAGTTACTGTCATTCACCTAAGTGATGTGATAAGTGCCCAGACTTGTGCCAACAGATATACCATTACACGAACATATCGTGCCTCTGATGCCTGCGGTACTACCAAAACTTGTACACAGACTATCACTGTGAATGACCAGACACCGCCTGTGGTCAATTGCCCTGCGAATGTAAATGTAAAATGTGCTGCGCAGGTACCTGTGGTTAATCTAAATCAGGTGACCGGAGCAGACAACTGTACAGGGTCGGTAACGTTTTCGTATCTTGGTGAGGTAATAAGTGATCAGCTATGTGACAACCAATATAAAATAACCAGAACATTCCGTGGTACAGATGCATGTGGCAATTCAGCCACGTGTGCACAGGTTATTGAAGTGAAAGATGATGTAAAACCGGTTTTAGGTACCATTCCGGCAGATGTTACCTTATCTTGTACAGACCCGATACCTGCACCACCTGTAGTTACCGGAACGGATAATTGTGCCGGATCTGTGTCTGTGACATTCAAAGAAACTAGTACACAAAGCGATTATCCTACACTTTGTAGAGCGTATTCTTATGAAATAACAAGAGTGTGGACAGCCAAGGATGCCTGTAAAAATACATCATTTAAGGTACAGAAAATTACGGTACAGGATACCAAAGCACCTGAATTTACATACACTCCACCACAGTTCATTACTGTAGAGTGTGATGATGATGGTAGTAATAATGAAGATCCGATTGCAGTAGATGATTGTGATGGTAATCCATCAGTAATACTGAATGTGAAATATAAATTCGGACTTGAAGGATGTGCAGGCAACTATATAGCAGCATATACATGGACAGCCGGCGACAAGTGTGGCAATACCAGCCAATATACCCAATACATAACAGTTATTGACTCAGAAGCACCACAGATTAAGTGTCCGAACAATGTGGAAGTGAGCAGCCCGATTCCAATAGCCGTTACATGGCAGTCGCCAAAAGGTAGTGACTACTGCGACGGTCCGATTATTCCGGTACAGATTCAGGGTCCTCCTCCGGGTAGTATATTCCCTGCACCAAGTAAGACGATAATCGTGTATCAGGCAACTGATAATTGTGGCAATGTATCAACATGTTCGTTCCTTGTAATCGTTCGTACAGGTAATGAAGGTTATGTTACAGGTATAGGAAGTGAGACATCATTGAACAATGCCGTACAATCAAGCCAATCTGATGCTGCTACCTACCTTGGTATGACCACGCTGTATCAAAATGAACCGAATCCGTTTGGTAACAATACGACTATCAGATTCGATCTTGAAACAGCAGGTACAGCAGTTATCCAAATAATGGATATTACCGGAAAAACGATAAGGCAAATACAAGGCGAATATCCTTCAGGCAAAAACTTTATCAATATCGACAACAGTCAGCTTCCTGCAAGTGGTATGTACTACTATCAGTTGAGGACAAAAGACTTTAACGATACGAAGAAGATGTTGTATATTAAGTAAAAATATTAATTCTTTTCGAATGCCCTCCGGTATTTCTATCGGGGGGCATTTCTTGTGATAATATGTGTAGATGTAGCAATAAAAAAGAGAGCCGATTGTTAAATATTTTTTACTATACAGTTACAATATTTTAGATACAAATAATTTTCCTAACTATTTACACCATTTATAATTATGCTAATTAATCTACATTTTAAAAAAATTAGAAATGTAAGAATTATTGGAATATTTTTATTATGTATTCTTATAAGTTTTAATCTCTTCTCTCAATGCAACAATGGCTCATCTTATGGATCTGCTATTGCGCCAACTAATTCTGCACCTGTGACCATTACTACATGTGCCTTCGCAGGTGAATATAGTACAATCACCAGTGCGGTAGCCGGTTCAACATACCAATTTGTGGCGACAGGTGGTGCAGGTAATTATATTACCATCCGTCAAGGTTCCCCTTCCGGTACGGTTATAGGTTACGGGAATTCACCATTAAACGTAACATGTACAGTATCAGGCTCATTATATATGCACCTAAATACTAATAGCTCTTGTGGTACCGATGCATCATGTCACACGGAAACCATTCAATGTACAAGCTGTGGATCGGGTGGATCGGGCTGTCCTTCAGGTTTGGGTTCTTATGTTAATATTACATTGCCATATAATGGGACAGGATTGACCAATTGTGGTAAAGGTAATGATATTACCAGTATAAATGTAAGCCCTATATGTGGGTCATCATCTTATTATGGTGGTGAAGATGAAGTTTATATATTTACACCTGCTTCTACTGCTTCTTATACGGTTAGCTTTACGAGCAGCAGTAGTTGGGTTGGTCTTATGTTATATGCCGGCTGCCCTTTGACAGGTGGAGGGGCTACTTGTGCAGGATATGCACAGGGTTCGTCAGGTAACCAAACTATCACCGCAACACTCACAGCAGGCGTTACTTATTATTTAGTTGTGGATTCTTGGCCATCTCCTACTTGTCATTCTAGTTATAATCTGTCAATAACAAGTGGAGCTTCAGACCCTTGTACTTCCATAATCACATTGCCATGCGGAACATCAACAACTGCAACCCTGTCTGGTAGCAGCTCATGGTCGAGTTCGAGTTCTTGTGGCTATAGTACACCT
>WBZR01001618.1_pt1 | contig 27217 bp, 21 predicted proteins | sample 5204231 | NCBI WGS metagenome assembly WBZR01 (sample SAMN12412403, study PRJNA552823) | activated sludge metagenome | isolation source: activated sludge from anammox sidestream of wastewater treatment plant... | place: USA: Virginia | collected 2017-08
CCGCTCCCGCCTTGCCGGGGTTGAAGAAAAAGCGTCAGCAGGAGGAAAAATGCAGAATCAAATGCCGTGAAGCTACAGCTTCACACCATTCTGCTGGAAAGGGTTGACAGGGGAGTCCATACATGAATTGTTAGACGCCGCTGCTACAGCAAGAATTGCCTTGCTGAATTGGCGGACATTTGACCGTGCCATACGAGCAATACACACAGCAATCTCCGGGCAGCGGCTTGAGCATGGCGTGGCAAGCGTTGCACTCATAGAGCCATTGGCACGCAGTGGTGGGCATGGTCTCTTGCTGGGTGGCCCCACACTCAGGGCAAGTGATAACTGATTCTAGTTCGATGCGCGACACTGGGGAGCCTTTATGGGACGAAGCAAATCAAGGATGGAAGCGAACAGCATAAGCGCGATGCCCGCATAGAACAGATAAATGCTCCAGTCTTGGCTCCAGAACAGGAGAAGCGCAGACAAAACGGCGACCGGGCCTGCAACGGAAAGCAAGCCTCGAGTGAACTGCCGGTGCCGATACCACGCCCAGGCGTTTACCAGAAGCGCGAGGATAGCCAAACCAGGCAGGAGCTTGCGAAAGAAGAAGCCCTCGTATTGTCCGAGAAACCCGAGGCCAATTGCAGCGCCCAGCGATCCGAGCGCCGGAAAACAACCGGCGCATGACATTGCAGCGACTAGTGAGCCAAAGCTGCTTGTTTTATCCAGTACCCGCGAGATGCTCATGCATTTCCTCAATTGGCGAAAAAGTTTGGGCGGCGTCTAACGCCGGAATTCAGCCGCCGACAGCCCGCGTAGCGGGATGGTGGTCGGCTGCAATGACATGTTAGCGCCTCTATCAGAATCGTTCGTAGCCACAACCACATGCCCCACATTCACAAAGAATCCATGAGCACGCGCAGCATTCAAGATCAATCTTATTGTCAAGATCAGACTTGCAGCTATAGCAATGCGTGATTCTTTGTTGCCGATATTTGGACGGCCGCCTAACTCCCCTATATACAATTCCTTTCTTAGAGAGAAATTCCTTGTGCCGAGTAGTCGTTTGTTCGCGGGGCGGCGCGACTCGCTCTAGTTGAAAGGACACCCTATCGAGTCGAAGCCGCTTCACCCCGACTTCAGAAAAATTAATCTCAACAGTTCCATCGTGGTCCGTGGAACCTACTACTCCCACGCCCCATTCGGGACAGTTCGGGTGAATCACATAGTTGCCTCTCGTCAGTGGCATAAACTTCGCCCTGTTACGCTAACGCTTGAATTAAGCCGCGCCGCGAAGCGGCGTCGGCTTGAATGAATTGTTAGACATCATTGGCTGGCACCAAGCAGTTTAACAGCTTCATACTTCACGAATTTAATGAGCGCCGCCACCTGATCCGCACGAGCGGGCAAATAATCTTCTTCTTGCCCAAGATAAGCCCGCTTGGCATTCAACAGGATGGGCTGATGTTGAGCTGGCAAGCGTGCCATTGCCCAAGTGGCAGCAACATCCTTTGGCGCGATCTTGCCGGTTGCTGCGGTGTACCAGATACGAGACAAAGTAAGCACTACATTCCGCTCATCGCCCGCCCAATCTGGCGGCGAATTCCATAGCTTCAGAGTATCGGCCAGTGCCTTGTATAGATCGCTTTCTGGGACTGAGCTGAAGAGATCCTTCGCTGCTGAACCTGCCAAGACGATGCTATGTTGCTTTGCCTTTGTTAGCAGAATCGCCAAGTCAGAATCGGTTGTGGCGGGCTCGAAGATGCCCGCAAGGATGTCTTTGCGCTGCCACTCTCCGAACTGCAGTTCCCGCCTAGCCGGATAACGCCAAGGTACGATGTCATTGTGCACGACGATGGTCACTTCCAAGGCGCGGAGTGCCTTGTTTTGGCCAGGGGAAGCTGAAACCTCCAAGAGATCGACGAGCAGGGCTTGCCGCACGGCATCATTGAGCGGTGCAGCTACAGCCACCAGCAAATCAATATCACTGTACGGTTTCAATCCGCCATCCAGTGCGGAGCCGTACAAATGCACGGCCAGCAACGTCGACTCCAAGTGGCGCCCGATGACGTTGAGTGCTTGTGATAGTTGCACCGAAATTTCGGCGGGCACTTTTTCACTCATGATGTCTAACTACAATTAGATGAAAATTCCTAGCCTAATCCCACCGTCTAAACCGCGCGACAGGATGCGGCCCCAGAAAAATCTTACCGACAATCAGTCGGTTGTCGGGTTTTCCCGTCTAATCCGACCGTCTAATCTGCCCGCATTTCCCGTTCAGCGTGGTGGCAGCATGGTTCGATCGTCGCACAGGGCAGGCAGGTCGGCAAGGGAGGATTCTGAGCCAACAGGTTCCGACCGCCCAGGGGTTTCCAGAGAAGCGGGAGGCAGGCCGCCGCGGAAGTTGTTGGATCAGGTGCGGGATCGGGTCCGACGGCTTGGGTATTCGCTGCGTACCGAGGAGGCGTACGTCGGCTGGATCAGGCGCTTCATTCTGGCGAATGGGGTGCGTCATCCGACGCAGATGGGTGCGGTGGAGGTGGAGCGTTTCCTCACGCGGCTGGCGGTCGAGAAAAATGTATCGGCTTCGACGCAGAATCAGGCGCTGGCGGCGTTGCTCTTCTTGTATCGGCAGGTGCTTGGCATCGAGTTGCCGTGGATGACGGACATCAAACGGGCGAAGAAGCCGGAACGCTTGCCGGTGGTGCTCAGCCGTGATGAGGTCGTGGCGTTGCTGGGTGCGATGAACGGGGTGACGTGGTTGGCTGCGGCGTTGCTGTATGGCGCGGGCTTGCGGCTGATGGAATGTTTGCGATTGCGGGTGAAGGATGTGGATTTTGCCCGGCACGAGATCACGGTGCGCGAAGGCAAGGGTGGCAAGGATCGGCGCACGATGTTGCCGGGCATGGTGATCGAACCGCTGCGGGCGCAGTTGGTGGAAGCGCGACGCATCCACGAACGCGATCTTGCGGCAGGATTCGGCGATGTCTGGTTGCCCGATGCGCTGGCGCGGAAATATCCCAATGCGGGGCGCGAGTGGGCCTGGCAGTACGTGATGCCGGCATCTCGACGCAGTGTTGATCCGCGCTCCGGACAAGTCAGACGGCATCATCTGGATGAATCGATGGTGCAGCAGGCGGTGAAGCGTGCGGTGCGCGAGGCGGGCATAGACAAGCCGGCCAGTTGTCACACCTTGCGCCACTCGTTCGCGACGCACTTGCTGGAGGCGGGGCAGGACATCCGCACGATCCAGGAATTACTCGGGCACAAGGACGTGGCGACGACGCAGATCTACACGCATGTGCTCAATCGCGGTGGGCATGGGGTGCGCAGCCCGCTGGATCGATGAGGGCGGGAGGAGTCATCTGGCTGGCGTCGTGAATGGGTCGTCGCGGCCTTTGCGGGAGCGGCTTCAGCCGCGAAAGGGGTGCCGGCGAGGCCGGTTCGCGGGTAAATCCGCTCCTACAATCTCCGGTCTCGCCGCCGGGCCGAAAACGCCGAGCAAGCTCGGCACTACGATGCAAACCAGTGGCGATGAAACTCCGAAGCGACGGTTTTGGGAGGGTCTGAACACGTCGGGTTTTCGTCATTGTGAGTGCAGCGAAGCAATCCAGCCGATTGATTTCAACGTGGTTTCTGGATTGCCACGTCGCTTCGCTCCTCGCAATGACGACGTGTCCAGATGTTCCTTGGTCATCCGGTCAATCAGGATCATCAAATGCGCGGGCTGCGTTGCGCTCGCAAGGACGAAGTTGCGTGCGGTTCGGGTGCACTGGCCGAAGCCAGCCTCAGATGCGGCCGAGGCCGAATTGCACGAGGGCGGGATTGCGGGTTTCTTCCTGGTGCCAGTAGCCAAGGCGTGTGAGGTCGGCGATGAAGGCCTCGTCGTCGGCCTCCGCCACTTCGAAGCCGCACAGCACGCGGCCATCGGCGGCGCCGTGGTTGCGGTAGTGGAACAGGCTGATGTTCCAGCGGCTGCCGAGGGTTTCGAGAAAATGTCGCAAGGCGCCCGGACGTTCGGGAAATTCGAATCGGAACAGGCGCTCACGCGGCAATGACGAGGGGCCGCCGACGAGATAACGCACATGTTCGTGCGCGACTTCGCTGTCGGTATAGTCGGCCACCGGATAGCCGGCTTCACGCAGGATTTCGGCCAGGGCGGTGCGCTCGGCACCACCGCCCTTGAGTGCCACGCCGAGATAGATTTGTGCCGCACCGGCACTGTGGTAACGGTAGTTGAATTCGGTGATGGCGCGTTGGCCGATGGTGCGGACCAGATCGAGGTAGGCGCCGCGCCGTTCGGGAATGGTCACACCGAACAAGGCCTCGTGCTGTTCGCCCACGGCAGCACGATCGGAGACATAGGCGAGGCGATCGAAATTCATGTTGGCCCCGCTCAGCACGGCGGCGAAGCTGCGGCCGTTGCCGGGGTTTGCGGCACACCAGTGCTTCATGCCGGCAACGGCGAGTGCGCCGGCGGGTTCGACGATGGAGCGGGTATCCTCGAACACGTCGCGGATGGCGGCGCAGACCTGGTCGCTGTCCACCGTGATGACTTCGTCGATGCGGCCTTGCAACAGTGCGAACGGCAGCGCGCCGACCTGGCGCACGGCGCAGCCGTCCACGAAGATGCCGACGTGGTCGAGCCGCACCGGCTCACCGATGAGCAGGGCGGCCTTGAGGCACGCCGCATCGTCGGGTTCCACGGCAATCACGCGCACGGAAGGATCAAGCGCCTTGATGTAGGTCGCCATGCCGGCGGCGAGGCCACCGCCGCCGACCGGGATGAAGACCGCATCGAGCTTGCCCTGATGTTGCGCCATCAGTTCCAGCGCCACCGTGCCCTGGCCGGCAATCACATCGGGGTCATCGTAGGGATGGATCAGGGTGCGGCCTTCCGCCGTCGCCAGTGCCATGCCGTGGGCGGCCGCATCATCATAGGAATCGCCGTGCAGCACGGCGCGTGCGCCCAGGAGCTCGACCGTATCGGACTTGATCCGCGGCGTCGTGGCCGGCATCACGATCACCGCATCCAGACCGAGCTTGCGCGCACCCAGCGCCACGCCTTGCGCGTGATTGCCGGCGGAAACCGCCAGCACGCCGCGTGCGCGTTCTTCCGCCGTGAGCGTGGAAAGGCGGGTGTAGGCACCGCGCAGTTTGAAGGAGAACACCGGCTGCTCGTCTTCGCGCTTGAGCAGCACGGTGTTGCCAAGTCGCGCGGAGAGGCGATGGGCGAGATCGAGCGGGGTGCGTTCGGCAATGTCGTATACCGGCGCGGTGAGGATGGCGCGCAGCCAGGCAGTGTCGTCATCGACGGTGGGGTGTGGGCGGTTCATGCGGTTTCGCGCACGCGCCGTGCGACCCAATCACCGGCCTCGACGGTGGACACCGCGCCGTCACGAACCAGATCACGCGGCAGGACGCCGGCATCGAGTGCTGCGGAAACCGCGTTTTCCACCGACGCGGCTTCGGCTTCCAGACCGAGCGAATGACGCAACAGCAGGGCGACCGAAAGCAGGGTGGCGTAGGGATTGGCAATGCCCTGGCCGGCAATGTCCGGGGCCGAACCGTGGATCGGTTCGTACAGACCGGCCTTGCCATCGCCGATGGAAGCCGAGGGCAAAAGACCCATCGAGCCGGCCAGCACCGAGGCCTCATCGGTGAGAATGTCACCGAAGAGGTTTTCGGTGAGGATCACATCGAAATCCGCAGGCCGGTGCAGCAGATGCATGGTCATCGCATCCACCAGCACGTGCTCGAAAGCGATATCGGGAAATTCCTCGCTCAGCACGCGCGTCACCACGCTGCGCCACAGGCGCGAGGTCTCCAGCACGTTGGCCTTGTCCACCTGGGTGATCTTCTTGCGCCGCGCCCGCGCCAGCAATGCGGCACGGCGGGTGACGCGTTCGACTTCGGCGACCGAATAGCGCGCCACATCGAAGGCCACCTGCCCGTTCTGCTCGCGCCCCTTCTCACCGAAGTAGGCCCCACCAGTCAGCTCGCGCACGAACAGGAGATCAACGCCCTCCAGCAGCTCCGGCTTGAGCGGTGCATGCTTCGCCGCCACCGGATGCGGCTTCACCGGTCGCAGGTTGGCATACACGCCGAGTGTGGCGCGCAGCTTCAACAACCCCTGCTCCGGGCGCACCGGCGCATTCGGGTCCGACCACTTCGGCCCACCCACAGCACCCAGCAGCACGGCATCGGCGCGTTCGCACTTGGTGATGGTGTCCGGGGGCAGGGGATCGCCGCTTGCATCGATGGCAATGCCACCGATCAGGGCTTCATCCAGAATGAACTCGTGGCCGTGGCGGTTGGCAACGGCATCGAGCAACTTGCGCGCTTCGGCAATGACTTCGGGGCCGATGCCGTCGCCGGGGAGGAGGGTGATGGTGAATTTCATGGGATGGATAGACCTTATTAGCTCCATGCCTCAGCCAGTTCCCCGGTATTCCGCCGCCGAGCCTGCGTTGTAGAGCGGAGCTTGCTCCGCTGGTTCTTGCGGGAAGGCTCCAGTCAAGCAAGCTCGGCTCTACGGGAGACCCTGTCGCGTGAGCCTTTGATGCAACGGAGATTCCGACGCCGGGACGATGAGATTCCACCTGAGGCATGGGTAATCAGGTGGATAGATACCCGAAATTAAGTTGTACTACTGGAACCGCAAACGATCGATTTCAATATCTGGAAAGCCTCAGCCCAGTCATTCCGCCTTATCTGCCGAAGCGAGCAAAGCATCAACTCCTGATTTCCGGAAGAGAACATCTTGCGTGCAACATCATGTATTGCTGCCTTTGCCCCATAATGTTTCAACATTAATGCAAAAAACATCATTCGTGCGGTACGACCGTTTCCGTCAGGAAATGGGTGAATTTGGAGCAGTCGAAATAATCCAACGATGATCTCGACGATCGGAATGTTACATATCCCGTTAACATGCCTGCGCCAATCCCTCATAAGTAAAGACACGTCACCATGATCTGGCGGAATATAAGTGGCAGACCTGGTATCACTCCCGCCAACAAGTACATTACTCCTTCTAAAGGACTGGACTGGCATTCCGTGCAATATTGAATGACTGACCAAAACGTCCCTTTCGCTGATCGCCCCTATCCTGTCCCGGATGTAGGTATATGAGTTCCGAACATGGAGAAAGCCAAATCCTTCATCGCCGTAGCGGCGAAATCCAAGAACCACGTCAAACAGTAGCTGGTCAAGCTCCGATTCGACGATAAGCTCACGGGATGACTTTATGTCTTCCTGCAATTTGAGCATGAAATGGGGCGTTGGAATGTCAGCACCACGAAGCGAACTCAGCTTGGCGCCGACATGCTTGACAGTAAGCATATAGCCTCAACAAATCAACTGGGCCACTGTCTGGACCGGCGCCAGATATGGCCCATCAATCAATATTCAAGCGGATTGGCGTCATTCACACGGATTGGCGTCGGCACCAAAAACAACCCTGCCGCAAAGGGCATTTATGCTTGACTGCATGACAGAGCGATTGGGGTCATTTGGTGTAGACATCTTGACATACATGTTCAAGTATCTTACCGCCTCCTTGGCATCCTTGATTCCAAATTCAGACTGCATATACACCAAAGCCAACTGCCTTATAGCCTCCAAATCCCCTCTTGACGCCAAATCATCCAGTCGCGCGATAGCAGAATTGACCCATCTAGCAGATTCCTCGCGCTTAGGGTTTGCCATAACACTGCTGGGCGGATACAGAAACTGGGCAATGACAGCATCCCTGATACCCGCCGCCGCTGCTTTTTCTATCAATTCCGACGAGTAATCTTGCCCACGGTCAGGAAAGACACTACATGCTTTCGCAACCGGGTGAGAAGGGTGATCTTGATTATTTCTTGAATACTCATCCTGCCCCATTACCCTACATTTGCTGTACAGACGTGCAGCAACAACCGCAGCAGCGACCTTCCCTGAATGAAAATCACTTTCTAACGAATAAAAATATTCCAGGACGGATTCATGTCCGACCAGATCAAATCCCATCAGTATCGCCGCCTGCTTGTCCAAGGAAAGCGACAGAAACTCCGCCGATCCATCTCCGTTTACCACGGGCAATCCATTGCGACTCGTCATAAGGGTCGCCGTCCTGGTAGAATCTTCTTGAGCAACATCTGTATCAATACTTGAATAATCTGGCGTGGTTTCACTGGCCACATTTATCGGCGCCACCCCCCCTCCTCTCCAAATCAGAAGCGCGACAGATACACATATGGCCATTACCAGAAGGGTAAAAATATTTTTCACTTAATACTCCCGCAAAAAATGCAGCCCCGTAACAACTGGACAGCCAGACTAATTGCTCGAAAGATGACTCCGGGCCTGTTGTGGCACGCTCTTCTACTCCATTTCATGGAAGCAATCTTGGTCTTAGTTGCAATTTGATTGATCCCACAATGTCATCCAGATGTTACAAACCTTCCGCTTCCTTGTCTCAAAAAGAGTTCGATTGTACTGCGGCATGGTGAATACGTTTGTAATGATTGAGCTGTAATTAAAAGAGATTCCCCGGAAAGAGTAACGACCGCCGTATGCAGTAAAAAAGTCCATAATCGCCCTATCAGTCGCTGCATTGCTCATCCTGTTCTGAAGAGAAACCATGGCAGCACTGAGAAGCTGCTGTTGCGATTGGTTCATATAAGCAGACATGCTCTGAATCGAAGCAAGGTATCCAGCTTCACATTGAGTAGGCGGAATGCTTATATTCTCATAACACACTACCAACTCAAATCTGGCGTTCTGATCTATGGAGTTAAATAAAAAACTATTATTCTGATAAGGTGCTAAAATCTCATCCAGCTGCCACGGGTTATCAAAAGTCGGTATCCACGGTACTGAATTCGCAAGGTTCCGATCACAATCTGGTGGCAACCCCGCCGTTTGCAATTCTAGACATACAGCCAGATTTTGCTCGTTGTCGTCACTGCCACCACCACTATCCCCGCCATGATCGCCAGGTGGATCCCACGGATCATAACCACTATCGCATCCCAAATATTGGCAATCAACATCGTATGGGTCTGGATACCCAATAACTTCACACCCCGTGGCAGAACACCCCCACCATGCAGCAGAATTAAAGGCAGCGCCGGACAACAGGGCAGCGGTCATGATTCTCGCAAGAAACTTGCTGTCACTCACAGATTGGCTCCATATTTAGAACGCAGCGAAATCCCCCCCGAAGAGAGGCGGGGTGAACCAATCTGAAGTTCACAAAGTGTGTCAATTCTTTACATGTCGATTCATCCCTGCTACAGCAACTTCCGGTTTCACCGCATCACAGGGAGACCTGAACTCATCACTTCGCGTCAACCATGAGGAGCAAGCCGCGCTTTCTCGAACGCATCGATGGCGTCTTGCTGCAGCAGCAGGTAGCCGAGCTGATCCACGCCCTTGAGCAGGCATTCGCGGGCAAAGGATTCGACTTCGAAAGCGATGCTCGGGCCGTTGGGGAGTTCAATTTGCAAAACTTCCAGGTTCACCACAATCTTCCTGCCCTCACAGGCGGCGATGGCTTGCCAATCGGCTTCGGAAACCACAATCGGCAGCACGCCATTTTTGAGCGCGTTGTTGCGGAAGATGTCGGCGATGCGGGTGGAGATGACGACGTGGATGCCGTAATCCAGCAGCGCCCAGGGTGCGTGCTCGCGCGAGGAACCGCAGCCGAAGTTGCGACCGGCGGCAAGGATGCCGGCACCGCGCAGTTGCGGGCGGTGCAAGGGAAAGTCCGGGCGCTCCTTGCCCTGGGCATCAAAGCGCCAATCGGCAAAGCAGCCCTGGCCCAAGCCGGCACGCTGGGTGGTGGTGAGAAAGCGCGCGGGGATGATCTGGTCGGTGTCGATGTTTTCCTGCGGCAATACCGCTACGACCGATTCGAAACGGGTGAATGCATCCATCAGGCAGCCTCCTCGGCAATGGGTTCCAAGGTGCGCGGATCAGTGATGACCCCGGCCACGGCGCAGGCGGCAGCGGTAACCGGGCTGGCCAGCACGGTGCGCGCACCCTTGCCCTGGCGACCCTCGAAGTTGCGGTTGGAGGTGGATACGCACAGTTCGCCCGGGCCGACTTCATCGCCATTCATGGCCAGGCACATCGAACAGCCCGGTTCGCGCCACTGGGCACCGGCCGCCAGCACGATCCGGTCAATGCCCTCGGCCTCGGCTTCGCGCTTGACCGCATCCGAGCCGGGCACCACCAGCATGCGCACGTGGCTGGCCACCCTGCGCCCGCGCAGCACCTGTGCCATGGCGCGCAGATCCGGCAGGCGGGCATTGGTGCAGGAGCCAATGAAAACCACATCGACCTTTTGCCCGAGCAAGGGCTTGCCCGGCTCGAAGCCCATGTAATCCAGGCTGCGGTCGATGATCGCATCGCTGCGCGCCGGGATCGGCTGATCGACCGCTACCACCTGGCCGGGGTTGGTGCCCCAGGTGATGGTGGGGCGCACCTGGTCGGCATCAATCACGATCTCGCGATCGAATACTGCATCTTCATCGCTGACGAAGGTTTTCCAGCGCTCCACCGCTGCATCGAAATCCGCACCCTGTGGGGCCATGGGACGGCCACGCAGCCAGGCGAAGGTGGTTTCATCCGGGGCCACGAGGCCCGCGCGGGCACCGGCCTCGATGCTCATGTTGCACATCGTCATGCGCGCTTCCATCGACATCGCACGCACCGCCTCGCCACGGTACTCGATCACGTGCCCGGTGCCGCCATCCATGCCCAGCACGCCGATGATGTGGAGGATCAGATCCTTGGCCGTGGCCTCCGGGCGCAGGCGGCCATTGACGGTAACGGCGAGGGTCTTGGGACGACGCTGCAGCAGGCATTGGGTCGCCAGCACATGACTCACCTCGGTGGTGCCGATGCCGAAGGCGAGCGCGCCGAAGGCTCCATGGGTGGCGGTGTGCGAATCGCCGCACACGATGGTCATGCCGGGTTGGGTCGCACCCAGTTCCGGGCCCATCACGTGCACGATGCCGCGCCGGCCCGAACCATAGCCGTTGAGGGTGATGCCGAACTGCGCACAATTTTGTTCCAGGGTGGAAACCTGTTTTGCCGTGGCCGCGTCCTTGTACGGCAGCGAGCCATCGGCGCGGCGCGGCAAGGTTGGGGTGGAATGATCGAGGGTGGCGAGGGTGCGCTCGGGCCGGCGCACCGCCAACCCGCGTGCGCGCAGTTCATCGAAGGCCTGCGGTGAGGTGACTTCATGGATCAGGTGCAGGTCGATATAGAGCAGCGCCGGGGCGGCTGCGGTTTCGGCGCGCACGCAGTGCGCATCCCAGAGTTTGTCGATGATGGTAGGCATTGAGAGCGGGGTTTGATTTAGAGCGGAGATTGGGGATTCGGAATTCGGGATTGGCACGGCAGGGTTTGAATAGGTCGGACCTTTGTCATTGCGAGCGCAGCGAAGCAATCCAGTTGCGTGGGTCCGGTACGACGTCTGGATTGCCGCGTCGCTTCGCTCCTCGCAGTGACGCTGGATGTCGAGATGGAACCTGTGGCGAAAAGCGTCCTCGTGTCCGCTTTTACGATTCCCGATTCCCGACTCCCTGCTTTCAACCAATCCCCAATTCCCAATCCCGATGCTTCATGCCGCATCGCTCTGCGCCAGCAGGGCGCGATGGCGGGCGAAGCGGTTGACCACTTCGAGCAGGGCCAGGGCGCTGGCTTCGAGCACGTCGGTGGATACCGCGCGGCCGTGGTAGTCGCGGCCCTCGGCGTGCACCGTCACGCGTGCCTCGCCCTGCGCATCGACGCCGGTCGAGAGCGAGCGCACCTGATAGTCCTTGAGACCGTAGTGGAAGCCGGTGGCAAATTCGATCGCCGAGAACATCGCATGCACCGGGCCATCGCCCATTGCCGCCTGACGCAGCTTGCGGCCGTCCTCGTGGGTCAGTTCGATCAGGGCCTCGGGGCTTGCGCCCTGGCCGATGCGTCCGGCGATGCGGATGCTCACGAGCTGCCAAGGGCCGGTTTCATCACCCGAGGAACCCATCGCGATCGCTTCCAGATCGGCGTCGTAGACCTCCTTCTTGCGGTCGGCGAGGGTCTTGAACGCGGCAAAGGCGCGGTTCAATGCGTCCTCGTCGAGCGTGTGGCCTAGCGTCTTGAATCGGTCTGCCAGTGCGGCGCGACCACTGTGCTTGCCCAGTACCAGAGAGGAACGCGATACGCCGACGTCCTCGGGCGACATGATTTCGTAGGTGGAACGATTGCGCAGCATGCCGTGCTGGTGGATGCCCGACTCGTGCGCGAAGGCGTTCTCGCCGACGATCGCCTTGTTGCGTGCGACCTGCGAGCCGGTGAGGGCGACCAGTTGGCGCGATACCGGATACAGGCGCTGGGTGTTGATGCGGGTTTCGAGGCCGTAATACGGTCTGCGCGTGCGCAGCGCCATCACGATCTCTTCCATCGCGGCGTTGCCGGCGCGCTCGCCGATGCCGTTGATGGTGCACTCGACCTGACGCGCGCCGTTCTCGATTGCGGCCAGCGAGTTGGCCACGGCCAGGCCGAGGTCATCGTGGCAATGCGAGGAGAAGATCACCTTCTCGGCACCGCGCACGTTCGCGCGCAGCCAGGCAAACAGTTCGCCATATTCGGCCGGTACCGCATAGCCCACGGTGTCGGGGATGTTGACCGTGGTGGCGCCGGCTTCGATCGCGATTTCCAGTGCCTTGGCGAGAAATTCACGCTCCGAGCGCGAGCCGTCCTCGGCCGAGAACTCCACGTCCTCGCACAGCGAGCGCGCCAGCGCGACATGCGTGGCGATGGAGTCGAGCACTTCATTGCGGCTCATGCGCAGCTTGTGCTCCATGTGCAGATCGGAGGTGGCGATGAAGGTGTGGATGCGTGGCCTTTCAGCCTTCTCCACCGCGGCTGCGGCGCGCTCGATGTCGTGCCGCTGGCAACGCGAGAGTGCGGCCACGGTGCTGCCTTTCACGACCTGTGCGATGGATTGCACGGCGTTGAAGTCGTCCGGACTGGCGGCAGCGAAGCCGGCTTCGATGATGTCCACGCCAAGTTCGGCAAGCTGCTGCGCAAGCACGAGTTTTTGCGGGGTGGTCATCGAGCAGCCGGGGGACTGCTCGCCGTCGCGCAGGGTGGTGTCGAAGATTCGTACATGGTCGCTCATGGCTTGCCTCTTGGCGGTAGTGCGGGTGGTGATGTGACCTGAGTGCGGGAGCGAGCTTGCTCACGATGGAGTTGCGGCAAGCTCCCTTCACGGCCAAGGCTGCTCCTGCAGGGTTGCGGTCAGGCGCTGGCCTTCTTCGCCGAGGCCGAATCCTTCAGCCAGCTCATCGAGGCGCGCAGGCGCTTGCCTACCTCCTCGATCGGATGGTCGAGATCGCGCTGCTTGAGCGCCTGGTAGTTGCCGCGGCCAGCCTTGTGCTCGGCGATCCATTCGCGTGCAAAGGTGCCGTCCTGGATTTCCCTGAGCACCTGGCGCATCTGCTCGCGCGCATGGGCATCGACCACGCGCGGACCGCGGGTGAGGTCGCCATACTGCGCGGTCTCGGAGATGAACTGGTGCATGCGCGCCAGGCCGCCTTCGTTGAGCAGGTCCACGATCAGTTTCAGCTCGTGCAGCACTTCGTAATAGGCGATCTCGGGCTGATAGCCGGCCTCGACCAGAGTCTCGAAGCCTTGCACCACCAGTTCGGTGGCGCCACCGCACAGCACCGCCTGTTCGCCGAACAGATCGGTTTCGGTTTCTTCCTTGAACGTGGTTTCGATCACGCCGCCACGGGTGCCACCGATGCCATCGGCATAGGCCAGGGCCAGTTCACGTGCCTTGCCGGTGGCGTCCTGGTGGATGGCGAACAGCGAGGGCACGCCACGGCCTTCCTCGTACTGGCTGCGCACCAGGGCACCCGGCCCCTTCGGTGCGACCAGGAACACGTCCAGATCGGCGCGCGGGCTGATTTCACCGAAGTGCACGTTGAAACCGTGCGCGAACAGCAAGGCTGCGCCCTTTCTGGCCAGCGGTTCGACCATGTCGCGATACAGCTCGGCCTGCACCATGTCGGGGGTGAGCAAGGCGATCAGGTCGGCCTTGGGAAGGATGTTTTCCGGTGTATCGACTGTCAGGCCATCGTCCTTGGCTTGTTGAAAGCTCTTGCCCTCCGGGCGCGCCGCGACAGCGACGTTGAAACCGGAATCACGCAGATTGCGTGCATGGGCACGGCCCTGGCTGCCATAGCCATAGATCACGGTGAGTTTGTCACGCAGGGCGGCGGGATTGGCATCGGCGGTGGTGTAGGTTTTCATGGTTTCCTCGGGAGTAGGGAATGGGGAATGGGGAATGGTCAAGAGCGGGTGATTCGTGGACTGTGGGCTTGTGCCCAGGGATGGGAACGAAGCGGGGTAACTGGGGTCGCGGCACGCGTCATCGCGATTCCCCATTCCCCACTCCCGATTCCCGGCCCTTCGGGAACGCCGTCACCGCACCCTGTGAGGCGGGGGAAACGAGGGCGGCGAATTTGGCCAGGGCGCCGGATTCTTCGACCCGGTGCGGTTGCCAGGAAACCGGGCGGGCATCGAGGTCGGCATCGGTGGAAATGCTGCGGGCTTCAACATCGATGACGATGCGATCGCCATCGACGAGCTTGCCGATGGGGCCGCCAAGCGCAGCCTCCGGGCAGATATGGCCAACCATGAAACCGTAGGTGGCACCGGAAAAACGCCCATCGGTGATGAGCGCCACGTCGGCACCCAGGCCCTGGCCGATCAGGGCGGCAGTGACGGCCAGCATTTCACGCATGCCGGGGCCGCCAACCGGGCCTTCACCACGGATCACGACCACATCCCCGGCCACGATTTGACGCTGCTGCACGGCTTGAAAGGCCGCATCTTCACCCTCGAACACGCGCGCCCGGCCCTCGAAGCGCAGCGCCTCGTGCCCGGCCAGTTTCACCACGCAGCCATCCGGCGCGATGTTGCCGTACACGATGCCGTAGCCGCCGCGTTTCTTCACCGGCTTTTCAATGCTCAGCAGCACCTGTTGGCCGGGGGTTTCCGTGGCCGATGCGAACTCTTCGAACAGGCTCTTGCCGCTGACGGTGGGTTCGTCGGTGATCATGCCGGCATCCATCAGGCGCTGGCCGAGCAGGCGCGAGCCGCCGGCAGCGTGCATGTCCGGCGCCATGTAGCGACCACCGGGCTTGAGATCGGCGATCACCGGAGTTTGGCGGCTGATTTCGTCGAAGGCATCCAACTCGAAATGGAAACCCGCCTCGCGTGCAATCGCCAGCATGTGCAGCACGGTGTTGGTCGATCCGGCGGTGGCGTTGGCGGCGACGGTGGCATTGCGCACCGAAGCCGGAGTGACGAAGCTGCGCGCGGAAATGCCCTCGCGCACCAGTTCCATCACCCGCAGGCCGCAGGCGTGGGCGGCCTCGTGCTTGGCCGGATCGGGTGCCGGGATGTCATTGAGGCCCATCGGTGCCAGGCCGAGGAAGGTGGTCGCCAGCGCCATGGTGTTGGCGGTGAACTGGCCGCCGCAGGCACCGGCACCGGGGCAGGCTTCGCCTTCGATTTCTTCCAGTTCCTGGTCGTCGATCGTGCCGGCGGCATGCGCACCCACGGCTTCGAACACGTCCTGGATGGTGATCGCCTTGCCCTTGTGGCAACCGGGCATGATCGAACCGCCGTAGAGCATCAGGCCGGGCAGGTCGAGCCGCGCCAGCGCCATCGCGGCGGCGGGGATGGTCTTGTCGCAGCCGCACAGCACCACCACGCCATCCAGGCAATGACCGCGCACCGCCAGTTCGATCGAATCGGCAATCACCTCGCGCGAGGGCAGCGAGGCGCACATGCCGGGACTGCCCATGGCGATGCCATCGGTGACGGCAATGGTATTGAACTCGAACGGCGTACCGCCCGCCTCGCGCACCCCGCGCATCACATCCTGGGCCAGATCGCGCAGGTTGAGATTGCAGGGCGAGACATCGGTGTAGGTGTGGACAACCGCGATCAGGGGTTTCTTGATGTCCTGCGCCGTCAGCCCTGTGGCGCGCAGCATGGCGCGGGCGGCGGCGTGGTCGGGTCCGGTTTTGATGGCATCGCTGTGCATGGAGGCTTCCGGTGGTTCTTTGTCTGGCCCAGAAACAGGAAACCCCGCATCCGGTGTCCGGTGCGGGGTTTCGGTGTCTTGGGAGGTTCTTCCTTCGTCAGGCCCAAGCCGCCGTTCCGCACGGATGTCGGCTAATGAGTCGAAGGCCAGGAAGACGCGTGCCATGGCAGCGCTGCGGCTTCCGGGACGACTCTGGCAGGGGCAGGAAGGAGGGCATGGGTCGATGCTGTACTGCAACATCGACCCGTGTCAAGCCCTGCGGCCAAAATCAAGCTGCGGTGCAGCGAAAACCGTGCAACAACGGGAAAAAGCGCATGGTGGAGCCGTTTCCACCGGAGTGTGCCGAGTCCGGTTCGGCGAAAAAGTGAATCCGGATTCATCCGTGCGCCGTGCCGGCGCGGCAGCCGGATTACGCCCTCGTGTCGGCGCGGACGCATACTGCACGGGCCTGCCAAAGGGAGACATGAGATGGACAAGGCCCATGCGACGCGCACGCTCAAGCGCCTCGAACCGTGGTTCGACAGCCTGCGCGGCTTTTCCGATCGCGCCGATGCCCATGCGCTCTACGATCCGGCGACGCCGGCCGGGCGTATCCGCTTCGCCAACCTGCACACATACCTCGGACAATTGCTGTCGCTGCGTCCGAGCGTGCTGCTGGTGGGCGAGGCACCGGGTTATCGCGGCGCCTGGCGCACCGGCGTCAACTTCACTTCGGAAAAAATCATGATGGGCCCGAAGGACCGATTCGGTCTTTATGGCGGCACCGAGGCCGGCTATCAGTTGATCGAACCCGATGCCGGCAAACTCTGGGGTGAGGCCAGTTCCACCGTGGTGCAGAAGGTATTCCAGGAATTGCCCAGCCCGCCGCTGGTGTGGCCGGCCTTCCCGCTGCATCCGCACCAGCCCGGCAACGACGAATCCAACCGCACCCCGACACCGGCCGAACTGCGCCGCGACGGCGCCCCGCAGCTCAGGCAACTGATCGAGCGGTTCAAGCCCGCGCACATCGCCGCGGTCGGCAACATCGGCCTGACGACTCTGGGCCTTCTTGGCATCGAAGCGACCCGGATCCGCCATCCCGCCCACGGCGGCGGTCCGAAGTTCCGCGAAGGCCTGCTGGAACTGATGGACCGGCCGTAGCGTTCGGCGGAACCGGATGACGCGAATGCGGTCGAAGCCCGCATCGCACCCGTGATTCAGCCGGCGTGCGTCATCCTGCCCGCGTTTTCGCCGTCGTCGCCCAAGGTCCTCCATGAGCCAACCCTCGCGTGTCCTGGTTTCCATGCTCGGCGTGCTCGCCGCGATCCTGCTCGTGGCCGGCATCCTGCACGCGCCGCTGCTGCATGCGTTTTCGGCCACACCGGCATTCAACGCGGTGATCCTCGTGGTGTTCGGCATCGGCGTGGTGGCCAACCTGCGCCAGGTGCTGCGGCTGCAACGCGAGGTGGACTGGATCGAGGCCTATCGCCGTTCCAGCCCGGAGCGCACACTCGGTACACCGGTGCTGCTGGCACCGATGGCGCGGATGCTGGCCAAGAGCGAGCGCAAGCCGCAGTCGCTTTCAACCCAGTCGATGCGCTCGATCCTGGACTCCATCCATCTGCGCCTGGAAGAACAGCGCGACCTGTCGCGCTACCTGGTCGGACTGCTGATCTTCCTCGGCCTGCTCGGCACCTTCTGGGGGCTGCTCATCACCATCGCCTCGGTCGGCGAGATCATCGCCGGGATGAGTGCCGGCAGCGATGCCGCGGCGATGTTCGAGGTGCTCAAGACCCGCCTGCAACTGCCACTGTCGGGCATGGCAACGAGTTTTTCGACCTCGCTCTTCGGTCTCGCCTGTTCGCTCGTGCTCGGTCTGATCGACCTGCTCGCCGCGCGCGCCGCCAACCGCTTCTACACCGAGGTCGAGGACTGGCTGTCGGGCATGACGCGCCTGTCCAGCGGCGGCGCCCTGGCCGATGGCGAGGCCACGGTCCCGGCCTATGTGCAGGCGCTCCTGGAACAGACCGCCGATGGTCTCGAACGGATGCAGCGCGCCTTGGTGGAATCCGAACGCGAACGCCGCGGCAACGCGCAACAGATGGGCGAACTCAACACCCAGCTCGCGCGCCTGTCCGAACACCTCGGCAATCAATCGAGCGGCTTTGCCGAACTGGCCCGGACTCAGGCGGAATTGCGCGCCACCCTGCGCAGCCTTGCCCAGCAGGATCAGGGCGCACGCCTGAGCGAGGAATTGCGGGCCGAGCTGCGCCTGCTCTCGCGCAGCCTTGCGGCCGCGGTCGAAGCGCGGAGCTGAGCGGTGTCGCTCGCCGCCCGCCGTCGTCGCGGCATCGATTTCTGGCCGGGCTTCGTCGATGCCCTCAGCTCCTTGCTGATGGTGCTGATCTTCATGCTGCTGATCTTTGCCATCGGTCAGTTCGTGCTGTCCGATGCGCTGTCCGGTCGTGACAAGGCGCTGGCGCAGCTCAACGCCGAGCTGGCGCAATTGGCGCAGACCCTGTCGATGGAGCGCGAGGCCAAGGTCACGGCACTGGCGCGGGTGGACGAGATCTCGGCCTCGCTCGCGGCGGCGAGTTCGGCGCGCGACGCACTGCGGATTTCCCTTGATGACACCGCCGCCGCACTGACCCAGGCCCAGGCCAGGGGCGAGCAGGACGCCGCCGAGCTCGCGCGCCTGACGGCCGACCTTGATGCCCTGGCCGCGCTCAAGCGCCAGCTCGAATCCGAGATCGCCGCGCGGCTTGCGGAACTCGAAACCGAACGCGGCAAGCTCGCGACGCAGACCGAGCTTTCGGCGAAGTCGGCGGCCCAGGTCGAACTTCTCAACCGCCAGATGGCGGCATTGCGCGAGCAGCTCGATGAAATCAGCGCGGCACTGGAGCTGGCCAGGGCACAGGGCCGGACCAAGGATCTGCGGATCGAGGAGCTGGGCAAGGAACTCAACCTCGCGCTGGCGCAGAAGGTCAACCAATTGCAGCGCTACCGCTCGAACTTCTTCGGCAAGCTGCGCGAGCTGCTGGGTGAGCGCTCCGACATCCAGATCGTCGGCGATCGCTTCGTGGTGCCGAGCGAGCTGCTGTTCGCCTCGGGCACCGACGAGCTGACGCCGGTTGCGCTGAAGCAACTTGATTCCCTCGCCATCACGCTCAACGAGGTCGCTGCCGAGATTCCGAATGACATCGACTGGGTGCTGCGCATCGACGGCCACACCGACAAACGCCCGATCGCGACCGCGCGCTTCCCCTCGAACTGGGAGCTTTCCAGCGCGCGTGCCATCGCGATCGTCAAGTACCTCGTCACCAAGGGCGTGCCGGCGCGGCGCCTGTCGGCCAATGGCTTCGGCGAGTTCCGTCCGCTCGACCCGGGCGAGAACGAGGTCGCCTACGCGGTCAACCGCCGCATCGAGATCCAGTTGACCAATCGTTGAGCCGGCGCTGCCGGGTATCCTTGGCCGATCATGTCCGAATCCAGACCCCAGCTTGCCGATGCGGCGAGCGACCTCGACCGGCTCGAAGCCGAAAGCCTCCACATCCTGCGCGAGGTTGCGGCGCAGGCGCGCCGTCCGGTGCTGCTGTATTCGATCGGCAAGGACAGTTCGGTGCTCCTGCACCTGCTGCTCAAGGCCTTCGCACCGGCGCGTCCACCACTGCCCCTGCTGCACATCGACACGACCTGGAAGTTCGGCGAGATGATCGCCTTCCGCGACCGGCGTGCGGCCGAGACCGGCGTCGAGCTGCGCGTGCACATCAATCCCGACGGTCTGCGCGAGGGCATCGATCCGCAGGTGCATGGCGCCGCACGGCACACCGAGGTGATGAAGACCCAGGCGCTGAAGCAGGCACTCGCCGCCGGCCAGTACGACGCAGCGATCGGCGGCGCGCGGCGCGACGAGGAACGCTCGCGCGCGAAGGAACGCATCTTCTCGTTCCGCGACGCCGGCCAGCACTGGGATCCGCGCCGCCAGCGCCCGGAATTGTGGAACGTCTTCAACGCCCGCGTCGGCGAGGGCGAGAGCATGCGTGTGTTCCCGCTGTCGAACTGGACCGAGCTGGATGTCTGGCGTTACATCCGGCGCGAGGCGATCCCGGTGGTGTCGTTGTATTTCGCCGCCGAACGCCCAGTGGTACGACGTGACGGCACCTTCATCCTGGTCGATGATGCGCGCCTGAAGCTGCGTCCGGGCGAGCACGTCGAGACGCGACGGGTGCGCTTTCGTACCCTGGGCTGCTATCCGCTCACCGGCGCGATCGAATCCGATGCCGCCGACCTCGATGCGATCATTGCCGAGATGGAGGCCAGCAGCCTCTCCGAGCGCGCCGGCCGTCTGATCGATCAGACCGAAGGCGATTCGATGGAAAAGAAGAAGCGCGAGGGCTATTTCTGATGCACGCGGAAGCCGAAGCTCGGCACGCCCCGGCACTGCGCCTGCTCGCCTGCGGCAGCGTCGACGATGGCAAAAGCAGCCTGATCGGACGCCTGCTGTTCGAATCCGGCCGGGTGCCGCAGGACGAACGTGCGGCCCTGGCTCGCGCCAGTGCGCAGCACGGCACGCGCGCCGGCGCGCTCGACTTCGCCCTGTTGCTCGACGGACTGGAGGCCGAGCGCGAACAGGGCATCACCATCGACGTTGCCTGGCGCCACCTGTGGACCGAAAGACGCCGTTTCCTCATCGCCGACTGCCCCGGGCACGTGCAGTACACCCGCAACATGGCGACCGGCGCCTCGGTCGCGCAGGCCGCGATCGTGCTGGTCGATGCCACCCGCGGCCTGCTGCCGCAGACCTTCCGCCACGGCGCGATCCTCGCCCTGTTCGGCATCCGTCACGTCCTGCTCGCGGTCAACAAGATGGACCTGGTCGAGCACTCGCGCCCGGTATTCGAAGCGATCGCCTCGGCCTGGCGCGCACATGCGGCGAAGCTTGGACTCACCGCGGTGCAGTGCGTGCCGGTATCGGCGGTGACGGGCGACAACCTCGTGCACCGATCGGCGACGATGCCCTGGTACAGCGGCGCGAGCGTGCTCGAATGGCTCGAAGCCCTGCCTGACACCAATGCCGACGTCGACGCGCCGGCGCGTCTGCCGGTGCAATCGGTGCTGCGTGACGCCGACGGTGGTCGCTGGCTGACCGGAACCCTGAGCAGCGGCGCCCTGCGCTGCGGCGACGTGCTGCGGGTCGAACCCGATGGCACGCGCGCCCACGTCGGTGTGCTGCGCGTGGCCGGACGCGTGGCCGAACATGCCGTGGCCGGCGCGGCGCTCGCGCTGCAACTGGTCGAGCCGGTCGATGTCGCACGCGGCCACGTGCTGGCCGAGGCACGGGCGCCGCTGGAGGCGAGCGACCAGTTTCTCGCCGACCTGCTCTGGTTCGATCCGGCACCGATGCTGCCGGGACGACGTTACCTGTTCCAGCTCGGCCCGCGCAGCACCGGGGCGCGCGTGGTCGAACTCAAGCATCGGCATGATCCCGAAACGCTCGCCCCGCTCGCGGCCAAGCGCCTCGAACAGAACGACATCGGCCTGGGCGTGTTGTCGCTCGATGCCACGATCGCCTTTGCGCCCTACGCTCAGGATCACGCCCTCGGCGGCTTCATCCTGATCGACCCGCTGACGCGCGCCACGGTCGGTGCCGGCATGATCCGCCACGGCCTGCGCCGCGCCGGCAACATCCACTGGCAGGCACTCGAAGTCGATCGAGCCGCACGCGCCGCGCTCAAGGGCCAGCGGCCGCGTTGCGTCTGGTTCACCGGTCTGTCGGGTGCGGGCAAGTCGACGCTCGCCAGCCGGGTCGAACGGAATCTTTTGGCACGTGGTTTGCACACCTACCTGCTCGATGGCGACAACGTGCGTCACGGCCTCAATCGCGACCTCGGTTTCACCGCCGAAGATCGCGTCGAGAACCTGCGCCGGGTCGCGGAGGTGGCGCGCCTGATGACCGATGCCGGCCTGATCGTGCTGGTCAGCTTCATCTCGCCGTTCCGGGCCGAGCGCGCCGCCGCACGCGCCCTGTTTGCCGAGGGCGACTTCATCGAGGCGTTCGTCGACACGCCGTTGGCCGAGGCCGAGCAGCGCGACGTCAAGGGACTCTACGCCAAGGCCCGGCGCGGCGAGTTGCCGAACTTCACCGGCATCGATTCGCCCTATGAACCGCCGCTGGCACCGGAACTGCGCCTGGATACCCTCACCCATGATGTCGATGCGCTCGCCGCCGAAGTCATCGCACGCCTGCTCGACTGACACGGCGACAGCGGCGCTGCCTGATACCATGCCGGGTCTTGCCGGCACCGTGCCGGCGTCCAGCCGGAGCCAGATCGAACGATGAGCGCGTGGTCCCTTGAAGCTGCCCGGCGCAGGTATTCCATCCGGCACTGGGGCGAAGGCTATTTCGACATTGCCGGCAACGGCCAGGTCAGCGTCCATCCGCACGGTGCCGATGGCCCGGCCATCGCCTTGCCCGAGGCGGTCGATGCGGCCCTCGCACAAGGCTTGAAGCTGCCGCTGCTGCTGCGCTTTTCGGACATCCTTGGCGAGCGTCTCGGGCGTCTGCAGGGCGCCTTCGCGCACGCCATGGAGGAACTCGATTACACCGGCGGCTACACCGCGATCTTCCCGATCAAGGTCAACCAGCACCGCGGCGTGGCCGGCGAACTGGCGCGCCACGACGGCGAGGGCTTCGGCCTCGAAGCCGGCTCCAAGCCGGAACTGATGGCGGTGCTGGCGCTGTCGCGCCCCGGCGGCACCATCGTCTGCAACGGCTACAAGGATCGCGAGTACATCCGCCTGGCCCTGATCGGCCGGCGCCTCGGCCTGCAGACCTTCATCGTGATCGAGAAGGCCTCGGAGCTGGACCTGGTGGTCGAGGAGGCGCGCGCGCTCGGGGTCCGCCCCGGTCTGGGCGTGCGCATGCGGCTGGCCTCGCTCGGTGCCGGCAAATGGCAGAATTCCGGTGGCGACAAGGCCAAGTTCGGACTCTCGCCGCGGCAACTGCTCGACCTGATCGAACGCCTGCGCGAGGCCGACCTGGTCGATTGCCTGCAACTGCTGCACTTCCACATGGGCTCGCAGATCTCCAACGTGCGCGACATCGCCAACGGCATGCGCGAAGCGACGCGCTATTTCGTCGAGGTTTCGCGTCTGGGTTGCCCGATCCGCTGCATGGATGTCGGCGGTGGCCTCGGCGTGGACTACGAGGGCACGCGCTCGCGCAACTTCTGCTCGATCAACTATGGTCTGGCGCAATACGCCGCCACGATCGTGCAGCCGCTGGCGGAAGCCTGCGCCGAGCATGGTCTTGTGCCGCCGCGCATCCTGACCGAATCGGGGCGCGCGCTGAGTGCGCATCACGCCGTGCTGGTGGCGAACGTCTCCGAGGTCGAGGCCGCTCCGCAAGGTCGGGTGCCAGCAGCCGAGGACGGCGAGCCGAACGTCATCCGACACCTGCGCGAGGTGCATGCGGCGCTCGACGAGCGGCCCGCACTCGAACTTTTCCAGGAGGCGCGTCATTACCAGTCCGAGGGTCTCGACCTGTATGCCCTCGGCCAGCTCGACCTGCGCCAGCGGGCGCGCATCGACGATCTCTTCTATGCCATCGCCCACGGCGTGCGGGAGCGCCTGTCCTACGACGAGAAGAGCCACCGCGCCGTGCTCGACGAACTCGCCGAGCGCCTGGTCGACAAGTATTTCGTCAACTTCTCGGTATTCGAATCGGTGCCCGATGTCTGGGCGATCGACCAGATCTTCCCGATCATGCCGATCCAGCGCCTCGATGAGGAGCCGACACGACGCGGCGTGCTCGCCGACCTCACCTGCGATTCGGATGGCCGCATCGACGAGTACGTCGATGATGGCGACCTCGACAGCTCGATGGCCCTGCATCCGGTGCGTCCGGGCGAAAGCTACCGCCTCGGTTTCTTTCTCGTCGGCGCCTACCAGGACACCCTCGGCGACATCCACAACCTGTTTGGCGACACCGATGCGGTCAACGTCCGCCTGGAAAATGGCGGCTACCGTTTCGAGCGCTCGCGCCGCGGCGACACCTCGGACGTGATGCTCGACTACGTCGGCTACGATCTCGACGAACTGCGCCGGCGCTATGCCGAGCTGGTCGCGGCGGCCCGTCTCGGCGAGGCTGAAGCCATCGCACTGTCGGCGGCACTCGAAGCCGGCCTGACCGGCTACACCTACCTCGCCGATGTCGCTGCGGAGCCGGCATGAATCCGGCCAAGGCACGACACGACAGGTTGCAACGCCTGACCGACCTGCCCAATGTCGGGCCCGCGATGGCGGGCGATCTCGAACGCCTGGGCTTCGGCGAACCTGCCAGCCTGCGCGGAGCCGATCCGCTCGCGCTGTATCGGAGCCTGTGCCGGATCACCGGTCAGCGCCAGGATCCCTGCGTGCTGGATGTCTTCATCTCGATCACGCGCTTTCTCGCGGGCGAACCGGCGCAACCGTGGTGGCATTACAGCGCCGCGCGCAAGCAGCAGCATCCGCGTCTGTCCTGAAGGCCGGACACCATCGCACGGCAGCGTCGGCCTGACGCCGCGAAGCCGTCCGTCGGCCGTGTTTCATCGCCTTGCCGGGTGCAGTACTCTTCCGCGCTCCACGGTGTGTTCATCCGCCGTCTGGTGCCCTGCGGGGTGCCCGGATGCGCGCACCGTTCCCGTACAGCCACCGGAACCCGCATGAATACCTCACCTGCCACCGTGTCCAAGACCCGCTCGTTCAGCACCGTATTCCTGATCGAGATGTGGGAGCGCTTCGGCTATTACGGCATGCAGGCGCTGATCATCTACTACATGGTGCAGCGCCTGGGTTTTTCCGATACCCGCGCCAACCTCACCTGGAGTGCCGCTGCCGCCCTGATCTACGTCGCGCCCGCCATTGGTGGCTGGATCGGCGACAAGGTTCTGGGCACGCGCCGCACCATGCTGATCGGTGCCTTCGTGCTCTCCCTCGGCTATGCACTGATGGTGGTGCCGACCGAGGATGTGTCCTTCCTGTTCTTCGCACTCGGCGTGATCGTGGTTGGCAACGGCCTGTTCAAGGCCAATGCCGGAAATCTGGTGCGCAAGATCTACGAGGGCAATGATTCCCAGATCGACAGCGCCTTCACCATCTACTACATGGCGGTGAACCTGGGTGCGATGATCTCGCAACTGCTCACCCCCTGGCTCAAGGACTACATCAACGAACACTATGGCAACGAGCTGGGTTGGCACGTCGCCTTCGCGGTGTGCTGCGTCGGCTTGCTGGTAGGCCTGATGAATTATCTGGTGATGCGCCAATCGATGCGCCATATCGGCTCCGAGCCGGATCATCAGCCGCTGGACGTACGCAAGCTGGGCCTGGTGCTGCTGGGCAGTGCTGCCACCGTGGCAGCCTCGGCCTACATCCTCAGCTACAGCGGCGTGGCTCGCGCCTTTGTCTGGACCGCAGGCATCGTGGTGGCCGGCATCTTCATCCACCTCATCCGCTCCGGCCACAAGCACGAGCGCCCCGGCTTGATCGCGGCGGTGATCCTCACCGTGCAAACCATGTTCTTCTTCATCTTCTACCAGCAGATGTCCACCTCGCTGAATCTGTTTGCCCTGCGCAACGTGGATTGGAACTTCACGGTCTTCGGCACGCACCTGTGGGAATGGTCACCGGCCCAGTTCCAGGCCTTCAACCCGATCTGGATCTTCATCCTCAGCCCGGTACTGGCCTGGATCTACACCCGCGCCGGCAAGTCCGGCAAGGATCTGCCGATCGCGGCCAAATTCGCGCTCGGTTTTGCCGCCGTCGCGGTGGGTTTTTTCATCTACGGCATCGCCGATCACTTCACCACCGCGCCCGGCAAGACTTCATCCTGGGTCATGGTGTGGGGTTACGGTGCGGCCGCGTTGGGTGAGTTGCTGGTCAGCGGCCTCGGCCTGGCCATGGTGGCCCGCTACGTACCGGCGCGCATGGGCGGCTTCCTGATGGGCGCCTATTTCGTGGCTTCGGGTATCTCGCAATACCTGGGTGGCATCGTCGCCAACTACGCCAGCATCCCCGAGGGCATGGCCGATCCCGTGCAATCCATGCCGATCTACACCGACCTCTTCTTCAAACTCGGATTGGCCGGCGTGGTCTGCACCGTGATTGCTCTGGCCTGCCTGCCGGTGATGAAGAAGCTTTCGGCGGCGCACCACGCCCAGACCGGAGGTTGAGAGCCTGTGTGTTTTCCCTGCCGCCACGCCGAACAGGTGATCGTGACGCCCATCGCGAGGCAATGCGCCCAACTCAAGGATTTGCAGTAGCGTCAGCTTTGCCTTCTCCCTGCGGGAGAAGGTGGCCGACAGGCCGGATGAGGGCAGGAGCGAAGCGACACGACCCAATCTTGCCGTGCAGTTTTGTTGCCGCGCTTCGCTCGCCCCCTCGCCCCAAGCCGCACCCGGCCCACGCACCTGCATGCGCGCAGGCGTTCGCAGGCCCGCCGCGATGCGACTCGAAAGTCCTGCTCATCCCGAGAGGAGGGGCGGAGTTGAGAGCATCGCATCGCGAGGGGCGGGCCGAGTCATGCGTCAAGTCGCGCAACACCTGCGCGTCAAATCGGGTCGAGAGTTATGGAGGGTCTGAACAAGGCAGAACCCCGTCATTGCGAGCGTGGCGAAGCAATCCAGTTGCTTGATTTTGATGACGTTTCTGGACTTCCACGCCGCTTCGTTCCTCGCAATGACAACGTGTTCAGATGTTCCTTGGCCCGGACGGATTGATCGGCCGCCAAACATCAAGCTGTGGACTTCAATTCGAAGCCCAAAAAATCGTGAATGTCACGCGCAACAGACCGCAGTGCGGGTGAGTCCTCTTGAATCGCACGCTCCAGCGCGCGCAGACCATCCGCGAGTTTCTCGACGCCTGGCCCAAGGGCTTGGTCGTAGCACGAAGCGAGCATGTTGAAGTCACCTGCACGGGCGCATCTGGCGGCCAGATGAAAGAGGTTTCCACGCCTCCTGTGAAGCAGAATCAGGCCAAGAATCGGCTCTCTCGCGTTTCCTGTGGAATCAGTCTGATCCAGCAGCCGCCGGAACCAGCCATGGATTGCGCGGCAGATGCCTGAGCTTGGCGCACAGCAGGTAGGCGATGGCGATCAGGTTGTCCGTGGTC
>WBZR01001620.1_pt1 | contig 27125 bp, 25 predicted proteins | sample 5204231 | NCBI WGS metagenome assembly WBZR01 (sample SAMN12412403, study PRJNA552823) | activated sludge metagenome | isolation source: activated sludge from anammox sidestream of wastewater treatment plant... | place: USA: Virginia | collected 2017-08
GTCTACGTGCCCAACTGCCCACCCACCGCCGAGGCGCTGCTGTACGGCATCTTGCAGCTGCAGGCCAAGATCCGGCGCGACAACACGATCGCCCGCTGAAGCCTCCGATGACGCCTCGACTCGATACGCTCCAGGCTGCGCTCGCCGACGCGCTCGGCGCGCGCATGACCGCGCTCGTGCGCGATCGCGGCGAGATCGCGATCACGGTCGCAGCGGCCGACTATTTCGCCGTCGCCGAGACGCTGCGCGACGACCCGGCGCTGAAGTTCGAGCAACTCGTCGACCTGTGCGGTGTCGACTACAGCAGCTACAAGAACCGGCCCTGGGAGGGTGCGCGCTACTGCGCCGTCGTGCAGCTGCTGTCGTTGACGCACAACTGGCGGTTGCGGATCAAGGTCTTCGCGCCCGACGATGCGCTGCCGGTGCTGCCCAGCCTCACGCCGCTGTGGTCGTCGGCGAACTGGTTCGAGCGCGAGGCGTTCGACCTGCTCGGCATCGTCTTCGAGGGCCATGCCGATCTGCGCCGCATCCTCACCGATTACGGCTTCATCGGCCACCCGCTGCGCAAGGACTTTCCGGTGAGCGGCCATGTCGAGATGCGCTACGACGCCGAGCAGCGGCGCGTCGTGTACCAGCCGGTGTCGATCGAGCCGCGCGAGATCGTGCCGCGCGTGGTGCGCGAGGAGGACTACGGCGGGCTGCACTGAGCGCGCCCGTCGAACCCGGAATCCTCATGGCAGAGATCAAGAACTACACGCTGAATTTTGGCTGCGGCCGCCCGCTGCGCGGGCTTGACTTCGCTGGCGCGAAGTCAGCCTGCGCCGGAATTCAGCGCGGCCCGCGGCCGGCATGCGGGGGCGCGCATGGCTGAGATCAAGAACTACACGCTGAATTTCGGGCCGCAGCATCCGGCGGCGCACGGGGTGCTGCGCCTCGTGCTCGAGCTCGACGGCGAGGTGATCCAGCGCGCCGATCCGCATGTCGGCCTGCTGCACCGCGGCACCGAGAAGCTGGCCGAGCACCGCACCTACCTGCAGGCGCTGCCGTACATGGATCGGCTCGACTACGTGTCGATGATGTGCAACGAGCAGGCCTACTGTCTTGCGGTCGAGCGGCTGCTCGGCGTCGAGGTGCCGATCCGCGCGCAGTACATCCGCGTCATGTTCGCCGAGATCACACGCATCCTGAACCACCTCATGTGGATCGGCGGCCACGGCATCGACTGCGGCGCGATGAACATGATGATCTACGCGATGCGCGAGCGCGAGGATCTGTTCGACATGTACGAGGCGGTGTCGGGCGCGCGCATGCACGCGGCCTATTTCCGCCCCGGCGGCGTCTACCGCGACCTGCCCGACTCGATGCCGCAGCACCAGCCCGGCCGCATCCGCGGCGAAGGCGCGCTGCGCGAGCGCAACCGCAACCGGCAGGGCACGCTGCTCGACTTCATCGAGGACTTCTGCCGGCGCTTTCCGGCCAACGTCGACGACTACGAGACGCTGCTCACCGACAACCGCATCTGGAAGCAGCGCACGGTGGGCATCGGCGTCGTCGGCCCCGAGCGCGCGCTCAATCTGGGTTTCACCGGGCCGATGCTGCGCGGCTCGGGCGTGGCCTGGGACCTGCGCAAGAAGCAGCCCTACGACGCCTACGCGCAGGTCGACTTCGACGTTCCGGTCGGCAGCCGCGGCGATACCTACGACCGCTACCTGGTGCGCATCGAGGAGATGCGCCAGTCCAACCGCATCATCGAGCAGTGCGTCGAGTGGCTGCGGCGCAACCCGGGGCCGGTGATCACCGGCAACCGCAAGGTCGCGCCGCCCAGCCGCGTCGACATGAAGACCGGCATGGAGGACCTGATCCACCACTTCAAGCTCTTCAGCGAGGGCATGCACGTGCCCGAGGGCGAGGTCTACGCGGCAGTCGAGCATCCGAAGGGCGAGTTCGGCATCTACATGGTGAGCGACGGCGCGAACAAGCCGTACCGGATGAAGATCCGCCCGCCCGGCTTCGTGCACCTGTCGGCGATGGACGAGATGGCGCGCGGCCACATGCTCGCCGACGCGGTGGCGATCATCGGCACGCTGGACGTCGTGTTCGGGGAGATCGACCGGTGAGCTTCGAACTGACGCCCGAGCTGCGCGCCCGCTTCGAGCGCGAGGTCGCCAAGTACCCGGCCGGCCAGCAGGCCTCGGCCGTGATGGCCTGCCTGGCGATCGTGCAGCAGGTGCAGGGCTGGGTGAGCCAGCAGGCCGAGCAGGTGGTGGCCGAGTACCTCGGCATGCCGCAGATCGCGGTGCACGAGGTCACCACCTTCTACAACATGTACAACCAGCAGCCGGTCGGCCGCTACAAGCTCAACGTCTGCACCAACCTGCCCTGCGCGCTGCGCGACGGCGGCAAGGCGCTCGAGCATCTGTGCGGCCGGCTCGGCGTCGAACCCTACGGCACCAGCGCCGACGGCCGCTTCACCGTGCAACCCTGCGAATGCCTGGGCGCCTGCGCCGACGCGCCGGTGATGCTGGTCAACGACCGCCGCATGCTGAGCCACATGAGCGCGGAGCGGCTCGACGAGCTGATCGACACGCTCAAGGCCGCCGACTGACACCCATGGTCGACCTCTCGCGCTTCCAGGCCAGCGGCAGCCGGACCTGCTTCCACGGACGCCACATCGAGCCGCAGATCTATGCCGGGCTCGACGGCAGCAACTGGCGGCTGGCCGACTACGTCGCGCGCGGCGGCTACGCCGCGCTGAAGAAGGTGCTCGGCAAGGACGGCGGCGCGGGCCTGACGCCCGAGGCCGTGATCGCCGAAGTCAAGCTCGGCGGCCTGCGCGGACGCGGCGGCGCGGGCTTTCCGACCGGCCTGAAGTGGAGCTTCATGCCGCGCCAGCACCCGGGCCCGAAGTACCTGGTGTGCAATTCCGACGAGGGCGAGCCCGGCACCTGCAAGGACCGCGACATCCTGCGCCACAACCCGCACATCGTCATCGAGGGCATGGCGATTGCCGCCTACGCGATGGGCGTGCGCACCGCCTACAACTACATCCACGGCGAGATCTTCGAGGTCTACGAGCGTTTCGAGGAGGCGCTGGCCGAGGCGCGCGCCGCGGGCCTGCTGGGCGAACGCATCCTCGGCTCGGACTTCGGCTTCGATCTGTACGCGCACCACGGCTTCGGCGCCTACATCTGCGGCGAGGAAACCGGGCTGCTCGAATCGATCGAGGGCAAGAAGGGCCAGCCGCGCTTCAAGCCGCCGTTCCCGGCCAGCGTCGGCCTTTACGGCAAGCCGACGACGATCAACAACACCGAGACCTTCGCCGCGGTGCCCTGGATCATCCGCCACGGCGGCCAGGCCTACCTCGACATCGGCAAGCCCAACAACGGCGGCACCAAGATCTTCTCGGTCGTCGGCGACGTCGAGCGCCCGGGCAACTTCGAGATCCCGCTGGGCACGCCGTTCGCACGGCTGCTCGAGCTGGCCGGAGGCGTGCGCGGCGGCGCGCTCAAGGCGGTGATCCCGGGCGGCTCGTCGGCGCCGGTGCTGCCGGGCGCCACGATGATGGACCTGACGATGGACTACGACGCCATCGCCAAGGCCGGCTCGATGCTCGGTTCGGGCGCCGTGATCGTGATGAACGACAGCCGCTGCATGGTGCGCAGCCTGCTGCGGCTCGATTACTTCTACATGCACGAGAGCTGCGGCCAGTGCACGCCCTGCCGCGAGGGCACGGGCTGGCTGTGGCGCATCGTGCACCGCATCGAGCACGGCCAGGGCCGGCCCGAGGACCTCGAGGTGCTCGAATCGGTGGCCGGCAACATCATCGGCCGCACGATCTGCGCGCTCGGCGACGCCGCGGCGATGCCGGTGCAGGGCATGCTCAGGCATTTCCGCGACGAGTTCGTCTGGCACATCGAACACAAGACCTGCAAGGTCGCGCAGACCGTCTGAATCTCCCATGGCCGAAATCGAACTCGACGGCAGAAAAGTCACCGCGGCCGACGGCAGCATGGTCATCCAGGCGGCCATGACGGCGGGTGTCTACATCCCGCACTTCTGCTACCACAAGAAGCTCTCGATCGCGGCCAACTGCCGCATGTGCCTGGTCGACATCGAGAAGATGCCCAAGCCGATGCCGGCCTGCGCCACGCCGGTGGCCAACGGCATGGTCGTGCGCACGCGCAGCGACAAGGCGGTCAAGGCGCAGAAGTCGGTGATGGAATTCCTCCTCATCAACCACCCGCTCGACTGCCCGGTGTGCGACAAGGGCGGCGAGTGCGAGCTGCAGGACCGTTCCTACGAGTACGGCAGCGGCATCTCGCGCTTCGAGTTCGGCGAGTGCCAGCTGCAGGATCTGGCGGTCGGCTACGGCGAAGGCGCCAGCCGCTTCGGCGAGGAGAAGCGCGTCGTGCTGCGCAAGGACATCGGGCCGCTGGTCGCGATGGAGGAGATGACGCGCTGCATCCACTGCACCCGCTGCGTGCGCTTCGGCCAGGAGGTCGCCGGCGTGATGGAGCTGGGCATGATCAACCGCGGCGAACACAGCGAGATCACCACCGTCACCGGCGGCAGCGTCGACAGCGAGTTGTCGGGCAACGTGATCGATCTGTGCCCGGTCGGCGCGCTCACGAGCCGGCCGTTCCGCTTCGCCGCCCGCACCTGGGAACTGGCGCGCCGGCGCAGCGTGAGCCCGCACGACAGCGTCGGCGCCAACCTCGTCGTCCAGATCAAGTCCGACAAGGTGCTGCGCGTCGTGCCCTTCGAAAACGAAGCGGTCAACGAATGCTGGCTTGCCGACCGTGACCGCTTCGCCTACGAGGCGCTGAATTCCGAGCGCCGCCTGACGCGGCCGATGATCAAGCAGGGCGGCCAGTGGCAGGCGGTCGACTGGACGACGGCGCTCGAGTACGTGGCCGACGGGCTGCGGCGCGTGCGCGCCGAGATCGGTGCGGCTGCGCCGCACGAGATCGGCGCGCTCGCGCATCCCGGCTCCACCGTCGAGGAGCTGCATCTGCTCGCGCGGCTGGTGCGCGGACTGGGCAGCCAGAGCGTCGACCACCGGCTGCGCCATGCCGACTTCGCCAATCGCGCGCCCCGGGGCCAGGCGCGCTGGCTGGGCGCGCCGATCGCGGCGCTCTCGGAGCTCGACCGCGCGTTCGTGGTCGGTTCGTTCCTGCGCAAGGACCACCCGCTGCTGGCGCAGCGCCTGCGCCAGTCGGTGCGCCGGGGCGCGCAACTGGCCAGCCTGCACGCGGTGCACGACGACTGGGCGATGCCGCTCGCCGGGCGCCTGACGCTGCCGCCCTCGCGCTGGCCGCAGGCTCTGGCTGAAGTCGCCGCGGCGGTGGCGGCGGCGCAGGGAGTCGCGCCGCCGTTGCCCGTGACCGCCGGCGCCGAGGCCGAGGCCGTGGCCAGGCTTGTACTGGGCGGACAGCGCAAGGCGGTGCTGCTCGGCAACGCTGCAGCCCAGCATCCGCAGGCCGGCGCCTTGCTCGCGCTGGCCGGCTGGATCGCCGAGCGCGTGGGCGCGAGCTGCGGCTATCTCGGCGAGGCCGGCAACGGCGTCGGTGCCCAACTGGTCGACGCGCTGCCGGGCGAGGGCGGGCGCCACGCCGGCCAAATGCTCGCGCAGCCGATGAAGGCGCTGCTGCTGCTGGGCGTCGAGCCCGTGCTCGACGCGGCCGACGCAGCGGCCGCGAAGGCGGCGCTCGCCGCCTCCGGCCTCGTCGTGGCGCTCACGCCCTTCGCCGATGCCGCAGCCGACGTCGCCGACGTGATGCTGCCGATCGCGCCGTTCACCGAGACCGGCGGCTCCTTCGTCAACGCCGAGGGGCGGCTGCAGAGCTTCCACGGCGTCGTCACGCCGCTGGGCGAGGCGCGCCCGGCCTGGAAGGTGCTGCGCGTGCTGGGCAATCTGCTCGAGCTGCCCGGCTTCGGCCACGAGACGGTCGAGGAGGTGCGCGTCGAGGCACTGGGCGAGGCGGCCGCGCTCGCGGCGCGCCTGTCCAACGCAGCGCCGCTGCCGGCGGTGTTGCCGCAGACGCCGGCGCCGGCCTCGGTGACGCAGTGCGAGCGCATCGCCGACGTGCCGATCTACGCCACCGACAGCCTCGTGCGCCGCGCCGGGGCGCTGCAGCGCACCGCCGACGCGCGTGCACCGGTGGTCGGCGTGCCCACCGCGCTGTGGGGCGCGCTGCACCTCACCGACAAGGTGCTGGTGAGCGACGGCCAGGCCACCGTGCTGCTGCCGGCGCGCGAAGACCGCAGCCTTGCCGAGGGCACGGTGCGCATCGCCGCCGGCCATCCGGACACCGCCGCGCTCGGCGCGCTGTTCGGCAGCGTCACGCTCGAGAAGGCCTGAGCAAGATGTTCGAGCCCCTGCACCAAGCCGCCAACGCCGCCCTCGGGCCGACGCTCTGGCTCGTCGTCTGGAGCCTCGTGAAGATCGTCGCGCTGGTGCTGCCGCTGATGATCTGCGTGGCCTACCTGACGCTGTGGGAGCGCAAGGGCATCGGCTGGACCCAGATCCGTCCCGGGCCCAACCGCGTCGGCCCGTACGGGCTGCTGACGCCGATCGCCGATGCGGTGAAGCTGATCTTCAAGGAGATCATCCGGCCGACGGCGGCCAGCAAGGGCCTGTTCTTCCTCGGCCCGGTGATGGCGATCATGCCGGCGCTGGCGGCTTGGGCGGTGATCCCGTTCGGCCCCGAGACGGTGCTGGCCGACCTCGACGCCGGGCTGCTGTTCCTGCTCGCGGTGGCCTCGGTCGAGGTCTACGGCGTCATCATCGCCGGCTGGGCCAGCAACTCCAAGTACGCCTTCCTCGGCGCCCTGCGCGCGAGCGCGCAGATGGTGAGCTACGAGATCGCGATGGGCTTCGCCGTGGTCGTCGTGCTGATGGTCTCGGGCAGCCTGAACATCGGCACCATCGTCGAGGGCCAGGCCAAGGGGCTGTTCGCGTCGATGGGGCTCGACTTGCTGTCGTGGAACTGGCTGCCGCTGCTGCCGATTCTCGTCGTCTACTTCGTCTCGGGCATCGCCGAGACCAACCGGCACCCGTTCGACGTCGTCGAAGGCGAGAGCGAGATCGTCGCCGGCCACATGATCGAGTACTCGGGGATGAGCTTCGCGATGTTCTTTCTGGCCGAGTACGCCAACATGATCCTCGTCAGCACGGTCACCGTGCTGCTGTTCCTGGGCGGCTGGCTGCCGCCCTTCGGCTTCCTCGACTTCATTCCCGGCTGGATCTGGCTGGTGCTCAAGTCCTTCGTCGTCGTCACGCTGTTCCTGTGGGTGCGCGCGACGTTCCCGCGCTACCGCTACGACCAGATCATGCGCCTGGGCTGGAAGGTCTTCGTCCCGGTGACGCTGGTCTGGCTCGTCGTCGTCGGGCTGTGGATCCAGAGTCCGTTCAGCATTTGGAAGTGATGCCCATGGCCACGCTTGCCGCGCTCAAGGACGTGCTGTCGCGCTTCATGCTCACCGAGCTGTTCAAGGGCATGGCCGTCACCGGACGCCATTTCCTGAGGCCGCACATCACGATCGAGTACCCCGAGGAGAAGACGCCGCTGTCGCCGCGCTTCCGCGGCCTGCACGCCCTGCGCCGCTACGAAAACGGCGAGGAGCGCTGCATCGCCTGCAAGCTGTGCGAGGCGGTGTGCCCGGCGCTGGCGATCACGATCGAGAGCCACCAGCGCGCCGACGGCACGCGCCGCACGACGCGCTACGACATCGACTTCACCAAGTGCATCTACTGCGGCTTCTGCGAGGAGAGCTGCCCGGTCGACTCGATCGTCGAGACGCACCACTTCGAGTACCACGGCGAGAAGCGCGGCGACCTGTACTTCACGAAGGACATGCTGCTCGCGGTGGGCGACCGCTACGAGCGCGAGATCGCCGAGCGCCGCGCCGCCGACGCGCCCTACCGCTGAGACGGCCGCGCGCCATCCGCCCCCGCCCATGGAATCGACGACCGTCCTCTTCTACGTCTTCTCGGCTGTGCTGCTGGCCGCCGCGCTGCGCGTCGTCACCGCGCGCAGCACCGTGCATGCGGTGCTGTTCCTCGTGCTCGCCTTCTTCAGCGCCGCCTGCGTGTGGCTGCTGCTGAGGGCGGAATTCCTCGCGATCGTGCTGGTGCTGGTGTACGTCGGCGCGGTGATGGTGCTGTTCCTGTTCGTCGTCATGATGCTCGACCTGGGCCGCGACCGCCTGCGCGAGGGCCTGTGGCGGCATCTGCCGCTGGCCGGACTGGTGGGCGCGGCGATGGCGGTGGAGATGGCGCTCGTGCTGATGCGCGGCTTTCGCGTCGACACTGCACCGGCAGCCAGCGCCAAGGCGCTGCAGATGGGCAACACGCGGCTGCTCGGCATCGAGGTCTACACGCACTACCTGTATCCGCTGCAGCTGGCCGCGGTGCTGCTGCTGGTGGCGATGGTGGCCGCGATCGCGCTCGCGCTGCGCCGGCGCAAGGACGCGATCTTCGTCGACCCGGCGGCGCAGGTGCGCGTGCGCAAGGCCGACCGGCTGCGCATCGTCAAGCTGCCGCCGACGGTCGACGCGCCGGCTGCGGCCGCTGCGCCGCGGGAGGGCTCGTGATGGCCACGCTCACGCTCGGCCATTACCTCGCGCTCGGCGGCATGCTGTTCGCGATCGCGGTGGTGGGCATCTTCCTCAACCGCCGCAACCTGATCGTGCTGCTGATGGCCATCGAGCTGATGCTGCTGGCGGTGAACATGAACTTCGTCGCCTTCGCGCACTACCTGGGCGACATGGCCGGCCAGGTGTTCGTGTTCTTCATCCTCACGGTGGCGGCGGCCGAGTCGGCCATCGGGCTGGCGATCCTGGTCGTGCTGTTCCGCAACCGCGCGTCGATCAACGTCGAGGAACTCGACGAACTCAAGGGCTGAGGCCGGACATGAGACAAGAACTGCTTCTTGGCGAATGCCTGCCGAAGAGCCGTCGCGTCCCGCGGCGGCCCGGCCTGGAAGGCTGAGGCCGGACATGAGACAAGAACTGCTTCTTGGCGAATGCCTGCCGAAGAGCCGTCGCGTCGCGCGACGGCCCGGCCGGGGGAGCTGAGCGCGATGGCCGCGACGCTTTCTCAGGGCCTGCTGCTCACCGTGCCGCTGGCGCCGCTGGCCGGCGCCCTTGTCGCCGGCCTGGCCGGCGGCTGGATCGGCCGGCGCGCCTCGCACTGGGTCACCATACTCGGCGTCTTCGTCTCCTTCGTCTGCTCGGCCGTCGTGCTGGCGCAGGCGGCCGATGGCGCGCGCTTCAACGCCACCGTCTACCCGTGGATGAACGTCGGCCACCTGGTGATGGAGGTCGGCTTCCTGGTCGACGGCCTGACGGCGTTGATGATGACGGTGGTGACCTTCGTCAGCCTGATGGTGCATGTCTACACCATCGGCTACATGGCAGACGACCCCGGCTACCAGCGCTTCTTCGCCTACATCAGCCTGTTCACGTTCGCGATGCTGATGCTGGTGATGAGCAACAACTTCCTGCAGCTGTTCTTCGGCTGGGAGGCGGTCGGGCTCGTGAGCTATCTGCTGATCGGCTTCTGGTACAAGAAGCCGAGCGCGATCTTCGCCAACCTCAAGGCCTTCCTCGTCAACCGCGTCGGCGACTTCGGCTTCATCCTCGGCATCGCGCTGCTGCTGGCCTACACCGGCTCGCTCAACTACGGCGAGGTCTTCGCCAAGGGGCCCGAGCTGGCCCGGATCGTCTTCCCGTACGACACCTGGGGCGGCGACTGGACGCTCGTCACCGTGATCTGCCTGTGCCTGTTCGTCGGCGCGATGGCCAAGAGCGCGCAGGTGCCGCTGCACGTGTGGCTGCCCGACTCGATGGAAGGCCCGACGCCGATCTCGGCGCTGATCCACGCCGCGACGATGGTCACCGCCGGCATCTTCATGGTGGCGCGCATGAGCCCGCTGTTCGAGCTGTCGGACACCGCGCTCGCCGTCGTGCTCGTGCTCGGGGCCGTCACGGCGCTGTTCATGGGGCTGCTGGGCATCGTGCAGAACGACATCAAGCGCGTGATCGCGTACTCGACGATCAGCCAGCTCGGCTACATGACGGTGGCGCTCGGCGTCTCGGCCTACTCGGTGGCGGTGTTCCACCTGATGACGCACGCCTTCTTCAAGGCGCTGCTGTTCCTGGGTGCGGGCAGCGTCATCATCGGCATGCACCACGATCAGGACATCCGCAACATGGGCGGGCTGCGCAAGTACATGCCGCTCACCTGGATCACGACGCTGCTCGGCTCGCTGGCGCTCGTCGGCACGCCGCTCTTCGCGGGCTTCTACAGCAAGGAGAGCATCGTCGAGGCGGTGCACGCGAGCCGCCTGCCGGGCGCCGGCTTCGCCGCCTTCGCGGTGACGGCGGGCGTGTTCGTCACCGCTCTGTACACGTTCCGCATGTACTTCCTGGTCTTCCACGGCCCGGAACGCTTCCGCCACAAGCCCTTCCCGGGCCCCGACGACCACGCCCACGGTGCCCACCACGATGCCGCGCCGCACGAGTCGCCCTGGGTCGTGACGGCGCCGCTGGTGCTGCTGGCGCTGCCCTCGGTGGTGATCGGCTTCATGACGATCCAGCCGCTGCTCTTCGGCGAGCTGTTCAGGGACGCGATCCACGTCGACGCCCGGGCGCATGCGGCGATGGCCGAGCTGGCCGGCGGCTTTCACGGCGCAGCGGCGATGGCGCTGCACGCCTTCACGACGCTGCCGTTCTGGCTGACGCTGGCCGGCGTGGTCGCGGCCTGGTGGTGCTGGCTCGTCAAGCCGTCGGTTCCGGCGGCCGTGGCGCGCGCACTGCGCCCGCTCGTCACGTTGCTCGAAAACAAGTACTACCTGGACTGGATCAACGAGCAGGTCATCGCCGCCGGCGCGCGTGCGCTCGGCACCGGCCTGTGGAAGGGCGGCGACCAGGCCGTGATCGACGGCGCAATCGACGGCTCGGCGCGCGGCATCGGCGGCCTGGCCGGCGTGATGCGCGGCTGGCAGACCGGCCGCCTGTATCAGTACGCGCTCGTGATGCTGCTCGGCCTGTTCGGGTTGCTCACCTGGAAGCTGTGGCCCTTGCTGGGCGGCCTGCTGCGCTAGCGGCAACGAGAAAGAACGGGTTCGATGGGTCTGCTCAGCCTCGCCATCTGGTTGCCGATCGCATTCGGCGCGCTGCTGCTGGCGATCGGCCGCGACGAGCGTGCCGGCCTGGTGCGCGCGGTCTCGCTCGCGGGGGCGCTGGTGTCCTTCGCGGTGACGCTGCCGCTCGTCACCGGCTTCGACGCCGGCACGGCGGCGATGCAGTTCGTCGAGAACGTCGCCTGGGTCGACCGCTTCAACATCCGCTACCGCCTCGGCGTCGACGGCCTGTCGGTGTGGTTCGTGCCGCTCACCGCCTTCATCACCGTCATCACGGTGATCGCCGGCTGGGAGGTGATCACGCAGCGCGTGGCGCAGTATCACGCCGCCTTCCTGATCCTCTCGGGCGTGATGGTGGGCGTGTTCGCCGCGCTCGACGGTCTGCTGTTCTACGTGTTCTTCGAGGCCACGCTGATCCCGATGTACCTGATCATCGGCGTGTGGGGCGGGCCGCGGCGCGTCTACGCCGCGTTCAAGTTCTTCCTCTACACGATGCTCGGCTCGCTGCTGATGCTGGTGGCGCTGGTCTACCTGTACTTCAAGAGCGGCGGCAGCTTCGACATCCTGACCTGGCACAGGCTGCCGCTGCCGCTTCCGGCCCAGGGGCTGCTCTTTTTCGCCTTCTTCGCCGCCTTCGCCGTCAAGGTGCCGATGTGGCCGGTGCACACCTGGCTGCCCGACGCGCACGTCGAGGCGCCCACCGGCGGCTCGGTGGTGCTGGCCGCCATCATGCTCAAGCTGGGCGCCTACGGCTTCCTGCGCTTTTCGCTGCCGATCGCGCCCGACGCCAGCCGCGAGTACGCCTGGCTGATGATCGGACTCAGCCTCGTGGCCATCACCTACATCGGCCTGGTGGCGCTGGTGCAGCGCGACATGAAGAAGCTCGTCGCCTACAGCTCGGTGGCGCACATGGGCTTCGTGACGCTGGGCTTCTTCGTCTTCAACCCGCTCGGCGTGGCCGGCGGCATCGTGCAGATGGTGAGCCACGGCTTCGTCTCGGGTGCGATGTTCCTGTGCATCGGCGTCATGTACGACCGCGTGCACAGCCGCGAGATCGCCGCCTACGGCGGCGTCGTCAACACGATGCCGCGCTTCGTCGCCTTCGGCGTGCTGTTCGCGATGGCCAACTGCGGGCTGCCGGGCACCTCGGGCTTCGTCGGCGAGTGGATGGTCATCCTGGCCGCCGTGAAGCTGAACTTCTGGCTCGGGCTGCTGGCGGCGACGGCGCTCATCTCGGGCGCGGCCTACACGCTGTGGCTGGTCAAGCGCGTCTACTTCGGTGCCGTCGCCAACGATCAGGTGCAGGCGATGACCGACATCGGCGCGCGCGAGTTCCTGATCCTCGCGCTGCTGGCGGCGGCGGTGCTGTGGATGGGCGTCTATCCCAAGCCCTTCACCGACCTGATGGACGTCTCGGTGGCCGAGCTGCTGCGCCACGTGGCCGTCTCCAAGCTGCCTTGACGGCACGGGCGAACCGATGAATGCAATGAACTGGCCCGTCGTGCTCCCCGAGCTGTGGCTGCTGGCGGCGACCTGCGTCGTGCTGCTGATCGACGTCTTCGCCGCCGCGTCCGGGCGCCGTCTGACCTACTGGCTCACGCAGGGCGTGATCGCCGTCTTCGCCTGGCTGCACCTGCAGGGCCTGGCCGAAGGCGCCACCGCCTACGGCATGCAGCGCATGGTGGTGGTCGACCCGATGGGCCACCTGCTCGCCTTCTTCGGCGCCGTCGCCGTGATGGTGACGCTGGCCTACGCGCGCCCGACGCTCGCCGCGCGCGACATGGAAAAGGGCGAGTTCTACACGCTCGCGCTGTTCGTGCTGCTGGGCATTTCGGTGATGTGCTCGGCCAACCACTTCCTCGTCGTCTACCTCGGGCTCGAGATGATGAGCCTGGCGCTGTACGCGCTCACCGCGCTGCGCCGCGACCACACCGTGGCCGCCGAAGCGGCGATGAAGTACTTCGTGCTCGGCGCGCTGGCCAGCGGCTTCCTGCTGTACGGGCTGTCGATGATGTACGGCGCCACCGGCACGCTCGAGATCCCCAAGGTGTTCGAGCAGATCGCCGGCGGCCGCATCAACCGCGAGGTGCTGGTGTTCGGCCTCGTCTTCGTCGTCGCCGGGCTGGGCTTCAAGCTCGGCGCGGTGCCCTTCCACATGTGGGTGCCCGACGTCTACCAGGGCGCGCCCACGGCCGTCACGCTGATGATCGGCAGCGCGCCCGAGTTCGCCGCGTTCGCGATCACGATCCGGCTGCTCGTCGAGGGCATGCTCGGGCTGGCGCCCGACTGGCAGCAGATGTTCGTCGTGATGGGCGTGGGCTCGCTCGTCGTGGGCAACGTGGCCGCCATCGCGCAGACCAACCTCAAGCGCATGCTGGCCTATTCGACGATCGCGCAGATCGGCTTCGTCGTGCTCGGCCTGGCCGCCGGCGTGGTGAGCGGCAACACGCTGTCGGCGGGCAACGCCTACAGCTCGGCCATGTTCTACCTCGTCGCCTACGTGCTGACGACGCTGGGCACCTTCGGCCTCATCATGTACCTGTCGCGCCAGGGCTTCGAGTGCGAGGAGATCGCCGACTTCGCCGGCCTCGCGCGCAGCCGTCCCTGGGTCGCCGGCGTGATGACGATCTTCCTGTTCTCGCTCGCCGGGTTGCCGCCCTTCGTCGGCTTCTTCGCCAAGCTGGCCGTGATCCAGGCGCTGGTGACGACCAACCTCGGCGGCTACATCGTGCTGGCGGTGGTGGCCGTGCTGCTGTCGCTGGTGGGCATCTTCTACTACGTGCGCGTCATCAAGGTCATGTGGTTCGATGCGCCGGCGCAGCCGGTCGTCGTCGAACGCTCGGGCGGCGTGTCGGCGCTGCTGGCGGCCAACGGCGCCGCCGTGCTGCTGTTCGGCATGTTCTCGGGCGGGCTGATGGCGCTGTGCCGCGACGCGATCGTGCGCGCGCTCGGCACCTGAGCGCGGCCATGAGCGACGCCGCCGACGACCCTGCCGACGGCCACCTGCGCGAGCAGCGCATCGACGGCCGCACGCTGGTGAGCGGCGGCTTCCTCGAGTTGCGGCGCGATCGCGTGCGCCTGCCCGACGGCCACGAGGCGACGCGCGAGTACATCGCGCATCCGGGCGCGGTGGCGGTGGTGCCGCTGCTCGACGACGGCCGCATCGTGCTGGTGCGCCAGTACCGCTATCCGGTGGCCAAGGTGCTGGTCGAATTCCCGGCCGGCAAGCGCGACGCACACGAAAGCACCTGGCAATGCGCGCGCCGCGAGCTGCAGGAGGAGACCGGCTACCGCGCGCGCGAATGGGCCTATGGCGGCGAGATCCACAACGCCGCCGCCTATTCGACCGAGAGCATCTGGATCTGGTTCGCGCGCGGCCTCGAGGCCGGGCCGGCGCAGCCCGAGCAGGGCGAGTTCGTCGAGACCGTCGTGCTCGATGCCGCGGCGCTCGAGGCGCTCGAGGCGCTCGGCGATCTGCCCGACGTCAAGACGCTCATCGGCCTGCACTGGCTGCTGAGCTGGCAGCGCGGAGGGCGCGCCTTGCGCTGGCTCGACGCCGCCGCCGCCGCGCGCCTATGATCGCCGCAGGATGAAGGTGCTCGACCTGCGCTGCGCGAACGGCCACGGCTTCGAAGGCTGGTTCGCCTCCGAAGAGGACTTCATGAGCCAGAACGGGCGCGGTCTCGTCGAGTGCCCGTTGTGCGCCGACAAGGTCGTGCGCCGCATGCCGAGCGCGCCGCGCCTGAACCTCTCGGGGGCGCGCCCGGACGCGGCGGCGCGCGAAGCACCGGCCGAGCCGGCGCGCGCCGCGGCGCAGCCGGCCGACCTGCAGGCGGCCTGGCTGGGTGCGGTGCGCGATCTGATGAGCCGTACCGAGGACGTCGGCGCGCGCTTCGCCGAGGAGGCCCGGCGCATCCACTACGGCGAGACGCCGCAGCGCGGCATCCGCGGCCAGGCTACGGCCGAGCAGCGTGCCGCGCTGCACGACGAAGGCATCGAGACCTTCGCATTGCCCCTGCCCAAGGGCCTCGACGGCCCGCTGCAGTAACGGCGCGCCGCGCGCCCGCCCAAGCGCGCCCGGGCCGCCGTCAGAGCACGCGCCCGGGGTTGAGCAGCCCCTGCGGATCGAGCGCGGCCTTGATCGCGCGCATCAGCGCCAGCGCCACCGGCGGCTTGCGCGCCGCGAGCTCGTCGCGCTTGAGCGCGCCGATGCCGTGCTCGGCCGAGATCGAGCCGCCGAAGGGCGCGAGCGCGTCGTAGACGAGCCGGTTCACGGCCGGCTCCTGCTCGGCGAGAAAGCGCGCCGGATCCTCGCCGGCCGGCGCCTGTACGTTGTAGTGCAGGTTGCCGTCGCCCAGGTGGCCGAAGGTGACCAGGCGCACGCCGGGCCAGCGCGCCTGCAGCGCGGCGTCGGTGCGTGCGACGAACTCGGGAATCGCCGACACCGGCAGCGCGATGTCGTGCTTGACGTTCAGGCCCTCGATCGCCTGCGCCAGCGGGATCGACTCGCGCAACTGCCACAGCGCCTTGGCCTGCGCCAGGTTCGCCGCCACCACCGCCGCGTCGACGCAGCCGGCATCGGCCGCGGCGGCCAGCAGCGCCTCGAAGCGCCGGCGCGCCTCGGGCTCGCCTTCGATGTCGCTCGCCTCGAGCAGCACCGTCCACGGCGCCGGCGCCAGCGGCCGCGGCAGCTGCGGGAAGTGGCGCGCGACGAGCTCGAGTGCCACGCGTCCCATGAGCTCGAAACCGGTGAGCCCGGCGCCCAGGCGCGTGCGCGCCATCTCGAGCAGCCGCAGGCAGGCGGCAGGCGAGGCGCAGGCCGCCAGCGCCGTCGTCACCGCAGCGGGCTGCGGCGCCAGCTCGAGCGTCGCGGCGGTGATGATGCCGAGCGTGCCCTCGCTGCCGATGAACAGATCGCGCAGGTCGTAGCCGGTGTTGTCCTTGCGCAGGCCGCCGAGTCCGTGCCAGACCTCGCCGGCGGCGGTCACGACCTCGAGGCCCAGACACAGCTCGCGCGCATTGCCCCAGCGCAGCACCTGCGTGCCGCCGGCGTTGGTGGCGAGGTTGCCGCCGATCGTGCAGCTGCCCTCGGAGGCCAGCGACAGCGGCAGCAGCAGCCCGGCGTCCTCGGCCGCCTGCTGCGCCGCCCGCAGCACGCAGCCGGCCTCGACGGTGAGCGTGAGGTTGGCGGCGTCGAGCGCGCGCACGCGCTGCATGCGCGCCAGCGACAGCAGCACCTGCGTGCCGCTGGCATCGGGAACGCCGCCGCCGACGAGGCCGGTATTGCCGCCCTGCGGCACGATCGGCGCGGCGGCCGCGGCGCACAGGCGCACGACGGCGGCCACCTCGGCCGTACTGCCCGGCCGCACGACGGCGAGCGCGCGGCCGTGCCAGCGCCGGCGCCAGTCGAGCTCCCAGGCCGCGAGATCGCCTTCGGTAAGCACCTGCGCGGCCCCGACGACCGCGCGCAAGTCGGCGACGAGCGTCATGCCGCGCCGGCGCCGCGCAGACGGCGGCGGATGTAGAGCGACACGACGGCGAACAGCGCCAGCGCCAGGCCGGCCTCGGCCGCGGCCAGCGCGGCGACGACGCCGTGCCCGCTCGCTGCGCGCCACAGGCCCTCGAGCACGTACAGCCAAACCAGCAAGGCCAGCCAGCGATAGGTGTAGAGGCGATGCTTGAGCAGGCCCGACAGCGCCGCGGCCAGCGGCAGCACCTTCAGCGCGAGCATGCCGCTGCCGGTGGGTGCGAGGCGCAACTCCCACGCCAGGCCCAGCGTCACGAGCAGCGCCAGCAGCAGCACGACCAGCGCGCGCAGCGCCAGCAGCAGCGCGCCGGCACGCGCGGCGGGCGCTGCCGCGGCTTCGGAGTTCATGCTGGCATCATAGCCAGCATGGATTCGCTCGATGCGCGCGCGGCCGCGCTCGGCGCGCGCGCCGCCGAACTGCTGGACGCGTTGCGCCGCTGGCCCTGGTTCGACACGCTGCGCACCCTGCGCCGCCGCTTCGCGCAGGACCGCCTCGGCCTCACGGCAGGCAGCCTGACCTTCACGACCCTGGTCGCCCTCGTGCCGCTGGCCACGGTGGCACTGGCGCTGTTCTCGGCCTTCCCGATTTTCGCGGCCTTCCAGGTCGCACTCGAAAAGCACTTCCTGCACACGCTGGTGCCGGAGTCGATCGCGCGGCCGGTGCTGCGCTCGCTCACGCAGTTCGCCGGCAATGCGCGCGCCATCGGCGGCGTCGGCCTGCTGCTGCTCGCCGCCACCGCGCTGGCGCTGATGCTGACGATCGACCGCACCCTCAACCGCATCTGGCGCGTGCGCCGGCCGCGCCCGCTCGCGCAGCGCGTGCTGGTCTACTGGGCGGCGCTGACGCTCGGGCCGCTGGCGCTCGGCGTCAGCCTCAGCGTCACCTCGTACGCGGCCTCGGCCTCGCGCGGCCTGGTCTCGGCGCTGCCCGGCGGCTTCGGCGCGCTGTTCGCCGTCGTGCAGTTCGCGCTGCTCGGCGCGGCGATGGCGGGGCTGTTCCACTTCGTTCCCAACGCGCCGGTACGCTGGCGCCACGCCTGGGCCGGCGGCCTGTTCGTCGCCGCGGCATTCGAGCTGGCCAAGGACCTGCTCGGCTGGTACCTGCAGGCGATCCCCACCTACGCCGTCATCTACGGCGCCTTCGCCACGTTGCCGATCCTGCTGCTGTGGATCTACCTCGGCTGGGTGATCGTGCTGCTCGGCGCCGTGATCGCCGCCTACGCGCCGAGCCTGTCGATGCACCTGGCGATCCGGCCCGACACGCCGGGCCGGCGCTTCGAGCTTGCGCTGCTCGTGCTCGGCGCGCTCGCGCAGGCGCGCGGCGCCGGCGCGGGCGGGCTCGCGCTCAGCACGCTGGCGGCGCGCCTGCGCACCGATCCGCTGCAGATCGACGCGGTGCTCGAGCAACTGATCGCGCTGGATTGGGTGGCGCGGCTGGAGGAGGAGGGTGAGCCGCGCCACGCGCTGCTGTGCGATCCCGCGCGCACGCCGGCGTGCGCGCTCGTCGACCGGCTGCTGCTCGCGCCGGCGCCGAGCGGAACGCCGGCGGCGCGCTTTCGCGAACGCACGCGCCTGGCCGAGCCGATGCTCGCGGAACTGCTCGGCGCTTGACGGCGCGCGCGACGGCGCGGACCGAGTCAGGTCGGCGATCCGTCGATCCGGCAGCATCCGGCTCGCAAGGGCCATCGATTGCCCCACGCGGGCGATGGTGGTAGCCTGCCGCGCTTCGCAACAAGGCAGCCGTGGAGACGAGATGGCGCATGAACCGCATCGCACGAAGACAACGATGAATCGCCGCGCGGCCACGCGTCTGATGACGGCCGCCGCAGGCGCCGTCTTCGCGCCGGGTCTGGTGCGTGCGCAGAACAAGACCGTCTATCTGCTCACCTGGGGCGGCACGATCCAGGCCATGCTCGAGCGCGACGGCTGGCGCAACAAGTTCACCGAGAAAACCGGCTACGAGGTCGTGCTCGTGCCCAAGGGCACCGGCACCGAGATCATGGCAACGGCCATCGCGCAGAAGGCCAGGCCTCAGGTCGACGTGGTGCAGTCCGATCTGCTGCCGTGGCTGACCGGCATCGAGCAGGGGATCTTCACGCCGATCGACAAATCCGGCATCCCGAACATGGCCGATCTGTTCGACGCGGCGCTCATCAAGAGCCCGCAGGGAAACCAGGTCATAGGCGTGCAGCCGTACGGTGACTTGCTCACGCTCATCTACAACAAGGACCTGTACGCGAAGAAGGGCTGGGCGCCGCCATCGCAGTGGACCGACCTCGAGCGGCCCGAACTGAAAGGCATGCTGCTGCTGCCGCCCGGCACCACCGCCTACGGCCTGTACGTGCTCGTGGTGCTCGCGCGCGCCCATGGCGGCAGCGAGCACGACATCGAGCCCGGCTTCGCCGCGCTCAAGAAGATCGCACCGGGCGTGCTCGACTGGAGCGACACCTTCGCCAAGATGTCGCAGTTCCTGCAGGACGGATCGGCGGCGCTGGCGTTCCACGGCATGGCCGGCGCGCTCGACATGATCCGGCGCAAGCTGCCGGTGGCGAACGTCGTGCCCGACCCGATCTACCTCAGCCCGACGGCGATGGGCATCATGAAGAACGGCCCCAACCCCGACGGCGCGCGCGCCTTCGTCAACTGGTGGATCAGCCCGGAGACGCTCGCCTATCGCGGCGAGACCTACGGCCAGACCGTCACGAACCGCAAGGTCACGCTGTCCGAGGCGGCCGCTGCGCGGCTGCCGAGCAAGGAGCGCCTGGCCAAGTTGGCCGAGATCGACTACTTCGCGGTGCTCAAGAACCGGCAGGTCTGGACCGACCGTTTCCTGCGCGAGGTGCAGAAGTAGGCGCACCGACCGGTCGGCGTTCCCGGCGTCCGCGCGCCGGCCCCGATGTGCCGACCGCGCTTCGCCGCGGCCGGCGTGCCGCCGGCGCATCGCCCGGCTGAAGCCCCCTCGTCGCCCACGAGTCCGCCTTGTCGCTCGACGTCGAATCGGTTGCCAAGTCCTTCGGTGCGGTGCATGCCATTCAAGGCATCGACCTGGCCGTCGCGCGCGGCGAGTTCTTCACCTTGCTCGGGCCCTCGGGCTGCGGCAAGACGACGCTGCTGCGCACCGTTGCCGGCATCTACCCGGTCGACGAGGGTCGGATCCGGCTGGACGGGCGCGACATCACGCGCGCACCGATGCACCGGCGCAATCTGGCGATGGTGTTCCAGAACTACGCGCTCTTTCCTCACCTCACCGCCTTCGAGAACGTCGCCTTCGGTCTGCGCAGCCGGCGCGTTGCTGCCGCCGAGATCAGGCAGCGCGTGGGCGAGGCGCTCGCCCTGGTCAAGCTCGGGGGCTTCGAACGGCGTTTCCCGTCCGAGCTGTCGGGCGGGCAACAGCAGCGCGTTGCGCTCGCCCGGGCGCTCGTCGTGCACCCCGACTTGCTGCTGCTCGACGAGCCGCTCAGCAACCTCGACGCACGCCTGCGCGACGAGATGCGCTTCGAGATCCGCGATCTGCAGCGTCGCATCGGCATCACCACGGTGCTCGTGACGCACGACATCGAGGAGGCCTTCGCGATGTCGGACCGGATCGCCGTGATGCAGGGCGGCCGCATCGTCCAGATCGGCGAGGCACAGGCGATCTATCGCCGCCCGGCGAATCACTTCGTCGCGTGCTTCGTCGGACCCGCGAACGAACTGCCGCTGCGCGCAATCGAGGCAGTCGACGGCCGCGCGCGCGGCACGGCGGGCGACGGGCTCACGGTCTGGTTGCCGCGCGACGCACTCGGGCATCGGGCCGACGGCTGCCTCATCCTGCGGCCGGAGCATCTGCGCGTCGCACAGCAGCCGCTTGCCGCCGACAACAGCTTCGCGGCCGATGTCGAGGACATGGTGTTCCTCGGCAGCGCGAGCGAGTGCCGCCTGCGCCTCGGCAGCCTGCGGCTCACGGCCGCCCTGAGCGGCACGGCCGCGGGCCGCATCCGGTCGGGCGAGCGCGTGCACATCGGCTGGAATTGCGATGATGCGGTGGTCGTCGCAGCCGCCTAGCGCCTCGCGCGCCGCCTGGCTTTACGCAGCGCCGCTGCTGCTGATCATGACGGTCGGCTTCGCCTGGCCGCTGGTCGGCACCTTCGTCGACAGCCTGCACCCCAACACGCCGCAGGGCATCGACAGCGCCCGCTGGACCGTCGCCAACTACCTGCGCCTGGCCGATCCGCTGTACGGCGAGATCCTGCTGCGCACCTTGCGCATCAGTGTCCTCGTCACCGCGATCACCGGCTTGCTCGCGTACCCGGTGGCTCTGTTCGTGTCGCGGCTGTCGCCGCGCGCGCAGTCGCTGATGATCCTGGCCTATATCAGCCCCTGGCTCGTCAACACCGTCGTGAAGGCGCTCGGCTGGACGCTGCTGCTGCGCAACAGCGGCGTCGTCAACTCCGCGCTGCAGGGGTTGGGTCTGATCGATGCGCCGCTGCGGCTGATGCTCAACGAGATCGGTGTCGTCATCGCCCTGGTGCCTGGGCACTTCATGTTCGTGCTGCTGCCGCTGTGGGCCGCGCTCAGCGCCGTCGATCCGGCCCTGTCCTGGGCGGCGGGCACGCTCGGCGCGCGGCCGGCGGGCGTGTTCCGGCGCGTGATCCTGCCGATCACGTTGCCGGCACTGATCGCCGGCCTGACGATCAACTTCATCATGAACATGACCGCATTCGCGATCCCGATGCTGCTCGGGGGCCTGCGCAACATGGTCGCGTCGATGATCGCCTACCAGGTCAACCTGGTCGCGCTCGACTGGCCGCTGGGCGGTGCGCTCGCCACGGCGCTGCTCGCGATCACGCTCGGCCTGGTCTGGGCCGGCCAGAGGCTGGCGGCGGCGATCTCCACCGCGCGCAGGGCCGGCGCATGATCCTTGCCGTCAACATCGCGATGCTCGTGCTGATGCTGGCGCCGGTCGCGCTCGTCGTGTGGCTGTCGTTCACGCCGACGGCCACGTTCGTGCTTCCGCTGCGCGATTTCTCGGCGCAGTGGTACCGCGAGGCGCTCTCGTACCCGGGTTTCGTCGACGCCTTCGTCCTGAGCGCGAAGCTGGCGCTGCTCACCGCCGTCGTCACCGTGGCCGCGGCCTTCCTCGCGGCCTATGGCCTGGTGCGCCATCGGCCGCGCGCCGCGGCGCTGCTGCGCGGCGTCTTCACGGCGCCGCTGGTGGTGCCCGCGGTCGTCTTCGGCATCGCGATGCTGCAGTTCGTGAATCGCCTGGGCCTGTACAACCAGCTCGCCGGGCTTGCGCTCGCGCACGTGATCCTGGTCGTGCCGTTCGCGATCCGCTCGCTCGAGGTCACCCTGCGCCAGGTGCCCGAGGAGCTCGAATGGGCGGCGATGATCCTCGGACGCACGCGCCTGCAGACCCTGCTGCGCGTGACGCTGCCGCTGTGCGCGCGCGGCCTGATCACGGCCTTCCTGTTCTGCTTCCTGTTGTCGTTCTCCGAGCTCACGACGACGATCTTCATGTCGGGCCCGAGCCTGCAGACGCTGCCGGTGCGCATCTACAACTACATGTCCGACCGCATCGATCCCACCGTCGCGGCGGTCTCGGCGCTGGTGGTGCTGGTGTCGCTCGCGTTCGTCCTCGCGCTCAACCTCCTCGGCGGCCTGCGTCGGATCGCCGCCCCGCATTGAAGGGATGCCCACATGAGCGACATGCTCCTGCTCGAACACGACGGCGGCGTGACCACGCTGACCCTGAACCGGCCGCCGCTGAACCTGATGACGCCGGAGCTGCTCGAGCGCCTCGTCGCGGCGCTCGAAGCGCTCGCGCAACGCGACGAGACGCGCGCCATCGTGATTCGCGGCGCCGGCACGCGAGCCTTCTGCGCCGGCGCCGACCTGAAGTCCGGCGCGGAGGAGAACCCGGCCTCCGCCAGCGCGCTGCGCGACGTGGGCATGCGCATGATCGAGCTGATCGAGGAGCATCCCAAGCCGGTCGTCACCGCGGTGCGCGGCTGGTGCATCGGCGGCGGCACGGCCATCGCCTGGCCGGCCGACATCCGCCTGGCGGCGGCGTCGGCGAAGTTCCGTGCCGGCGACGTCTATCTCGGCATGGCACCCACCTGGGGCCTTGGCAATGCCCGGCTGGTGCACTATCTGGGCCGCAACCGCACGCTCGACATCGCGCTGCTGGGCGACGACATCAGCGCACAGGAGGCCTACGACTGGGGGCTGGTGACGCGCGTCTTCCCCGACGAGGTGTTCGACCGGGAGGTGGCGCGCATCGCGCACAAGCTCGCCGGCGCCGCGCCGCTGCCGGTGCGCGCCATCAAGCAGACGGTGCGCGCGCAGTACCGCGATTCGCCCGACCGCGCGCAGCTGCTGACCGAACGCTGGCATGCCGCCATCCACGCGTCGCACGACCTGCACGAGGGCATCCAGGCGATGATCGAAAAGCGCAAGCCCGTCTTCAAGGGGCGCTGATGAGCGGGCCGACGCGCGAGCGCATCTCGATCGGGGGAATCTTCGAGCCCCGGCGGGTCGCCATCTTCGGTGCCTCCGACGACCGCGGCAAGTGGGGCGGGCGCATCATGCATTACCTCGGGCTGCACGGCTTCGCCGGCGAGGTGGTGCCCGTCAACCCGCGCCGCGACGTGGTGCAGGGCCTGCGCTGCTATGCGCGCATCGGCGACGCGCCGGCGGTCGACGTGGCGGTCGTGGCCGTGCCGGCGCCGGCGGTGCCCGGCACGGTGCGCGAATGCGCCGACGCCGGCGTCGGCTGCTGCGTCGTCATCAGCGCCGGGTTCGCCGAGGCCGGCGCCGAGGGCCAGGTGCTCGAGGACGAGATCGTGGCGATCGCGCGCGCATCGGGCATGCGGCTCGTCGGCCCCAACTGCCTCGGTCTCATCAACCTGCGCAACGGCATGGCGCTCACCTCGGCGCGCGTGCTCGATGTCGAGCGCATCATCGCCGGGCGCATCGGGCTCGTCTCGCAGAGCGGCGCGCTGATGCTGTCCGCATACAACCGCGCGCACGACCAGGGCATCGGCTTCAGCCAGCTGGTCTCGGTCGGCAACCAGGCCGATCTCGATCTGTGCGACTTCTTCGAGCACATGATCGACGACCCCGACACCGGCGCCATTTGCCTGCATATCGAAGGTCTGCGCGACGGCGCACGCTTTCGCTGCGCGCTCGAGCGTGCGCGCCGCATGGCCAAGCCGGTGATCGTGCTCAAGACCGGCCGCAGCGCGGCCGGCGGGGAGGCCGCACGCTCGCATACCGCGAGCCTGGCCGGCTCCTATCCGGTCTTCGCTGCAGCCTGCCGCGAGGCCGGCGCCATCGTCGTCGACGACCCCGATGTGATGGTGCTCGTCGCCGATTTCGTGCTGCGTTGCGGACCGGCGTGCGGCGGCGTCGGCATCGTCTCACCGTCGGGCGGCATGAACGGGATCGTCGTCGATCGCCTGGCCGATGCCGGGCTTGCGCTGGCCCGGCTCGGCGAGTCGACCCGGCAGAGCCTGGCGCAGGTGCTGCTGCCCGGCCACCTCGACAATCCGGTCGACATCGGTGCGCGCCGCTCCGATGTCGGTGAGGGCGACGCCGTGATCCGTCCGGCCGCGGCCGCCGTGGCCGCCGATCCGGCGGTCGGCGTCGTGCTGGTGCCGCTCACCACCGCCCCGGACTACGAGCAGTCGGTGCGCTCGCTCATCGACGGCCTGCGCGGGACGTGCAAGCCGGCGCTCTTCATCGTCACGCCGGGCTCGGTTGCCGCTCCGATCCGCGCCATCATCCGCGCCGCCGGGATCGCGTACTGCGATCGGATCGACGACGGCGTCCGGCTGCTCGCGGCCTGGGCCGGCTGGCAGCCCGGTGCGGCTGCCGTCGCACTGGCCCCCGCCCCGGCGGAGACGACCGTGCCGCCGTACCGCGGTTATCTGAGCGAAGCGCAAGCGAAAGCGCTCGTGGCGGCTGCCGGGATTCGCGTACCTCGCGAATGCAGCGTGCACAGTGCAGCCGAGGCCGCCGATGCGGCCGAGCGCATCGGCTGGCCGGTGGTCCTGAAGGGCATCAGCAACACCGTGGTACACAAGAGCGATGCCGGGCTCGTGCGTCTGGGCTTGCGCGACCGCGATGCGGTCGAGGCGGCGTTCGGCGAAGTCACGGCAACGCTGCGCCTTCTCGATCCGGCGGCCGGGGAGTGCCTGGTGGCCGAGATGGTGCAAGGCGGGCTCGAACTCATCGTCGGCGTCAAGCAGGACCCCTTGTTCGGTCCGGTCGTGATGGCCGGTGCCGGCGGTGTCCTCGTCGAGCTGTTGAACGACAGCGAGCTCGCGCTGGTGCCGATCACCCCGGCCAAGGCCGAGGCGATGCTCCGGCGGCTGCGCGCATGGCCGCTGCTCGAGGGCTACCGCGGCGGCGGCCGGCTCGACGTCGCTGCTGTCGTCGATACGATGGTCGCGCTCGGTCGACTGGCCCAGGCGCTCGATGGCCGCTTGCTCGAACTCGATCTCAACCCGCTGCTCGTGCGGCGCGCAGGCGAGGGGGCCATCGCGCTGGATGCGCGGGCCGTCGTCGCTTGACGCGCGACGCCGGCACCCCTGTCGTCGCGGTCGTCGGCCGCTTCGCGGTCCGCGAGGCGGCGCGGCTGCCGGCACTGCTCGGCACCGCGTGGCGGGTCGCGGCCGTGCCGTCCGAGGAAACGCAGCGCACCGAGGTCATCGGCCAGGCGCGGGCGCTGGTGGCGACGCGCTTCGACGCCGGCGTGCCGGTCGGGACCGATCTCGAACTGATCCAGAGTCCGGTCGCGGGCTACGACCATGTCGACCTGGCGGCCGTCCCGCCTCAGGCAAGCTTTTGCAACGCGCGCGAGCACGAAGGCGCGGTGGCCGAATACGTGCTCGCGGCCATGCTCGAATGGGTGATCGGGCTGCGCCGCCTTGACGCCGGCCTGCGCCGCGGCGACTGGTCCGGCGGCGTCGCGGTTGCCGGCGCGCACCATCGCGAACTGGCCGGGGCGACGCTGGGAATGATCGGGCTCGGACAGATCGCGGCGGCGGTTGCGCAACGCGCCGCGGCGTTCGGCGTGCGCGTGATCGCGGCCAGCCACAGGCCGCAGGCGCGCGCCGCCGGTGTTGCCGAAGTGCTGGGCTTCGGGGATCTCGACCGGCTCCTTGGCCAGAGCGATTTCGTCCTCGTGTGCTGCGCGCTCGACGCTACGACGCGCGGCCTGATCGACGCACGACGCCTGGCGCGCATGAAGCCCGACGCGGTTCTCATCAACGTCGCGCGCGCGGCCATCGTCGATGAAGCAGCGCTCTTCGCGGTGCTGCACCAGCGCCGCATCGGCGGCGCCGTGATCGACGTCTGGTCGCACGAGCCGGGTCTGGGCGAAGCGGCGGCGCCGGCCGGCGCGCTGCCGTTTCGCGAACTCGACAACATCCTCATGACCCCGCATGCAGCGGCCTGGACCGCAGGCGTCGTGGAGCGGCGCTGGCGCGCCGTTGCCGCGAATCTCGACCGGCTCGTGCGCGGCGAGCCCTTGGCCAACCTCGTGCAGGGACCGCGGGTGCAGGCGCCGGGCGCGCGCGCGCCGGGAGGTGCGGCCGGGTAGCGCGGCGGCGCGGCCGGCGGGGCGACGGGCCGGTACGCTACGGCGCGCGCACCAGCACCGGCACGCCCGCCTTGCGCAGGCAGCCCGAGGTCACGCTGCCGAGCAGGGCCGATCGAAGCGCCGAGCGCCCGTGCGTGGTCATCGCGAGGACTGCGTCGCGGCGGCCGGCGAGGAAGCCGCTGATCGCAGCGACCGGTTCGCCGTGCAGCACTTCCCAGCCGATGCGTTGCCCGTGGCGCGCCTCCAGACCCGCGGCCGCGGAGCGCACGTAGTTCGATTCCAGCACGTCGCCGGCCGGCAGGCCGGCCTGCGCCGTGGCCGCGGCGTCGATGGCGGCGACCACCACCAGCTCGGCGCCGATCCAGTGCGCGAAATCCGCTGCCTGCCCGGCCACGGCTTCCGACACCTCGCTGCCGTCGAGCGGCAGCACGACGCTGCGTACCTTCACCGGAGCGTCGTCCGCGTCGCCCCGGGGCCGGTACACCAGCACCGGCACGGCACCGCTGCGCACCAGGCGCAGCGCGACGCTGCCGAGCATCGCCTCCATCAGGCCCGAGCGGCCGTGCGAGGTGATGGCCACCAGCGTGGCGGGCACGCGGTGCGCCGCTTCGACGATGGTGTCGGCCACGTCGCCGGCGGACACCAGGCATTCGCCGCGTGCACCGTGCGCGGCGGCGACATGCTCGATGTACTGCATGGCCTCGTCGTGGTCGGCCTTGGGGTCGACGATCCGCAGCACGACGAGCGGCGTGCCGTGCACCGCCGCCAGCCCTTCGGCATAGGGAATGACCTCCTCGGAGAAGTCGGAGCCGTCGAGTGGAACCAGGATGCGCTCGTACATGGGCCTTGTGCCTTTGCGAATCGG
>WBZR01001621.1_pt1 | contig 27109 bp, 20 predicted proteins | sample 5204231 | NCBI WGS metagenome assembly WBZR01 (sample SAMN12412403, study PRJNA552823) | activated sludge metagenome | isolation source: activated sludge from anammox sidestream of wastewater treatment plant... | place: USA: Virginia | collected 2017-08
CGTGCTCGTCCTGCGCGCCGTCGTCGCCTACCGCTCGCAGGCGCTCGACGAGATCGCCGAGGAGGAGGCCGCCCGCGAGGAGGAGAGCGAGCGCGCGCTCGCGCCCGAGCACGAAGACGAGGAGGCTCGCGACGGCCGGGGTCGGGGGGCGGCGCCACCCGGCGACGAGAGGGGGCGTCGACGCCGCGGCGACCGCGGGCGCCGCGCTCCGGCGGCGAGCGTTCATGCGCCGGGCGCCGCGAGGCCGCGATCGCGCAGGCGATGGCGAACCGCGCCGAGGTCGCCGCTGTCGATCGGCACCCCGCGCTCGTAGGCGATCACCTGGCCCGAGAGCGGCGACACGCGCGCCCCCGGCGTCACGATGCCGACGAGGTTCAGCGGGTCGGCGGCGGCGATGAGGAGGATCGCGCCGTCGTCGCGGCGCCGGCGCGTGTCACGGAGAGCCTCGACGGCGTCCGGGAGCGCGAACTGCTCGCCGACGAAGCCGGCGACGAAGCGGCCGCCACGAATCTCGCCGCGCGCCTCCATGCGCCGGAGGACGGCGAGCAGCTCGCGCCAGGGCGGCATCAGCGTCTCCCGTGCCAGGATCTCCCGGAGCACGACGCCGTAGCGCGCCAGGAGCCGGCGCGCCGCGGCCTCGACGCGCGCCTCGACGGGGCGCGGCTCGCGCTTGCTCGCGAGCAGCGCCCAGCGTCCCGCCGGGAGCGGTCGGCGCGCCGGGCGTCCGCCGCGGAGGGCGTGCAGGCGGCGCTCGGGTCGCGGCCGGTGCTCGGGTGCGACCAGGCGGCGGAGGCCGGCGAAGCCGTCGCCGGTCACGACGCCGCGCGCGACGAGCTCCCAGAGCGCGTCCTCGGTCGCGCTCGGGAGGAGTCCAGTCGCGGCGGAGACGTCGGCCGTGAACGAGGCGCCCTCCGCCGCGAGGAACGCCGCGACGTCGCGCGCCGCCCCCGAGAGGCGCGGGCTCTCGGGGGCGGGACGCACGGCGCGGAGCGTGTCGAGGTCGGCGCGGAGCGCGAGCGCGAGCGGGGCGGCGCGCGTCGGGACGGCACGCCGCCGTGGCACGGAATCGAGGGTGCGCTCCGCGATCGGACCGCCGGTGGGGTCGTCGTCGCCCGGTGTGGAGAAGCGGCCCCACGCGACCACGCCCGAGAGGCAGAGGTCGTCGAGCAGCCCCGGTGCGTAGGCGGTGACCCGGGCGGGGAGGACGGCGCGTTCCCAGGCCGGCGCGGGGAGCTCGAGGCCGTGGAGCTGCGCGACGACCGCCGCGAGCCCGTCCCGACCGTGCAGGCGCGTCTCGGGGAGCACGCGCTGCCATCGGAAGAGGAAGCGCATGAAGTCCGCCGCCGGGACCGGGTCGATCTCGCGCCGCAGGCGGCCGAGCGTCAAGTGGTGGATGCGGGCGAGGAGGCGGCGCTCGCACCACTCTTCGCCGGGCGCTCCCGGCGTGAAGCGTCCGCGGAGCGCGACGCCCTCGCCCTCGAGCCGAGCCAGGGCGGTGGCGATCGTCGCCGCCCCGATCCCGAGCCGCTCCGCGAGGTCGTCGACCGTCGTCGGTCCGAGGCACTCGAGCCAGCCGCGCACCAGCGCGACCGCCGCGGTCTCGTCGTCGCACGCCTGGGGGGCGAGGGCGGGCGGGACGAGCGCGGGGAGGAACGTGAGCGCCGGGGCGAGGGCGCGCGCCAGGGCGAGGCGCTCGGCGGCGACGAGCGCGTGCCGCGGCGCGCCCGCGTAGCTCCACGCGGCCCAGGAGGCGCGCTCGCGGAGCACGAGCTCGTCCGCCAGGGGCCCGCAGCGGCCGAGTGCGTCGGCGGGAAGCCAGACGAGCGAGAGCAGCGCGTCGTGCAGCTCGTCGGCGTCGCGCGCGTCGGGCCAGGCCTGGCCGCGCACCGCCGCGATCGCCTCGGCGTCGAGGGCGCCGATCCCGGCCGCGATGCCGGGGTCGGCGCGGCGGAGCGCCACGGCGCGGGCGCGCCGCTCTTCGAGGGGCGCGTCGTCGAGGAAGGCGTAGGGACTGGCGTTCAGGATCTCGTGCGCCATGACCGACGGCGCCGGGGTCTCGACCGCGACCGTGCGGATGGCGCCGCGCGCGATCTTCTCGAGCACCGCGCGCAGGCCCGCCGTGTCCATGGCCTCGTGGAGGCAGTTGGCGATCGTCTCGTCGACGAGCGGATGCTGCGGCGGATCGATCGGACCGGCGTGGTTGTCGCCGCACGCGGCCTGCATCGGGAACACCGCCGCCAGCAGGTCGTCGGCGCGCATGCGCTGGATGTTCATCGGCACGCGCTTTCCGCCGCTATGGCGCAGCAGCGCCAGGGCGCGCGTCGCGTTCCAGCGCCAGCGGGTCGTGAACATCGGCGCCTGGAGGAGCGCCTGGACGACGTCCTGTTCGAGCGTCGCGAGCCGCGCCATCGCGAAGACGTTGGCGAGCGGGAAGCTGTGCTGCTCGCCGAGCGAGAGCACGATGCCGTCGTCGGTCGCGGCCGCCTGCAGCTCGAAGTCGAAGGTGACGCAGAAGCGCTTGCGGAGGGCGAGGCCCCAGGCGCGGTTGATCGCGCCGCCGAAGGGGGCGTGCACGACGAGCTGCATGCCGCCGCTCTCGTCGAAAAAGCGCTCGGCGACCACCGTGTCGCAGGTCGGCACCGTCCCGAGGACGGCGAGCGTGTCGCGGACGTAGGCCGCGAGCTGGAGCGCGCCGGCGGCGTCGATCCCGCATTCGGCGACGAGCCACGCGACCACGGCCGGCGGCGGCGGTGCGGCGCGGTCCGGGATGCGCGTCGCGATCTCCGCGCGCAGCGCCGAGACCGCCTCGGAGAGCTCGCGCGTCCGGGCCGGGGCCTCGCCGGTCCAGAAGGGAACGGTCGGGGGCGCCTGGCCGGCGTCTTCCACCCGCACCGTGCCGTTCTCGACCCGGCGGATGCGCCACGAACGGTTGCCGAGCAGGAAGATGTCGCCGCGCGTGCTCTCGATCGCGAAGTCCTCGTTGATCCTGCCCACACGCACGTCGCCCGGCTCCTCGACCACGTCGTAGTCGGCGGTGTCGGGGATGGCGCCGCCGCCGGTGATGGCGGCGAGGCGGGCGCCCCGCCGCCCGCGCACCCGGCGGTGCACGAGGTCGCGGTGGAGATGGGCGGAGCGCCGGCCGCGCCGGGTCGCGACGCCCTCGGCGAGCATCGCGAGCACGTCGTCGAAGGTCTGGCGCTCGAGGTCGCGGTAGGGACGGGCGCGGCGGACGAGGGCGAAGAGGTCGTCTTCGCCGATCTCGTCGGCGGCCGCGATCGCCACGATCTGCTGCGCCAGGATGTCGAGCGGCGCAGCGGAGAGCGTGAGCAGGTCGAGCGCGCCGGCGCGGATGGCGCGGACGGCGGCCGCGGTCTGCAGGAGGTCGTCGCGCGTGAGCGGGAAGAAGATGCCCTTCGGCACGGTCCCGAGCCAGTGCCCCGAGCGTCCGACCCGTTGCAGCAGGGTCGCGAGCGCGCGCGGCGAGCCGATGTGGCAGACCAGGTCCACGTGGCCGACGTCGATGCCGAGCTCGAGCGAGGCGGTCGCGACCACGACCGGCACCGCGCCCGACTTGAGCTTCTGCTCCGCGTCGAGGCGGATCGCGCGCGACAGGCTTCCGTGGTGCGCGACGACGCGGTCGTCGCCGAGGCGCTCGCTCAGCTGGTGCGCCACCCGTTCGACGAGGCGGCGCGTGTTCACGAACACGATGGTGGTGCGGTGCCTCGCGACGTAGCCGGCGATGCGCTCGTAGATCGACGCCCAGCGCTCGTGGCTCGCGATCGGGCCGATCTCGTGGTCGGTCGTCTCGACGGCGAGCGTCATCGCCCGACGATGGCCGGTGTCGACGACGGCGCAGTCGGCGGCGCGCCGGCCGCCGCCGACCAGGAGCTCGGCGACGAGGTCGATCGGCCGCTGCGTCGCGGAGAGTCCGAGGCGCTGCACCGGTCGGCCACAGAACGCGTCGAGCCGCTCGAGCGTGAGCGCCAGGTGCGCGCCGCGCTTGTCGCTCGCGAGCGCGTGGATCTCGTCGACGATGACGGTGCGGGCGGCGGCGAGCGCCCGGCGGCTCTTGTCGGCGGTGAGCAGGATGTAGAGCGACTCCGGCGTCGTGATGAGGATGTGCGGCGGCGTGCGCACCATCGCCTGCCGTTCGCTCCGACTCGTGTCGCCGGTGCGGACCGCGACGCGGATCTCGGGCAGCTGGATCCCGGCGGCGAAGGCGCGGGCGCGGATCTCCGCCAGCGGCTGCTCGAGGTTCTTCCGGATGTCGTTCCCGAGGGCCTTGAGCGGCGAGACGTAGACGACGGCGGTCTCGTCGGCGAGCGCGCCGGCGCGCGCCGTCCGCACCAGCCCGTCGATCGCCCAGAGGAAGGCCGCGAGCGTCTTCCCCGAGCCCGTCGGGGCGGCGACGAGGACGTCACGTCCGGCGGCGATCGCGCGCCAACCCTCGGCCTGCGGCGGCGTCGGCGCGCCGAAACGGTCGGCGAACCAGCCGGCGACGAGGGGATCGAACTCGAGAGGGAGGGTGGGCGCCGACACCGCCGGCGACGCTACCATCGGGCGTCCCGAGCGGGTAGCGGGTGGGGCGCGCACGTCAGCGGTTGGCGGTTGACCCCCGTGGCGGGATCGGGGACAACGCGACACGCGGGAGGGTGACGGCATGAAGCGCGAGGAATGCATTCTCTTCAGCGGCGCCGCGGGCGGCGCCGAGGCCGAGTTCGGCGCCGCGGCCGAGCGACACGGCATCGAGGAGGTGAACTTCACCTTCGACGGGCACCGCGATGCGCGAAGCCGCGGCATCCGCGTCCTCACCCACGAGGAGCTCGAGCACGGCGACGTGAGCCTCTCCTACGTGTCGAAGCTCATGCACCGCCGCTATCCCGACACGGCCATGTTCAAGAAGGTGCTCCAGTGCATCTGGCACCAGGTGAACAACGGCCAGGAGATCTACGTCGTCGGGGCCATCCAGCCGGACGACACCGTCAAGGGCGGCACCGGCTGGGGCGCCGAGTTCGCGAAGCTCTGCAACAAGCCGCTCTTCGTCTTCGATCAGGAGCGCGTCGGCTGGTTCCGCTGGAACGGCGACGCCTTCGAGCGGGCCGGCGACCCCGTGATCCAGCACCGCCATTTCACGGGGACCGGCACGCGCTTCGTCAAGGAGAACGGGCGGGCGGCGATCCAGGGCCTGTTCACCCGGAGCTTCGCGTAGGACCGTCGTCGGGAACGGACCGGGGCCGGGAGCCGTCGGGCCGCTGCTCGCCCGAGCGCGCTCATGGCGCGTCCGTTCGCTGCGGTTCGGGACCCCGCTCCTCCGGGGGCTGGACCCGGCGGAACGCCAGCCACAGCAAGAGGTCGTAGGTGATCTTCATCGCCGCGCCGGCGACGAGCGGCGCGGCGAAGGCGCCGTGTTCCATGAAGAGTCCCGCGAACGAGGGGGCGACCGCCCAGGCGCCGAGGCGGACGAGGCTCGTGACGCCCGATGCGACGGTGCGCTCCTCGGGGGCCACGACCGCCATCACGTAGGACTGGCGCGTCGGGACATCCATCTCGACGAGCCCTTCGCGGAGGACGAAGAGCACAGCCGCGATCCAGAAGCTCGGCGCAATCGCGACCGTGACCAGCAGCAGGCTCGACGGGATGTGGGTGAAGACCATCGTGTTCACGAGCCCGATCCGACGCGCGAGCCAGGCGGCGCCGAAGTGCGAGAGCGCGTTCGCGACCCGGGCGAGGAAGAAGAGCGCGCCGATGGCCGCCGCGCTTGCGCCGAAGCGGGTGGCGAAGAACCACGAGAGGAGCGCGGTGGTGAGGAAGCCGCCGCCGAGGGCGTCGAGGGCGAAGAGCGCGGAGAGCTTCGTCAGGATGCCGCGGGTCGCGGGCGAGACGCGCGGGTGCGACGCCGCGGCGTGCTCGACCGCCGGCGAGAGCGCGAGATAGGGGCCGATCGCGGCGAGGGCGAGCGCCGCGTAGACGAGCACCGCGGCGCGGAGCGCCGCCGGGTGCGCGAGGCCCGCGCCGCGTTCCAGGACGACCGGCAGCCCCGCCGCGAGGCTGCCGAGCGCGTGGCCGGCGTCCTGGAGCACGTTGTACCAGGCGAATGCCCGCGTCCGGCCGGCGTCGTCGGTCGTCGCGGGCAGGATCGCCTGCTCGACGACGAGCGCCGCGCCGCGGTCGCGGCCCATGCCGTTCGCCATGCCGAGGAGGGCGGCGAGCGCGAGGGCGGTGGGGTGGTCGACGCAGGCGAGCGCGGCGCCGCCGGCGGCGGTGGCGAGCGCCAGGGCGACGAGCGTCCGACGGCGCCCGACGCGGTCGCCCGCGAGCGTCACCAGGAGCGACGCGAGGGCGCCGCCCGCGAGACCGGCGGCGACGACGACGCCGATCGCCGCGACGTCGAGCGGAACCGCGGCGAGATGGAGGCCGAGCAGCACCCCGATCATTCCGACGCCGACCGCGCGGGTGAACGCGGTCGCGAAGAGGAGGATACGGTCGGTCACCCGCCGCGCGGCAGGTGATCGAGCGCCTTGCGGATGCCGGCGGCGAGCGCGTCCGGGCGTCCGACCCCCCAGAAGCTCACGAACACGAGGCGCGGCCCCTCCCGGCTCGAGGTGTCGTGGATGCCGACGACGCCGATCTTGGCCTGGCGGAGCGCGTGGATCACCGGCTGCAGCTCGCTCGGCGCGAGTATGAGCTCGCCCGCGACGGCCGCGCGCTCCGTCGATCCCTGGAAGGCGGCCCACGACGTCGGGCTCATCGTCGCCCCGAGCTCGGCCAGGCGCGGATCGGCGCGTGGGATCGTGACGCGGTAGACGCCGTTCTCGTGCTCGCCGCGGACGCCGAGCAGGAGATCGAGGCGCGCGGCGTCGAGGTTTGAGCGCGCCTCGGCGGCGGCCTTCTGCGGGCGGGAGGCCCGGACGCGGACGATCGCTTCCTGTACGTCGCGGACGCCGCGGGCGAGGGCGACGGGATTGCCGACGCCGTCGAAGTGCACGAAGAGCACGCGCGGCTCCTCGCCGACGAAGTGGCCGTGCAGCGCCGTGACCTCGAGGCCGGCGTTGGCGAGCGCGGAGACGACGCCCTGGAGCTCATCGGCCGCGACCGGCATGAGGCCGACCAGCGTGGCGCCGCTCGCGTGCGGACGGAACGCGACCCAGCCCGCCAGTCCCATGCGCGGCGTGATCGGGAAGCCGTCGAGGCTGACCTTGAGGTCGCCCCGCGGCCTGGTGATGCGGAAGACGCCGTCCGGCAGGACGGCGCCGGCGAGGTCCGACGCTTCCTCGATGGCGCGCGTGTCGAGCGGAGTCGTCGCACCGGCGGGCGCGGGTGCGACGTCGGCGGGTGCCGTCGAGGCCGCGGACGGCGCTCCCTTGCTCGCGAGCACGCCGGCCTTCGCCGCGGGCGCCGCCCGCACCGGCATGCCGTCGTCGGGTTCCGGCGTCCGCGGCGGGCCGCACCCGGCGACCGCGACCGCGAGGCCCACCGCGACGAGTCTCCGCATGGCAGCCACCTCCACGGGCGGCACCTTAGACGGTTCCGGGCGGCGGACGCCAGCGATCCGGCGCGCGGGGCGGATCAGTGGCAGCCGAGCGCGGGGATGAAGCCGGCGGCGGGCGCACCCGCGGCGATCCACTCCTCGACGAGATCGAGGTGGACGTGGTGTAGGCGCTTCAGATCCTTCGGCATCGGCGCTCCTTCGCTGTCGCCGAGCTCGCCGCGGAGCTTCTTCAGGAGGAAGCTGTTCGCCGGAGCGCCGGGGTCGACGCGGAGCAGTCCGGCGCTCGCGGCCGCGAAGTTCGCGGGCGCGACGCCGACGAGGTGCGCGTAGGCCTCTCCCGCGGCGAGCGACAGCTGATGCTCCCCCTGGGCGACGTTGTGGCAGGTGGGGATCGCGCAGGTCGGCGTGAAGATCTGGCGCTGGATCTGCTCGAAGGTCGAGGTCACGCCGTCGCAGGGGGTCGTGTCCTTTCCCGGGACGCAGGTCATGCGGAGCTTGTCCTCGTCGGTCACCGAAGCGGGATCGCCGGTGAGCGTCGAGACGATCGCCTTCCGTCCGCGCCGCCACCGGCCGCCGCTGCGCGACGGCTGTACGGGCGTGCGAAGGCTCATCTGCACGGCCCCGCTGCAGACGTTCAGGTCGGTCGCTTCGACGGGCAGCACGAGGAAGTTCAGCTGATCCTCGAGCGCCTGGAAGTCGAAGTCGTGCTTCGGGTTCGTGTCGGGTTGCTCGTTCTCGATGAAGAAGCTCTCGAGCGCCTGCGGCGCGCAGCCCGGGAGCTCGGGGTCGGTGACGTTCACGCAGACCTCGGCGCGGAACTGGCAGATGCCGAGCGTCGGGTCGTCGTCGCACGCGGGATCGTTGTCGACGCAGCGGATCTCGCGCGGACGCGACGCCGGGCGATTCGCGGGCGTGCCGCCGAACTCGGCGAGGCAGTCGGTCGCGGAGGAGCCGCCGCCCGGGGTGAGGGCGAACGTCGGCGGCGGCGTGAGGGCGAACGCGAACGCGAGGACGAGGGCGCGCAGGGTCGCCGTCCCCGGTCCGCGCACGGAACCGCCGCGCCGCGCGTCCATGCGCGTCAGGTGAGGAACCCCAGGGTGGAGAAGCTGCCGTTCAGGATCGGCGTGTGGGCGCCGGGTGAGAGCAGCCACTTGTCGATGACGGTCGCGTAGACCTGGCGGAAGTCGACGTTCCACTTGGTGTTGCCGCCGTCGAGGTCGGTGAGGTCGGGGAAGGTGCCGTAGAGGCCGCCGTTCACCGTGTCGCCGACGACGAAGAGGGGCGAGGCCGCGCCGTGGTCGGTGCCCGCCGTCGTGCCGCTGCCGTTCTCGGCGACGCGCCGGCCGAACTCCGAGAAGGTCACCAGCAGGACCTTGTTGGCGATCCCGAGCGCGACCATGTCGTCGTAGAATGCCGCGAGCGAATCGCTCACGCGCTGCAGGCGGATCGGCTGCGCTCCGGTCGCGAGGTCCGCCTGCTGCTGGGTGTGGGTGTCGAAGCCGCCGAGGCGCACGTGGAAGAAGCGCGCGCCCGTCGGGTTGCCGGGGTTCAGGGTGTCGTACCGAAGGATCGACGCCACCTGCTTCAGGTTGGAGCCGAGCGATCCGCCGATGCCGTTCAGGTTCGAGCTCCACGTCGTCGAGACGTTGGCGTAGACGTCGATCTTGCCGAGCATCGCGTCGCCCGAGGCGCCGATCGAGAGCTGCGTACCGGTCGTCTCGAGGGGGTCGGCCTCGACGGCGTAGGCCGCCTGCAGCGCCGTCTTCTTGGCGGCGTAGTCGGGATAGAGCGGGTCGTCCGGGAGCTCGAAGTCGGCGATGCGGCGGACGGCGAGGGTGTTGGTGCCGGGTTGGACGAAGATCGGGTTCAGCGTCTCGTTGACGTCGACCGCGACGATCGTGCTCGGACCGAAGCCCGCCGCGTCGAGGTAGCGGCCGAACCAGCCGGTCGCGAAGTTCTCCGCCGGCACGGCGGTGGGGTCGAGGGCTCCGAACCAGATGTCCTCGGAGCGGAAGTGCGAGAGGTTCTGGTTCGGATAGCCGACGCCGTTCACGATCGCGACCTTGCCGGCGTCGTACAGGGACTTGAGCGCGGTCATCGTCGGGTGCAGCGCGAGCGCCGTGCCGCCCGAGCTGCCGATGCCGGTCGCCGCGAGGTTCGCGAGCGGCACGCCGAGGTTCGGGCGCTTGGTGTCATAGGTGGTGCGCTGCAGGCCGGCAGCGCTCGGGATCACCGTGTTGAGCCCGTCGTTTCCGCCCTCGAGCTGCACCAGCACCAGGATCGCGTCGGGCGGCGCCGCCCAGGCCGCGCTCGCGCCGAGCATCGCGCGCAGGAGGGGGTGGGGCGCCGTGACGGCGGCGCCGACGAGGGCGCTCCGTCGGAGGAAGTCGCGTCGTGTGATGGCCATGGTCGGTCGTCCTTTCCCCGCCTCAGTGGATCTGGAACTCGGGCAGATCGAGCATGAGCGCGATCGCGCCCCGCACCTTCTTCTCCACCACCGCCTGGTCGTAGAAGTCGGTCGCGCCTTCGAAGTAGTCGACGAGCGCCTGCTTGGCGTCGTCGGGAATCTGACCCGCGATGCCGAGCTTCCCGAGCAGCTCGTCGACGACCGGGGCGGCGCTCGTCGCCGAGCGGTCGAAGAGCTTCGTCGGGGTGAGCTTCAGATCGCCGGAGCGGCCGGCGGCGAGCGTCTGCGCGAACTCGAAGCGGGCGAGGAATTGTCCGCTCGAAAGCCAGGCGAGACCGTTGTTCCACCCGTTCACGCCCGGCGGCTCGAACAGGTCCATTCCCATGTCGCCGAGGTGGTCGGGGAGGGTCTTGGCGTTGGTGGAGGCGCGCGTCGCGCGGATCGCGTGGAAGGCGAACTCGCAGGGGTTCTTCACCGTCTGGCTCTTCGCTTCCGCGCTGTAGAAGTCGTCGTGCAGGAAGATCGATCGCAGGAGGTCGCGGATCACGAAGCCGCCGGCGATGAACGGGCCGGTGACCTCGTCGACGCGCGCCTTGGTCGGGTTCGGATAGGCGAAGTACTCCCAGAGCTTCCTGGCGAGGAAGCGCGGCATGGCGAGCTCGCCGTCGCTGTCGGTGCGCGCGAAGAGCACGTCGAGGACGTTGGTCGCGGGCGGCAGCAAGGTGCCGGCGGCGTCGACGACGCCGAGATTGCCCGTCACGCCGAGGACGGTCTTGCTGCCGGCGTCGAAGCGGGTCGGATCGAAGACGCCCTCGTCGTCCTCGATCACGAAGCCGGTGAGGGCGCGGGCCATCTCCTGGACGTCGGTCTGCGAGTAGTTGGGCATCCCGTTCAAGTCGTTCACGCCGAGCGCGAAGAGCTCCATCACCTCGCGGCCGTAGTTCTCGTTCGGCTTGCCGACCTTGTTGCGGTTGCCGTCCAGGAACTCGAGCATGGCCGGGTCGCGCGTCACCTCGAAGAGCAGGGTCTTGAAGGCGGCGAGGCCGTGGCGCCGGAAGAGCGCGTTTTGCCGCGACATCCAGAGGTTGTTCTTCACGATGCCGACCGAGCAGGCGAAGTGGTCGTGCCAGAAGAGGCACATCTTCTCCTGGAGCCGGCGCGTCGTCGCCTTGACCATGCGCTTCGCCCACCAGGTGCGCAGCGCCGCGAGGTCCTCCGGGTCGGTGGCGGCGGTGCCGGACTTGCCGGGGCCCTTGGCGCCCGTGCCCTTGACCGTGACGAGCTTCTCGACGGCCGTGGCCTGCCCGTAGCGGACGTACTTCTCGACGTCGCGCTCGTCGCCGCCGAACCCGGCGCGCGACAGGAGATGCGCGGCGTTTTCCGCATTCCAAACGACCATGATCTTCTCCTCCTGTGGGAACGCGAAGGATCGAGCGCGGCCGTCGAGGAGAGGCGGTCGGCGAGGCGACGACGGGATCGATCCGGCCGGACCCATGCTTACCAATCGGTCAGGCCGGAGCCAAGGGATTTTTTCGAGACCGGTGACTTTTCGTATGGCGGACGGTCCGGCGGCCGCGTGTTGACCCGCGGGGACGCCTGTGACCCTTGCTTTGCCGATGCCGCGCCTGCGGGTGGGAATCGAGACGTCGTGTCTGGCGCCGCTGCGGAGGCCCGAATGCACGCCGGCCGCTGCCGGGTCTTGTCGCGCCTGGCTGTGCGCCGGCACGGTGGACGACGTCGGCGCGGAGATTCGGTCGTTCGTCGCGGCGGGCTTGCGGCATGTCGTGAAGTGGAACGCCGGTCGGCACGCGACCGGCGGGAGCCCCGCCGACCTGGTGCGGCGGGCGCGGCTCATCTGGACGCCGGAGAAGCTCGAGGCGCGGGCGGCGTGAGGGGGCGGACCCTGCTCACCGGCGCCACCGGCACGGTCGGCCACGCGATCGCGCGGGCGCTCCTCGCCGAGGGACGCACCGTGCGCGCGCTCGTGCGCGACGTCGCGCGCGCCCGCGCGATCGTGCCGGAGCGGGTGGAGCTCGTCGCGGGCGACGTCACCGACGCCGCGTCGGTGCGGCGCGCAGTGACCGGCTGCGAGGTCGTCTACCACGCTTCCGGACTCCCGGAGCAGTGGCTCCCGGATCCGGCCGCCTTCCGGCGCGTGAACTACGAGGGGACGCGGAACGTCCTCGAGGCCGCCCTCGCCGAGGAGGTCCGGTCGTTCCTCCATACGAGCACGATCGACGTCTTCGCGATGGCGCGCGGGGAGCCCTTCGACGAGTCGCGTCTCGATCCGGAGCCGAAGGCGACGCCGTACGAGCGTTCGAAGCAGGAGGCCGATAGGCTCGTGGCCGCCGCGCTCGAGCGGGGGCTGCCGGCGCGGTTGCTGCATCCCGCGGGCGTGTACGGGCCGGCGCCGCAGATGACCGGTGTGAACGCCTTCCTCCGCCGGCTCGCGCGCGGCGAGGTCCCGATGCTCCTGCCGGGCGGCCTGCCGGTCGTCTTCGCGGCCGACGTCGCGCGCGGGCACCTGCTCGCCGAGCGGAAGGCGCCGGTCGGCGCGCGCTTCGTCCTGAGCGAGTCGTACGTGAGCCTCCAGGACATGGCGGGCGCGGTGCGGCGTCACGCGCCGGCCGCGCGCATCCCGCCGATCCTGCCGCGCTGGGTCGCGCGGGCCGTGTCCACGACCGGCGAGCTGTGGGCCCGGTTCAGCGGCATGGCCCCGCTCATCCCGAGCGGCCAGCTGCACTTCCTCACGATCGAGGCGCGTCCGTCGGCGGCGAAGGCGCGGCGCGAGCTCGGCTGGGAGCCGACGCCGTTCGCCGACGGCGTGCGGGTCACGCTCGCCGACCTGAAGGCGCGCGGGCTGCTCTGATGCAGCGCGCGATTGGCGCCGCCCGCGGGGACTCGCTACAAGACCCGGGCCGCACGCCGCCACGAAAGGATCCGCGCCATGATCACGACGCCCCCGCCCGATCTCTTCGGCACGCCCGAGCACGAGCTCTTCCGGCAGACGGTCCGGAAGTTCGTGCAGGAGGAGATGCTGCCGCGTGCCCGCGAGTTCGATCAGAAGGGGCGCTTCGACAAGGCGCTGTACCGGCGCATGGGCGAGCTCGGGATGCTCGGACTCCGCTACGATCCGAGGTGGGGCGGCGCCGGGCTCGACTGGTCCTACACCGCGGTCATGTTCGAGGAGCTTGCCCAGTGCGACAACGCGGGCGTCACGATGGGCATCAGCGTGCAGACCGACATGGCGACGCCGTCCTTGCATCAGTTCGGCAGCGACGAGCTGCGCGCGCGCTATCTCGTTCCGGCGGTGAAGGGCGCCATGGTCGCGGCGATCGCCGTCACCGAGCCCGACGCCGGCTCGGACGTCGCCGGCATCAAGACCCGCGCCGTACGCGACGGCGACGACTGGGTGATCAACGGCAGCAAGATCTACATCACGAACGCGGCGACCGCCGATTGGCTCTGCCTGCTCGCGATCACGGACCCCGAGGCGGGCTACGGCGGCTACTCGCAGATCGTCGTGCCGACCGACACGCCGGGCTTCACCTACCAGCTGCTCGACAAGATCGGGAACTGGGGCTCCGATACGGGCCTCCTCTACTTCGAGGACGTGCGCGTCCCGGTCGCGAACACGATCGGGGAGATCGGACGCGGCTTCCAGCAGCAGATGATGCAGTTCCAGGACGAGCGGCTGATCGCCTGCATCAGCGCGAACGCCGCCAGCGAGGCGCTCTGGGAGGCGACGCGGAGGTACTGCGAGGAGCGCGTCCTCTTCGGGAAGCCGCTCAGCAAGATGCAGGTCACCCAGTTCAAGTTCATCGAGATGCTGACCCAGCTCGTCGCCGCCAAGGAGCTCACCTACGCCTGCATCCGCAAGCGCATGCGCGGCGAGGACGCGACGAAGGAGATCTCGATGGCGAAGCTCTTCACCGGCCGCACCTGCCGCACGGTCGCCGACCAGTGCATCCAGCTGCACGGGGGCTTCGGCTACATGAAGGAGAGCCTCGCGGGGCGCGCCTTCGTCGACACGCGCCTGATCTCGATCGGCGGCGGCGCCGACGAGGTGATGATCCACTACCTGGCGAAGATGCTGGGCTTCTGAGCCGTCCGGCCGCTACGCGCGTCGGTCCGGTTCGGCGGCGCCGAGCGCGCGGGCCGCGAGGGCCTTCGCCCAGGCGTAGTCGGGCTTGCCCGTCGGCGCCCGCTGGACGCTCTCGACGAAGACGAAGGCGCGGGGAAGCTTGAAGCGCGCCAGCTCGGCGCCCGCGGCGTCGCGGAGCTCGTCGTCGGTCGCGCGCGCGCCGGGGCGGAGCGCCACCACGGCCGTCACCTGCTCGCCCCAGCGCGCGCTCGGCGTTCCGACCACGAGCGTGTCGTACACGGCGGGATGGCGCTTCAAGGCGCCCTCGACCTCTTCGGCGAAGATCTTCTCGCCGCCGCTGTTGATGCACACCGACTCGCGGCCGAGCACCTTGATGGTCCCGTCGCCGTTCAGGTGGGCGCGGTCGCCGGGGATGGCGCACCGCACGCCGCCGATCGTCGGATACGTGCGCCGGGTCTTCGCCTCGTCGCCGAGGTAGCCGAGCGGGATGTGGCCGCTGCGCGCGAGCCATCCGATGCTGCGGTCGTCGGCGGACAGGCGGCGCGACAGCGCCTCGTCGACGACGAAGGTGTGCTCCCGGTCCATCGTGAAGCCGCCGCCGCTCGTATTGCCGGCCGACATGAAGCTCGCCCCCTGCGCGCCGGTCTCGGAGGCGCCGAAGCCGTCGGCGATCATGATGCCGGGCAGGCGCTCGAGGAGCGCGTGCTTGAGCGCCGCCGAGAAGACGGCGCCGCCCGAGCCGATCACGCGCAGGCACTCGAGGTCGTATGAGCCCGCGTGCAGCTGGTCGAGGAGCGGGCGGGCGAACGCGTCGCCGACGATGGTGAGCGACCCGGCGCGCTCGCGCTCGATCGTCCGCCAGACGTCGTCGGCGTCGAGGCGCCGGATCTCGCGCTGCACGATCACCGTACCGCCCTGGTGGAGCGTCATGAAGGCGGTCCAGTGGCCGGCGCCGTGCATGAAGGGAGGCGCGGGAAGGGTGCGGTTCATCTCTCCCCAGGCGGTGCGCGCTACGACGTCCGCGAGGCTCGTCACGGGCTCCTGGCCGGGGATGCGGCCGCCCATCGCCGAGAAGAAGATGTCGGCCTGCCGCCACAGGACCCCCTTCGGCATGCCGGTCGTGCCCCCGGTGTAGACGATGTAGAGGTCGTCGTCGGTGGTCGCGACGGCGACGGGCTCGGCGGAGCTCGCCGCGAGCGCCTCCTCGTAGTCCCGCGCACCCGGCAGGAGCGGCAGCCCGCTGTCGTCGGCCACCTGGAGCATGAGCGTCATCGGGGGGAGCTTCGGGAGCACGCGCGCCAGCATCGGGGCGAAGCTCGCGTGGTAGACGATCGCGCGGGCCTCCGCGTCGCGCAGCAAGTAGACGAGCTCGTCCTCGACGTAGCGATAGTTGACGTTGAAGGGCACGGCGCGCGCCTTCGCGCAGCCGATCATGGCCTCGAGGTACTCGTGGCCGTTGTAGAGATAGAGCGCGACGTGGTCCTGCCCGGATTCCCACGGCGCCAGGCCGTCGCGCTCGCGGCGGCAGCCGAGTCCGGTCCGCAGGAGGAGGTGCGCGAGGCGGCGGGAGCGATCGCGGAGCTCGCGCCAGGTGAGGCGGTGCGTCGCGGTGACGATCGCGTCGCGCCCGGGAACGGCATCGGCGATGGCTTCGTTCAGGTCGGCGAGCGTGTAGGCCATGAGGAACCAGAACTAGTGAAACGCGGGCGTCCCGGCAATCGCCGGCGGACGCGGGTAGTGTCTCGGTTTGATTCGCATGCGGGGGAGCGATCGGTGGCAGCAAGCAGGCGGGTCGGGAACGGCTTCTACGGGACGGCTCCCCGAAGCCATTCCCGACCCGCCTGCTTGCTGCATCCATTCGAACGAAGCCGGCGACGCCGATCGAGACTCCGTGCATTATCACGAACTGAGACACCAGCCGGACGCGGCCGACGCTGGACAACGGAATTGAAACATGTTTCAAATCCGGCCGCATGGGCTCGCGGCCGCGCCTCGACGTCTCGCGCTTGCGGACCGACGCCGGCGTCCCGAAGGCCCGCCTCGCCGCGAGCCAGCTGCGCCGCCATCGGCGCATCGTGGAGGCCGTGGTCGAGCTGGCGGAGAAGGGCGGCTTCGACGGCGTGCGGCTGCGCGACGTGGCCGAGGTGTCCGAGGTCGCGCTCGGCACGCTCTACAAGTACTTCCACAGCAAGGAGGACATCCTCCTCTTCGCGCTGACCGAGGAGCTCGAGAAGCTCGAGCACACGATGGCCGCGCATCCCGTCGACGGGAAGTCCGGGCTGGCGCGGGTGACGCGCTTCTTCGAGCGGGCGACGCGCGGCATGACGTACCGGCCGCAGTTCGCGCGCGCGATGCTGCGCGCGATGGCGTCGGGCGACGTGCACGTCGCGTCGAAGGTGGCCGGATTCCATTCGCGGATGACGCGGCTCATCGTGGCGGCGCTCCGGGGCACACCCGTGGATCTCAGCCGCGACCTCTCGTCGGTGAGCAGCACCGAGCGCGAGCGGCAGGTGGCCTTCATGCTGCAGAACGTGTGGTTCGCGTCGCTGGTCGGATGGGCCGGCGGTTTGCACCCCGTGCGGGACGTTTCCGACCGCGTGCGGATCGCCGCCGCGCTCATGCACGCCAACTCCATCGAGGACTGAACGCATGGCAGAGACGACGTCGACGCGCCTGACCGCGGCGCACGTGCTCGAGTATCCCTATCGCCGCTCCGTCGGACCGGTGCTGGGCGCCTTCTTCACGGGCTTGACCGAGCGTCGCCTGGTCGGAGTGCGCGCCCGCGACGGCCGCGTCCTGGTGCCGCCCGTGGAGTACGACCCGGAGAGCGGCGAGGCGATCGGCGAGATGGTCGAGGTCGGACCCGGCGGCGTCGTCACGACGTGGGCGTGGGTGGAGAAGCCGCGCCCGAAGCATCCGCTCGATCGACCGTTCGCGTGGGCGCTCGTCCGGCTCGACGGCGCCGGCAGCGCCATGCTCCACGCCGTCGACGCGGGGAGCGCTGCCGGAATGCGGACGGGCATGCGGGTGCGGCCGCGCTGGAAGGCCGAGCCCGAAGGGAACATCCATGACATCGTGTGCTTCGAGCCGGAGGCTCGCGGAACGGACCCGGAGACCCCATGAGCGAGATCACCAGCATCACGACGCCGATCCGCCTCGACTACACGTACACCGCCGGACACGCGACGCAGCGCTTCCTGCTCGGCATGGCGGAAGGGCGCATCCTCGGCCAGCGCTGTCCGGAGTGCGCGAAGGTCTACGTGCCGCCGCGCGGCGCGTGCCCGAAGTGCGGCGTGCCGACGACCGACGAGGTCGAGGTGACGGGGAAGGGCACCGTCACGACCTTTTGCATCGTCCGCATCCCGTCCGACGTGCTGTCGGTGCCGCCGCCCTTCACGTGCGCGCACGTGCTGCTCGACGGCGCCGACTTGCCGTTCTTCGCGCTCATCCAGGAGTGCGAGTTCGACAAGGTGCGCATGGGCATGCGCGTCGAAGCGGTGTGGGCGCCGAAGGCGGAGCTGGCCGCGACCTTCGAGAGCATCCGCTACTTCCGGCCGATCGCCGAGCCCGACGCGCCGTACGAGAGCTACAAGGAGCACCTCTGATGCCGTTGCGCGATGTGGCGATCGTGGGATTCGCGCAGTCGGCGAGCGTGCGGCGCGAGAGCTCGAAGAACGAGGTCGAGATGTTGATGCCGGTCCTGCGGGAGGCGAAACGGCAGGCGGGCCTGCGCGGGTCGGACATCGGCGTCACCGTGTCCGGAAGCTGCGACTACCTCGCCGGACAGCCGTTCGCCTTCGTGAGCGCGCTCGACGCGGTCGGTGCCTGGCCGCCGATCGTGGAGTCGCACGTGGAGATGGACGGCGCGTGGGCCCTCTACGAGGCCTGGGTGAAGCTCCAGCTCGGCGAGATCGACACCGCGCTGGTCTACTGCTACGCCAAGTCGTCCCCCGGCGATCTCCCCGAGGTGCTGACGATCCAGCTCGATCCGTACACGACGGCGCCGCTCTGGCCCGACGCGGTCTCGCTCGCGGCGCTCCAGGCGCGGGCGTATCTCGAGAAGACCGGCACGAGCGAGCGGGACCTCGCCGCGGTGGCCGTCCGGAGCCGGCGCGCCGCCGCGGCGAACCCCATGGCGCAGGTGCGGGCGTCGGCCGACGTCGACGCGCTGCTCGCGACGCCGTATCTGGCCTCGCCGCTCCGCACCCACGACTGTCCGCCCATCTCCGACGGCTGCGCCGCGATCGTGCTCGCCTGCGGCGCCGCCGTGAAGAAGAGCGCGGCGACGCCGGTCTGGATCCGCGGCATCGACCATCGCATCGAGGCGCATGCGCTCGGTGTCCGCGACCTCGCGGCATCGCCGTCGACGAGGCTCGCCGGCGAGAAGGCGGGCGTCGGCACGGGGCGGATCGACCTCGCCGAGCTGCACGCGCCCTTCACGCACCAGGAGCTGATCCTGCGCGCGGCGCTCGGCCTCGGCGCGGACGTGGACGTGAACCCGTCGGGGGGCGCGCTCGCCGCGAATCCGATGATGGTGGCGGGACTGCTCCGCATCGGCGAGGCGGCGGCGCGTCTCGCCGGGGGCGCCGGGAGGCGGGCCGTCGCGCATGCGACCTCCGGGCCGTGCCTCCAGCAGAATCTCGTCTGCGTCCTGGAGCGGGACTAATGGCAGAGCGTTGCGCCGTCATCGGCATCGGTCAGACGAAGCACGACGTGAAGCGCACCGACGTGTCGCTTCCCGGACTCCTGCGCGAGGCGGTCGATCGCGCCTTCGCCGACGCGGGCGTCGGCTGGCGCGACATCGACGCGGTCGTGATCGGCAAGGCGCCCGACATGTTCGAGGGCACGATGATGCCCGAGCTCTACCTCGCCGACGCGCTCGGCGCGGCGGGGAAGCCGATGCTGCGCGTACACACGGCGGGCAGCGTCGGCGGCTCGACCGCGATCGTCGCGGCGCAGCTCGTCCAGGCGGGCATCCACGAGCGCGTGCTGACGGTCGCCTACGAGAAGCAGAGCGAAGGAAACGCGATGTGGGCGCTCACCGTGCGCATCCCGTTCCAGCAGGCGATCGTCGCGGGGGCGGGCGGGTACTTCGCCCCGCTCATCCGCGCCTACATGCGACGCTCGGGGGCGCCCGAGGACACGGGCGTCCGGGTGGCCCTCAAGGACCGGCAGAACGCGCCGAAGAACCCGTACTCGCACCTGGTCTTCCCCGACGTCACCTACGAGATGATCGAAGGGTCGCCCATGCTCTGGGATCCGATCCGCTACATGGAGACGTGCCCGTCGTCGGACGGCGCTTGCGCGATGGTGCTCGCGAGCGACGCGGCAGCGAAGAAGGCCAGGCACGCGCCGGCGTGGGTGCACGGCACCGCCATGCGGAGCGAACCGACGATGTTCGCCGGCCGCGATCTCGTGAATCCGCGCGCCGGCCGCGATTGCGCCGCCGAGCTCTACCGGAAGGCGGGCATCGCCAATCCCCGCAAGGAGCTCGACTGCGCCGAGGTCTACGTGCCGTTCAGCTGGTTCGAGCCGATGTGGATGGAGAACCTCGGGTTCGCGCCCGAGGGCGAGGGCTGGAAGATGACGCAGGAGGGCGCAACCGCGCTCGGCGGCGACATGCCGATCAACGCGTCGGGCGGCGTGCTCTCGTCGAACCCGATCGGCGCCTCGGGCATGATCCGGTTCGCCGAGGCGGCGCTGCAGGTGCGCGGACTCGCCGGGGAGCATCAGGTGCCAGGCGCCAAACGCGCGCTCGGCCACGCCTACGGCGGCGGCTCGCAGTTCTTCGCGATGTGGATCGTCGGGAGCGCGCGGCCGTGAGGTTCTGGCAGTCCGTGGCGTTCGCGGCGCCCGACGAGGTGCTCGAACTCGCGCGGATCGCGGAGCGGGTCGGCTTCCACGGCGTCTTCTGCTCCGAGCACGTCTTCTTCCCGGAGCGGCTCGCTTCCAAGTACCCGTACTCGCCGGACGGCGCCCCGCTCTTCACCGCCGAGACGCCGTGGCTCGATCCGTGGGTGCAGATCGCGGCGATGGCGGCCGTGACCCGCACCCTGAGATTCGTGACGGGCGTGTACATCCTGCCGCTCCGCCACCCGCTCGAGGTGGCGAAGACGGTGGCGAGCGTGGCGCTGCTCTCGGGGGATCGGGTCGGGCTCGGCGTCGGCGCCGGCTGGATGCGGGAGGAGTTCGACGTTCTCGGCCGCGCATTCGCGGGACGCGGCAAGCGCATGGACGAGCAGATCGCCATCCTCAGAAAGGTGTGGGCGGGCGGCATGGTCGAGCACCACGGGGCGCACTACGCCTTCCCGCGCCTGCAGCTGTCGCCGGCGCCGCGGACGGCGCCGCCGATCCTGATCGGCGGGCAGAGCGAGGCGGCGTTCAAGCGCGCGGCGCGCCTCGGCGACGGCTGGGTCGGCTCGGGACACGCGCCGGAGCAGGTGCTGGAGGTGATGCGGCGGTTGCAGGAGCTCCGGCGCGAGGCCGGCCGCGAGCGCGCGCCCTTCGACGCCATCCTGGTCCTGAGCGCGCCGGCCGGGCTCGACGATCTGCGGCGCTTCGAGGACGCGGGCGTTACGTCGCTGGTGAGCTGGCCGCTCACGTTCACCCTCGGTCCCCAGGCGACCATGGACGAGAAGCGACGCTACCTCGAGACCTACGCGAACGACGTGATCGCCAAGATCGGATGAGCCGGGCGCACGGCGCGCCCGCCCCTCCGAGCGGGCTGGAAGGAGAAGGAGCCCTCGTGAAGATTCGTCGCAGTGACACGTTCGGCGGCAGCCGGTCGGTCGGGTGAGCCGCGTCATGTCGGAGCCCGCGCTGATCTACGAGAAGGAGGGGCACGTCGCGACCCTCACGATGAACCGGCCCGAGGTGCGCAACGCCTTGAACGCCGAGATGCTCTGCCGCCTCGCCGATGCGTGGCAGGACGTCAACGACGACCCCCGGATCCGCGTCGCCATCCTGACGGGAGCGGGGGAGCAGGCGTTCTGCGCCGGCGCGGACCTCGACCGGCTCGTCCGGATGATGCAGGGGCAGCGCCCGCCCGAGACCGACTACGACCGGCGGATCATCGCGGACGTGCCCATCATCTACAAAGGACTGTTGCGGAACTACGAGGTCTTCAAGCCCATCGTCGCGGCCGTGAAGGGGTTCTGCGTCGCCGGCGGCAGCGAGATCCTGCAGACCACGGACATCCGGATCGCCGCCGACGACGCCCGGTTCGCGATCGCCGAGGTGAAACACGGGCTCTTTCCGATGGGCGGATCGACCGTGCGCCTCGCGCGACAGGTTCCGTTCTGTCACGCCATGGAGATCCTCCTGATGGGCGAGCAGTTCTCGGCGGCCGACGCGCTTCGCATCGGGCTCGTGAACCGCGTCGTCCCGGCGGGCGAGGTGATGGCCGAGGCGCGGCGCTCGGCCGAGGTCATCGCGCGCAACGGCCCGCTCGCCGTACAGGCCGTGAAGCGCTCCGTCCTCGCGGGGCTCGGCCGACCGACGGCCGAGGCCCTCGATCTGGAGCAGCAGCTCGGGATACCCGTGTCGATGTCGCAGGACGCCAAAGAGGGGACGCGCGCCTTCAAGGAGAAGCGCCCCCCCGTCTTCCAAGGAACGTGATGAAGATCCATCTCGGTCTGCTCCAGGAGCTCGTCGCCGAGCTGCTTCCCGACCACGAAGCGATCGTCGCCAGGGAGCGCGTGCTCACGCACCGCGATCTCGCCGAGCGCAGTCGGCGTTTCGCGCGCGCGCTCGCCGCCCGCGGTCTCGGCTGCCGGAAGGAACGTGCGGCGCTTTCGCCCTGGGAGTCCGGCCACGATCACGTCGCCGTCTACCTCTACAACTGCCCCGAGTACCTCGAGGCGATGTACGGCAGCTACAAGGCGCGCGCGGCGGCGGTGAACATCAACTACCGCTACAAGGCCGACGAGCTGCACTACCTGCTCGACAACTCGCGCGCGCGCGCGATCGTGTACCACGCCGTGTTCGCACCGCTGCTCGCCGAGGTGCGCGACCGGCTGCCGGCGCTCGAGCACCTCTTTCAGATTCCCGACGAGTCCGGGAACGCGCTCCTGCCGGGCGCGGTCGACTACGAAGCGGCGCTCGCCGCGGAGCCGGCGACGATGCTGGACCTGCCGTTCAGTCCGGACGACCTGTACGTGCTTTACACCGGCGGTACGACCGGCATCCCGAAGGGGGTGCTCTGGCGTCACGAGGACGTGTTCTTCAACGGGCTCGGCGGCAATCTTCCGCACTTCGGTCGCCTCGACACCGAGGAGAAGCTCCGTAGCCACATCACGATGGGGATCGGCGGGCGGGCGCTCATCTGCCTGCCGTTCATGCACGGCGCGGGACAGTGGAACGCGTTCAATGCGTTCCACCGCGGCGGCGCGATCGTACTCCCCGACGAGACGAAGCGGCTCGATGCGCACGCGGTCTGGCGCGCGGTCGCGCGGTACGGGTGCGATCAGATCGGCATCGTCGGGGACGCCTTCGCGCGGCCGCTCATCACGGCGCAACGCGAGGGCGCGTACGATCTCTCGTCGCTGCGCGTGCTGGTGAGCACGGCAGCGGTCTTGTCGCCCACGGTGAAGCAGGAGCTGCTGGCCGAGCTGCCGCCCGTCATGGTGATCGAGAGCATCGGGGCGTCCGAGCTCGGCATGCAGGCGATGGCCAACGACACCGAGTCGGGCCAGAAGGGCGTTCCGGCCTACCAGCTCCGCGAGAGCACGGTGCTCCTGAAGCAGGATCGGAGCGGCGAGCTCGCGCCCGGGACCGACGAGACCGGCTGGATCACGAGCACCGGCGATCTTTGCCTCGGGTATCTGGGCGACGAGGAGAAGACGCGCGCCACCTTTCAGATCATCGACGGCAAGCGTTACGCGATCGGCGGAGACCGCGGGCGCTTCCTGCCCGACGGACGGGTGCTCTTTCTCGGGCGCGACTCCTCGTGCATCAACAGCGGCGGGGAGAAGATCTACGCCGAGGAGGTCGAGCGCATCGTGAAGAGCCACCCGGCGGTGTACGATGCGCTCGTGGTCGGCATCCCGAACGAGCGCTGGGGGCAGCAGGTGACCGCCGTCATGGCGCTCGTGCCCGGCCACGCCGCGCCGACGCTCGAGGAGCTGCGGGCGCATTGCGCGCCCCACCTCGCGGACTACAAGCTCCCGAAGGGCCTCGTGATCGTTCCCGAGGTGGGGCGGGCGCCGAACGGCAAGCCGGATTACGAGTCGGCGAAACGCGCCGCGCTCGCCGCCGGCTGATCCCATGGCGAGACGTCGGCGGACCCGCTAGGGTCCGGCCGCCCCGGCGGGGGACGACTCCAGGAGGAGGCCGACGTGACCACCATCGACCCGGCGACGCTCGACGTCGCGAGCCCCGAGCACTACGAGCGGCACGGGTATCCCCATGCCGAGTGGACGTGGATGCGACGCCACGACCCGGTCTTCTGGTACGAGCGCGCCAACGTCGATCCGTTCTGGGCGATCACGAAGCACGCCGACATCGTCACGCTCGGCAAGCAGCCCGAGCGCTTCCTGAACGCACCGCGGATGGCCGTGTTCACGCACGATCTGCCGCCGCCGGAGGAAGGGACGTCCCGGCACCTCCTGAACATGGACCCTCCCGACCACGGCAAGTATCGCAAGGTCACGAGCCACTGGTTCACGCCCCGCGCCGTTCGCGGCATGGACGCCAAGGTCGCCCGCGTCACGCGCGAGGTCCTCGACGCGGCCGCCGGGGTCGACGAGCCCGATTTCGTGCGGGACGTCTCGGCGAAGATCACCATCGCGGTCATCGCCGAGATGCTCGGCGTGCCGCGCGTCGACTGGGACAAGCTCTTCCGGTGGACCAACGAGATCATCGCGCCGCAGGACCCGGAGTTCCAGCACGGCGCGACGGCGGAGGCCACGATCGAGCAGGCGCGCCTCGAGCTCTTCGGCTACTTCGACGATCTCGCCAAGCGGCGGCGCGCGGCGCCCGCCGACGACATCGTGAGCGTGGTCGCGAACGGCCAGGTGAACGGGGCGGCGCTGCCGCCCGTCGAGCTGCTGTCGTATTTCTTCCTCCTGGTCGTCGCCGGCAACGAGACGACGCGCAACGCCATGACCGGGGGCATGCTGGCGCTTCTCGAGCACCCCGAGGAATGGCGCAAGCTGCGGGCGGACGCGCGGCTGGTCGATCGCGCCGTCGAGGAGATCGTGCGCTGGACGACGCCCGTCATCCAGTTCTGCCGGACCGCGACCGAGGACTACGCGCTCCGCGGCAAGACGATCCGCAAGGGGCAGGCGGTGTGCCTCTTCTACGCGTCGGGCAACCGGGACGAGGAGGTGTTCCCCGATCCGTTCGTGTTCCGCGTCGATCGCGATCCGAACCCGCACGTCGGTTTCGGGATGGGGGAGCACGTCTGCCTCGGAGCGCACCTCGCGCGGCTCGAGCTCCGGCACGCGTTCGCGCAGCTGCGCGAACGGCTCGTGCGCTGTGAGGCGCGCGGCCGGATCGAACGGGTCCGCTCGAGCTTCGTCGGCGGGATCAAGCGGGCCCCGATGCGCTGGGAGATCGCCCCCGCCGCGGCGTAGCGACGGCGGGTCGTTCGCCGCCTCCGCCGCCGGGTGTCACAGGACTGCACGATGCCGTGACGGCGCGACGCGCGCACGGCCGGGATCCGCGCCCGCCGGCCGTTCGCAACGCCGCGATTCCACGCCGCTTCACCCGTGGATTCCAGGGCGGACGCCATGGGCTCCCCTAGGGATTCCGCGGCACGGCGCGTGCTTGGTGGTCCGCGTCGGATGGCGCCGAGTCCGAGCGCTTGCCGGCCCGGATGGGTTCCTGTACCGGGTCGGGACGGGTTGTCGCCGCGGCGGCGGCGGAAGCGGGGTGGTGGTGGGTCAGCCGAGCCGAGTTCTTCGCGTCTCCTCCACACGATCGATGAGTGAGACTTGCGTGCGCAAGGACCTCGGCGTCCGCGCGAAGAACCGTGACGATCGCCGGTTTTGTACTGCGCAGCTGGGGGTCGCGGCGCGTGCGGCGAGCGAGCAGGGGCGCGAAAAGCCTGGGCTTCGCGATGGCGCCCGCCGTGCGGCGCGCTTTCTGCATCCGCTACCGTTCCGTGACCGCACCGCCACGAGTCCGCGTTCCGAATCCTCTCCGCCGCCGGTCGCGATTTCGCCGCGAGGGGGATTCGTCATGCACGCTCGGTTCGCGCTGATCGCCGGCGCGCTCGTCGTCGCGCTGCTGATCGTGGGCCCCGCTCCCGGAGTCGAGGCGGCGATGTCGACGCCGACCGCGAGCGCGGCCGCCACGTCGGCCAGCGGTATCCGCGTGTCGTGGCTGGACGCCAACGCGGACGTCGGGAGCTTCTACCTCGAGCGGAGCCTGAAGAAGACGAGCGGGTTTCGGAGGATCGCGATCCTCCCCGGGAATACGCGGACCTACCAGGACGGCGGCCTGCTGGCGGCGACCACGTACTACTACCGCGTGCGCGCCAAGACGGGATCGAGATACTCGCGCCGCTCGGCGGTCGTGAGCGCGACCACGGATCTCGCGAGCGCGGCGACCGCGACCCGGACCGCGACGCCGCGACCGACGACCACCGCCCTGCCGACGGCGAGCGCCACCCGCACGGCGACGTCCGTGCCGACCGCGACCCGGACCGCGACGCCGATCGCGACCGTGACGCAGACGCCGGCGCGCACGGCGACCAGCGCGCCGACCGCGACGCGCACCGCCACGCCGACGCCGACGCGCACTGCGACGCGCACCGCGACGCCGACGCGCACCGCGACGCCGACGCCCGTTTCGACGCAGACGCCGGCGCGCACGGCGACCGCTGCGCCGACCGCGACGCGCAGCGCGACGCCGACGCCGACCCGCACCGCGACCCCGGCGCCGACCGCGACCGCGGCCTTCGATCCGCTGCTCGTCGGCTTTCTTCCCGGCGTCGGGGCGGCGATGGATGTCGCGGTGAGCGGCGCGACCGCGTATGTCGCGTCGGATGCGTTCGCGCTGACGAGCATCGACGTGGCCACGCCGGGGGCGCCCGTGGTCGATGCGACCTCCGACGTGCCCCTGGCGGGCGCGCACGTCGCGGTCGCCGGCAGCCGCGCGATCGTCACCACCGTCGAGGCGGGGCTCGCGCACGTGCGCGTCCTCGACCTTTCGACGGGCGTCCGCATGGTGGGCGACCTCGCTACGACCGCGCCGTCGATCCTCGACGTCGCCGTGAACCCCGCGGGCACCGTTGCCGTGATCGCCCTCGGCGCGAGCGGGGTCTGGGTCGTCGATCTCGCGAATCCCGCCGCGCCCGTCCGGCGCGGCACGTTCGACACGGCGGGCGTCGCCTTCGCCGTGGCGCTGAACGGCACGGGATCGCTCGCCTACGTCGCGGACGGCAGCGGCGGCCTCAAGATCCTGAGTCTCGCGAACCCGAGCGCGCCGGCGCAGGTCGCGAGCCTCGCGGTGAGCGGCATCCAGCGCGACGTCGCGCTCCAGGGCGCCGTCGTCTATCTCGCGGACCAGATGGGGCGCCTCGTGACGGTGGACGTCGCGAATCCGAGCGCGCCGGTGCAGCTCGGAGCGCTGGCGCTCGGGCGGTACGTCTTCAATGTGGCCGTGGAGGGAACGCGGGCGGTCCTCCACAGCGCGGATTCGGTCGCGTACCTCGACGCGGTCGACGTCACCTCGCCGACCGATCCCGCGAGCCTCGGGAGCGTCGCGGTCGACGCGGCGGGCGGCATCAAGGGGGTCGCGCTCGGCGGCGGCCGGGCGTACGTGGCCAACGGCGGCGCCGGTCTCAAGATCTACGACCTCGGGGCCGTCCCGGCGATCCGAGGGACCATGAAGGACGCGTTCACCGCGACGCGCGTCGCCGCCACCGATACGCTCGCGGTGCTGACCGGAGCGCACCTCGCGAGCAACACGGCGCGGCTGCAGGTGATCGACACGGAGAATCCGACGCTGCCGGTCGTACTCGGCGAGTTGCCCACCACGGTGACTCCCGCGGGCATCCTCGACGTCGCCGTGAATCACGCGGGGAGCCTCGCGGTGACGGCGATGGGCGCGAGCGGGATTTGGGTCGTCGATCTCCGCGACCCGACGACGCCGGTGCGGATCG
>WBZR01001622.1_pt1 | contig 27076 bp, 23 predicted proteins | sample 5204231 | NCBI WGS metagenome assembly WBZR01 (sample SAMN12412403, study PRJNA552823) | activated sludge metagenome | isolation source: activated sludge from anammox sidestream of wastewater treatment plant... | place: USA: Virginia | collected 2017-08
AAAGGGAAATGAGTAAGAAATACTTATTTCTGCCAGAATCCAGCATCAAATTTTAAGAAACGATTTTAGCAAGCGCAAAATCACCCTCATTCTTTTCAAAAAAAGGGCGTTTTCGTTCAGATACTACTTAGTGTCTGAATGAAAACCCCCTTTATTTGAAAAGTATCTGACGAATTTTCGCTTATTAAAATTTTTCTTCAAACTCGATGTTGGACTTCTGGCAGGAATAAGTATCTCTTGCTCGCTGCTTAATGATGAAACCCAATTGATTGCTCGCCACCAGAAAGTTATGTTTCAATTCCATCTTTTTGTTTGTCTTGCCATTGTACAGCCGTTCCCGCTTGTTTCTTGTTGCGACTTTGGCGTTGTCCCATCTTCGTAAATAGTTTGCTTGACATCTTGAATCCTTGTTGATATGTTATCGAAATCTTTTTCATTGTTACCGAAACTTTATGTGCTACATTATTCCTCGTATCAAGATTAAGATATGGTGATAAGAAAAAAAACTATCGGGTTTAAGGGCGGATTTAATCTCCTGGATGCCTATCCATTGGATTTTTGTAATATAATAGAAGATATCTGCTCTGACGGCACGCCTGAGACATTTCAATTCTGCATGCCTGACCAAAAGATTGAGCATGTTGTGGTGAACCTCTGTCCTACCGAACCGTGGGCATTACCAAATTGGGTAATCCTGAAACATAAAATCACCGAATTCCTCACTATGCTCAAGGCGATCAAGACGAGTTATTTTCCAGAGGCAAAAGTTTCTGTCGCGGTGAATGAAAAGGAGGCCAGGACTGTTGCAGATGCGATGAATTTTGCTGGCAAGGAAGATTGGATATGTGTCTACCCGCTTTCTGCAAAATATCCCCAGGATGACCCCGTCTTATTGACAAAGGTCATTTTACGCATGGATATTAATTTCGGCCAGGCTACGGAGTCGTCCGGTGTATTGATACTCGATGCACAGACGGTTTCGGCTATTTACGAAAGTTGTGTCCTGGGAAAGAATGTTGCTTCGCGTTTCATCACCCTTTCAGGAACAGGTCTGAAAGAGAACGAGATTCTGAACATTCAACTGGGGACGTCCATTGAAAAGATACTGGAGAACAAGGTCAGGGAAGCAATCAAGAGTCGTGTGTTTGTAAACGGTCCCTTACGTGGACAGGAAATAACGGGTCTATCCCAGAAGATAGACTGGTCTGTCAATCATATCGTGGTGCTGGAAGAGAATGACCGGAAGGTGCTGTTTCCCATGGTGAAGGCAGATGAATTGAAATTGACCACAAACGTGCTTGGAGAATTAAGGCGATGCGTCTATTGTAACTTTTGTGATGATATTTGTCCGGTGGATCTGGAGCCGGCGCTCTATTATCACAGTTATATGAGGGGGGAGAAGCATAAGGCGCGCCTTTATAATCTGGGAAAATGTATCGAATGCGGACTGTGCAGCTTCATCTGTCCATCGAAGCTGGAACTCTTAGAGATTATCAGGGAATGCAAGGCGCCGGATAGGCAAAAATGAAAAATTTACTTAAACCTGTAGAACCCATTATCGGCAAGGGACTCGACGCAATAGAATCTTTTATTCATTCGCACAAGAAGGTGAATTTCTTCTTCGGTGCCATTTTTGAAGCGTTTGATGACCTCCTCCGCAGCTCTAGATTGACAGCAAAGGAGCCACCCTATATCCGGAATAATTACGATGTAAAGCGATTTATGGGGGCGGTTTTGGTGGCATTGGTTTGTGGATGGGTATTGCCGGCTATCTATTTTTACGGCTGGCAGTGTGTCCTTCTCAGTCTCTTTGTATCAACAATCATTGGCGTATTTATAGTAGATGTTGGCTGGGCGATAATTGCGAAAGAGGATCACATCAGCGAGGGAGGGTTTGTCACTTGTCTACTCATTCCGGCCATCCTGCCACCGCAGTCGCCGCTGTGGCTGGTTGGTTTGGGGGCGGCACTGGCCATTATTTTCAGAAATGCATTGGGCGGTGTTGGCAATAATCTTGTAAATCCTGCACTCTTCAGCCGCTTGTTCTTGACGATCTGTTTTCCGGCGCTGCTGGTTACCGGCTATCAAACTCCCTTCGTCGGTATGCCGGACATTCATACCTTTCGCTATGGGCTGGATGCCGTTACCCACGCCACACCGTTGACGGCATTTAAGGCCAGCGGAGAAGTCACATCCGGGCTTTCCCTGTTATTAGGGACATCGGGTGGTTCTCTGGGCGAGACGTGCCGGCTGGCTTTGATAGCATCCGGTTTGTGGTTGATTAAAATGAGGGTTGTGAATTGGAGAATACCCGTGTCCTATCTGGGAAGTGTGTTTGTCTTTTCAGTGTTTTTTTCGCTGACCATGGGCAAGGCCGTTGCGCCGCCCATCTTTCAGCTTCTGAGCGGCGGTTTAATCCTGGGTGCATTTTTTATGGCTACCGATCCCATAACGACAACATATAATCAGGCTGCGAAATGGATCTTCGGTGCGGGGTGTGGATTCATTACTGTGCTGATACGGGATTTTACCACGTTGTCTGAGGGTGTAATGTATGCAATACTGCTTATGAATCTTCTGGCCATTCCGATTCAGTCTTTGATGGTGAAGATACGGTATCGTGTATGAGGAGCCTTAAGAATTTGTGTCATCTGTGAAATCTGTGGTCCCATAAAAACACATGGAAGAACTTAAAAAAATCATACTGCGGGTCGCTTCAATCCTCCTGATTACCTTTGTGCCGTGCGCCGGTCTCCTTGTGGTATATTTTTACACAGCTCCGAAAATTGCCGAATACTATGATGTGAAGGAGAAACGGGCTGTATTGGATATTTTCAATATACCATACCGCACTGAAGAAAACAGAATATTGTGTTTTCGTTTTAAGGGCCATGACAAAAAGGATATCAAGGAGGTTTTTGGGAAAAATATCACGGTTGAAGAGCCAACACCTTTAGCTTGGGATGTTCAGCATGCTGGCACACAAACAACAGAAGAAAAACCCGTCAACAGGAAAAGGATATTTAAGTATGTGAAAGACGGAAAACTGCAAGGTCTTGGGTTCGTGGAGTCCAGGGTGGGTTATGGATACAATAAATCGAGTACTATGTCCCTCTTTATTTGTGTTGAGCCAGACCTGGAGACATTAAAAGGAATTGAGGTGCTGGACCATAGCGAAACGCCCGGGTTGGGAGGCAGGATCACAGAGGAGCAGTTTAAGAAACAATTTGCCGGGAAAAAGCTGAGACCAAAACTATTGGTAGTCAAGGGAAGAAAATCGGAAGGCGCTCATGAGGTTGACGCAATTACCGGCGCAACGAATACGAGCCGGGGGATTGAGGCTTTTCTTAATGATGCCATGAAGGAATTCTGGGAAGGGCAAGGGGACATTAAATGGTAGGATTAAAGCGCAATATACGAAAAATTTCCAAATACTTCCTGCGAGATAATCTCATTTTGACGGCCGGCGCCGGACTCGGATTTTGCTCTTCACTTGCCGTAACGAATAAACTGGAAAATTCCCTGACTATGGGCATCGGTGTTACCCTTGTGACGGCCGGCAGTTTTTGTATGGTCTATCCCTTCAAACGGATGATATCCACAGCCGGGACGCATCACAAGATATCTCTTTTGATGATCATCGTGTCCGTCTTTGTTGCCATCTTTGGATTTTTTGCACAGGCCTTTGTTCCAGAGATTACAGCCAATATAAAGGCATATATCGATCTTATTACAACGAATTGTATCGTCCTTGCCGTCATCTCCGAAGGGTTGACGGTTGACTTTTGGGATGCCCAAAAGAAGATACTGAAGGCGTGTCTTGGATACTCCGTCGCCCTGATCCTGCTTGCATTCCTGCGTGAGCCCTTGGGGTTTGGGACAATTATGGGTCTTCCCGTGATCTCTGACACATTCCCGCGGGTTGTCCTCATGGTTACACCGGTGGGTGGATTCTTTGCGCTTGCCGCCTTTCGGCTTCTGTTGAGGCCTTTCCTTCTCAGGGCAGGGATTGTATACCAAGAGGCGTCATCTTGCGAGTGTGCAGCTTCTGAATGTGCATCTGCTGAATGTGCAACAACGGCTACGAATGGGGGGGAGCCCATCGTCACATCACATCCAAAGCGGGAACTTTCCAGGGCTTCTTTGATTGCAATAGGATTGGGTGTTTGTCTGTTTATTAGCCTTATCATCCACATCAAAACAATTTCCACGATCCATCAGTATTTCCTTATCTTATTTCCTGTACTCCTCAACGCCCTTTTCTTTGATGGGATTGTGCTGAGCAAGCTTTTAGGTTTGTGTCCTTTGATAAACAAGTCGCGTCAGATTGATGCGGCATGGAAGATGGGGGTTGCCGTGATTATTGTAACAACGTTGTCTACGGCATTAAACTGGCTGGTATATCATCATATTCTTGTCCGATGCAGTGACTTTCTGTCCAAATATTCTCCGGTTCCTATCCGGCTCGAAAATATTTTCTACCTGACGGTCTTTATTGTTACCATTGCCGTGTTTGTGCAAGTCTTAAGCGTGCTCTTAAGAAAATTCGCGAAAACTGTATACGAACAGATGGGGCAGTTCCTTGAACTCATCACGGTCAATTGCATTGTCCTTGCCAGCGCCACGTTTACTATTCCCACCGGTGCAGGTTTTCTGGTCACAAGCGTGACGGCGTTAGGATACGGACTTCACTGGATGATGGTCGTTGTGTGGCTTGCCTTATTAAGACGCCAGCGTCTTGTTGTCCCAACTATGGCTTGGGATGAAGATACGATCGCTATCCTGCTCTTAGGCATAATGGCGGCAATTTTTACGGGCATTGGAATGATTCATATTTTTTAGATCTGGAGAAAAGCAATGACCATCCCTATCTTCCTCGGCGCCGGTATCCTTGCCTTGCTGGTTTTGCTCCTCAGTATATTCAGCGAGATAGTCTATCAATTCTTTGGTCGTGGCGAAAAACGCAAACTTACCGTACTCAGCGACGATGGATATAAGAACGAACTGGATATCGAAGGGGGCGAACGACTCCTTTCCCTGTTGCAGAACAGGGGCTTTAACATCCCGGCTGCCTGCGGCGGTATGGCTACCTGTGGCCAGTGCAAGGTGAAACTTCTCACTGATGCAGGGTCGTATACATCAGTAGAAACTCCCCATTTTGACATGCGCACAAGAGAGGCATCCAAAAAATTTTTAGAGGAAGGGATTGGGGATGGTTATGTGCGGCTGGCATGTCAGGTACGGGCTGAAAAAGACATAAATATGTATCTCCCGAAAGATACATTACACGTCAAAAAATACACGGCACGGGTGGTCAGGAAGAGGGTGCTTACCGCTGATAAGATGGAGATGTGGCTTAAACCATCGAAATCCATTCAATATAAACCAGGACAATATATCCAATTAGCCATTCCGGAAGATTATGTAGAAGAGCACTATAAAAGATATGGGGACTTTATTAAGCAGGCATGTAAGAACCTGGGGAAAGAGTTTGTCCCGTACGTGCCGGGTACCACGCTGTACCGGGGATACTCGCTGGCCTCTACGGAGCCTGACCTTCTGAAACTCATTGTTCGTATGGCCCCTCTTGATCCAACAATGTCTGTAGAAAAGGGAGGTCCGCCATGTATTGGGCCGAGTTGTGTCCATAATTATATCCTGGAGAAAAGCCTGTGGAATTTTTTCCGTGGTGAAAAGTTACGTTTTACGGGACCTTACGGCCACTTCACCCTGAAGGAAGAACCGCACACCGCCGTATTTGTGGCCGGAGGGGCTGGTTTAGCCCCTATTCTGGCCCTTCTGGAGCAGTGGTTTCGGGAAGGGCGGCAGGATAATGCTGTATTTTTTCTGGGAGAAAGGCGATTCCAGGATATTCCTGTGGTCTATTTACCAAAGTGGTTGAACTGGCAGGAAAAGAGTCACCAATTTAAGTTTGTGCCGGTGCTTTCTGGCGGATTTCGCGGTGACAACCCGGCTGAACTGAACGATGTGGATAAGGAACGTTTTCAGGGTGTTTCAACGGAAGATAAGCAGGTAATAAAAGAACAAGGGCTTATAAACGAGCAGGGAAACCAATGGAAGGGTGAGGTCGGATTTATAGGGCCGCTCCTGAGGAAATATCTCTCCCCTGATTCGAATATCGTGTTTTACCTCTGCGGGCCGTCACCCATGACCGTTACCGTCATTGATGCAGCATCGAACCAATTGAATCTGAAAAAGGAAAACGCCCTCTTTGACGACTTTACCGGTACCCTTACCCCGTCTGTAGATCTGATCTATCAAAAACTCGAAATAAAGGAAAAGATTGACCGTTTAAACATACCCAATGCCGGTAAGCTCATTGAAAAGATCAGCCAAATCCTCATCATCCAATTGCTATTGAAAGACAAGATTGAAGAAAGTTACCGGTTCCTTGATCAGGTAAGAGAAGTGCTTGAAAAATCAGCGAGCGAGTTAGAATCTATGCTTCTTTCCTATAAACCATAGCGCAGCTTGTAGCAATCAAAAACCTTCATCTCTATCGGTAGGGCAAGCGCCCCCGCGTGTCATTTTACTGTCAACCGGGGACAGACTGTCCGAGAATATAAATTCTCGAAAATTCGAATATTGATTTATAAAGACTTATGACTTGAGAAATCACGATAAAGTGAATTCTCAGACAGCATGGGGATGGTCGACCTACTACCATTATTAAATAATGGACGTGTTGAAAAACATACATAAAAAGGAAGTTCTTGTGGAGCAATACAATAGAAGCAGAAAGAAATTTAATCATGAGGCATGGATCGCTTTCTTTCCCTAATTCGAACAAATCGGAAAAGTATGGCACATTCAACCTTGAAGTGCCGTGTTATCATTTTCTATTTATGTTGTAAAAGTACTTCATTCATACTGCCGCTACGGTAGCCTTCCATGTCGATGGTGATGTATTTATAACCGATTTCCTTGAATTTTTTGACGAGCTCTCTACGTTTGCCATCTTGTAAGAGTGCAGGGATGTCTTGCGGTAATACCTCAATTCGTGCAATGGTGTCGTGATGACGAACGCGGAATTGTCTCAGCCCTATACTCCTCAGATAATTTTCTGCTGCTGCAACGACGGCTAATTTCTCCTCGGTTATAGAGTTTCCATAAGGGAACCTGGAAGACATGCATGCGTAAGGTGGTTTATCCCAGTTGGACAGTTTGAGATACTTCGATATCTCGCGTATATCTGATTTTCTCAATCCGCTTTCTTTTAAAGGGCTGCGTACCTCGAGTTCTCTTGCTGCGTCGAGCCCTGGCCTATATTCACCCGCATCGTCCAGATTTGCGCCATCAGCAACGTTTTTATAACCCTTTTCTTTGGCAATTTCTTTGAGCTTCCCAAAGAGTTCAGATTTACAGAAATAGCATCTGTTCGGTGGATTCTGGGCAAATCCCTCGATGCCGAGTTCGCTGGTATCAATGGTCATGTGGGAAATGCCAATTTCATCGGCAATTTTTAAGGCCTCTTTGTATTCATACTCAGGATACGTCTCTGACCGTGCTGTAACAGCCAAAGCCTTGTTTCCAAGTACATCATAGCAAACCTTTGCTACAAGGGTACTGTCCACTCCCCCTGAAAAAGCTACCACAACGCTTTCTAAAGTTTTTACAGTATCTCTTAATTTTTTAAAATTTTCTTCTATATCCATAAATCTTTCTTTGCGTTCTTTGCATCTCTGCGGTAAATTATTATGATAAATCGAGCATTTTTTGGATTGCTACCCGCGCCTTCGCCGCAATATCATCGGGTACTTTTATTTGGTAAACAAGATCCTCCAATGACCACAATACCTTTTCAAGACTAATAAGTTTCATATTGGAACATTCAGCAAGGTGCGTGATAGCATAAAACGCCTTTTGTGGATTCTCTTTTTTTAATCGATGAAGAATGCCTGTCTCTGTGCCAATGATAAACTCCTTAGCATCCGTTTCTCTGCAGTATCTAGCAATGCCCGTCGTACTGGCAACATGGTCTGCCAGCGCTATCACATCGGGTGTGCATTCAGGGTGAACAACAACCTTTGCATCAGGGTGCATTGCCCTTAATTTAATAATGTGTTCTGCCAATATCCTGTGATGGGTAGGGCAGAATCCCTCCCACAGTATCATGGGGCGATTCAGTTTAGACGATACATAGCCGCCGAGACTCTTATCTGGCACAAAAAGGATTTCCTGGTCTTTGGGAATTGAAGACACAATTTTCATTGCATTGGAAGAGGTGCAACATATGTCACTCTCTGCTTTTATTGCTGCCGTGCTGTTCACGTAACACACTACTTTTGCATGAGGATGTTCTTTTTTCTTTATCTTAAGTTCTCTCAGGGTTATCATGTTAGCCATAGGACAACCTGCATGCTCATCGGGCAGGAGTACCATTTTATCCGGACAGAGGATAGAAGCCGTCTCTGCCATAAAGTGTACACCGCAGAATATGATTATGTCAGCCTTCGTTTTTGCAGCCTGCTGAGAAAGCCCCAAAGAATCGCCTGCGAAGTCTGCTATATCCTGCACATCTCCCCTCTGATAGTTATGTGCAAGAATTACGGCATTCCTTTTTTCTTTTAAATCCTTAATTTTTTCTATTATTGTGGTCACGGATGATTGATTTGCTTGTTTTTTATGACATGTTATAAAATTTGATTACTTTTGGTTTAATCATAACAGAGCATAAATTATTTTTAAATACTTTTTTCAAAATTCTGTAAAAGTTTTAAAGTCGTTTTTACTTGACAATAAAAAACCTATTTGATAACATCTTTTTGCCTAAGTATGATATTCCTAAAGATTTTAGGAAAGGGTTGTATCTTGTTTTAACGATTAATACTTAGGGCGATTAGCTCAGTTGGCTAGAGCGCTTGCTCGACAAGCAAGAGGTCACTGGTTCGAGCCCAGTATCGCCCACCATCGATTTGTTAGTGTATCTTTCGAAATTCTAATAATAAGTTTTTCAGTTGCTTTGTTTCTTTAATTATCAAGAGGATGCGAGGGTTTTTAAAAAGAAGGCAAAGCGCGCTTTTGTCGCCATTCAAAATTAAAAAATACTAATAACTTAAGGAATTTAGTAATTATTTGGAGTAATTAACAAGTTTTATATCATGGTTAAGGTTACATTGCCTGACGGGACAAAAAAGGAGTACAAGGATAATACAACTATTGGTGAGGTCGCGAGCAATATAGGTGTTCGTTTGGGTGAAAGGGCATTAGCTGGAAAGGCCGGGGGTGTGCTCGTAGACCTTAGTTATCCTATTAAAGAAGATATTTCCTTATCTGTAATTACTGAAGATACGGAAGAAGGTTTAGAAATTCTTCGCCACAGTACTGCCCACATTATGGCTCAGGCAGTTTGTCGTCTCTTTCCCAATGTGAAACTCGGTATAGGCCCGACCATTGAAAATGGATTTTATTATGATTTCAGTCTCCAGAATCCTCTCTCTGATGAGGATCTCAAGAAGATTGAGGAAGAAATGGCAAAAATCGTTTGTGAGGACATCGTCTTTAAAAGGATGGAATTACCTCGCGATGTAGCGATTAAGAAGATGGAAGCACTGGGCCAGCCTTTTAAGGTGGAGCTTATTAAGGATATCGAGGATAATGAGGTCTCTTTTTACATACAAGGAGATTTTGTAGACTTATGTAGAGGACCACATATTCAGAGGACAAGTAAACTCAAGGCATTCAAACTCCTCAGTGTGGCAGGTGCATATTGGCGTGGAAAAGAAACGAATCCCATGCTGCAGCGCATTTACGGGGCGGCGTTCTTTACTCAGAAAGAACTGGACGAATATTTAAAATTCTTAGAAGAGGCAGAAAAGCGCGATCATCGGAAAATCGGGAGAGATTTGGACCTTTTCAGTTTCCACGAAGAAGGGGGGGCGGGTCTAACCTTTTGGCATCCGAAGGGCGCGAGAATACGCAATATTATTGAGAATTTTTGGAGGGAAGAGCATTTCAAGCGTGGATACGAAATTCTTTATAGCCCTCATATTGCAAAGATCAATTTATGGAAGACCAGCGGTCATTGGAATTTCTACCGTGAAAGTATGTACTCGCCAATTGAGGTTGACGGGCAAGAATACATTTTAAAACCAATGAACTGCCCTTTCGCTGTGCTTATATATAAAACAAAGCTTCACAGCTATCGCGATCTGCCTTTGCGATGGGGAGAATTGGGAACTGTATATCGATATGAGAGGTCCGGGGTCTTGCATGGATTATTGCGTGTACGCGGATTTACGCAGGACGATGCTCATATATTCTGTACCCCGGAGCAATTAGAAAACGAAATTTTGGGGGTGCTTGAACTGGCGCAGTTTATGCTGTCAAGTTTCGGGTTCAATGAATACGAGATAGAATTGAGTGTGCGAGGTAAAGGCGAAAAGGAAAAGTACATAGGTCGCGACGATGTTTGGGAACATGCTGAAAATTCCTTAAAAATAGCACTCGATAAAAAAGGATTGAAGTACACACGGATGGAGGGGGAAGCAAAGTTTTATGGTCCGGCCATTGATATAAAGGTGAAGGATGCTATAGGGCGCGGGTGGCAGGGTCCCACGATTCAGGTTGATTTTAATCTGCCGGAGAGATTCGATGTCAATTATGTCGGTCCGGATGGCTTTCATCATCGGGTAGTAATGGTTCATCGAACGGTTCTGGGGGCTATGGAGCGATTTGTGGGTTGTTTGATAGAACATTATGCGGGTGATTTCCCATTGTGGATTGCACCGATTCAAATGAGGATATTACCCATTACGGATGCACATATTGATTACGCAAGAAAATTACAAACTCAGCTACTTGCAAGGAATTTCAGGGTAGAATGTGATACGAGTAACGCCAAAATAAACTACAAGATACGCGAGAGTACTCTGGAGAAAATTCCTTATTTGTTGGTCGTTGGGGACAAAGAAGTGGATACCTGCACCGTTGCCGTCAGGAGCAGGAAAAAGGGAATTGAAGGAGTAATGACTGTTGAAGATTTTATAAAAAAGACGGAATCTGAAGTCAGAGATAAAAGATAAATTTTAACTTTTTAGGAGGAGAATATACATTTCACAAGAATTGAGGATTAATGAACGGATCCGTTCCTCTACAGTACGATTGATAGACGAGAACGGTGTGCAGGTCGGAGTAATTAGCAAAGAGGATGCAATTGCAAAGGCAAAAGCAGTGGAGTCAGATCTTGTGGAGGTAGCACCTGACGCGAATCCTCCAGTTTGCCGGATTATGAATTATGGCAAGTTTAAATACAAGCAAAAGAAAAAACAGCATCAGAAACAACATGAAGTTCAATTAAAAGAATTAAGGCTAAGGCCAAAGACCGGCGATCACGACATTCAAACAAAAATACGTCAAGCGAGAAAGTTTTTAGAAAAGAAAGACCGTGTTCTCATCAATATGATGTTTAAAGGACGTGAACGTGCCCATACAGAATTAGGCGACAGCATTTTGAAACAAATCGCTGACGCATTAGAGGACATAGCAAAAGTAGAAAAGGACAAAATATCTGATGACCGCAGGATGGGAATAATCTTGTCCCCCAAGTAAACGTAAAACTTAAATTCTTACATTTATGTTAGAAGTTACAAAAATGAGATTTTTCAATTGTGTTTTTTTAGAAGCATAATGTTATTCTGACCAAAACAAATAACCCGAGGTACTTATTTATCGAAAATGGAGGTCTTATAAATGCCAAAGTTAAAAACCCATAAGGGGCTTAAAAAACGAATAAAAATAACTGCAAAGGGTAAGGTGAAAAGACCAAAGGCCGGAAAAGGCCACCTCTTATCTGGAAAATCGGGAAGACGTAGGGAACATTTGAGGAAAAAAACGGGAGTTTCACCCGCCTTCAACAAAATCATGAAAAGAGCATTGAGAGGGTCTTAAGGTAATTTTTAATTTTTTTATGAAAGAGTTGTAACATGCCAAGAGCAACAAAAGGTTGTGCGAGAAAAAGATCCAGAAAAAGATTGTTGAACAAGACGGAAGGTTATTGGGGTGGAAGAGGTAATTTGTACCGCAAAGCCATGGAGACATATATCCGTGCGATGGTCTTTTCATTTAGGGATAGGAAGGCACGTAAGAGAAAATTTAGAGAACTTTGGATTTCTAGGATTAGTGCGGCTGCCAGAGAACGTGGTATTTCTTACAGCCGTTTTATTAGTGGATTAATCAAGACCAAGGTTGATTTAAATAGAAAGATGTTGGCTGAGATGGCGGTCAATGATAAGACTGCTTTTGATAAATTAGTTGATCAGGTAAAAGCGGCAGGATAAAAAAATGGTCATTATAGATTAATTTTTTTGTATTTTAAGTACTCAGCAGCTAGTCTGCTTCATGTAATATTGTATTTCTGAAATTGGAATTAGGCACGTCCTTTTCTGATAATATGTCAGAATAGTACGTGCCTAAATTTTTTATGACTTTTAGAAATCCGTTTCTATGCTAGAGAAATTTGCAAAGGTAAAAAGGAATCTGGAGGGGGAAATCGGGGTAGTCAATGTCCTGAAAGATGCCGAACAGCTCAAGATAAAATATTTGGGCAGGAGGGGCGTTATCAATGATCTTATGAAACTTATTCCGGCATTACCAATTGAAAAACGAGCCGAATTTGGACAACGGGTTAACTCTCTTAAGATTGAAATTACCAATAGTATAGAAGAGCTTATAAAAAGATTATCCACGGAAGCAGTTCCAGAAGGTAAGGCTGAAATATTCGATATTACTTTACCGGGCAAACGTCCTTTAATAGGGAAAAAACATCCGCTTACTCAAACGATTGAAGAGATTAAAGAAGTTTTCGCTCGGTTAGGTTTTGATGTGGCTTACGGCCCGGAAGTGGAGTCAGAGTATTACAACTTTGAGGCGCTGAACATTCCTTCCGATCATCCTTCCAGAACGGATTTTGATACTTTTTATATCAGAGAAGATGTTTTGTTGAGAAGTCAAACATCAACCGTTCAGATTCGTATCATGGAAAAGCAAAAACCGCCCATCCGTATTATTGCCCCTGGCAGGGTATATAGGCCCGATACCGTTGATGCCAGACACTCATTTATGTTTCATCAGGTGGAAGGACTGCTGGTAGAAGAAGGGGTAAGCTTTGCGGATTTAAAGGGGGTGCTGAACCAATTTATTAAGACCTACTTTGGCCAAAATATTCAGATGCGTTTCAGGCCATCGTTCTTTCCTTTTACCGAACCGAGCGCTGAGGTTGATATTTCATGTTCTCTTTGTGGGGGCAAGGGTTGTAGCGTATGTTCTTATAGTGGTTGGGTAGAAATTTTAGGGGCAGGCATGGTTGATCCCAATGTATTCAAAGCGGTGCATTATGACGTTGAGAAGTACACAGGTTTTGCATTTGGAATGGGCGTTGAGCGGGTTACTATGCTGAAGTATGGTATCCGCGATATTCGCCTTTTCTATGAGAACGATATCCATTTTTTATCTCAATTCTGAATTGTAAATGAAGATCAGCTATAACTGGTTAAAAGAATATGTTTATTTTTACCTGTCTCCACAGGAGCTGGCAGACAGGTTAACGAGTGTAGGATTGGTAGTTGCCGACATCAAACCTGTAGAAGACGATTACTGTTTGGATATAGAAGTTACTTCCAATCGACCCGATTGCCTTGGAATTATTGGTATCGCACGTGAAGCGGCTGCAGCGACGGGCGGAAGTCTGCACTTGCCGGAAACGCATTTTGCAAGCGTAGGCACCGAGATATCAAAAATTATAAATATTGCCGTTGAAGAACCGGTGTTGTGTCCCCGCTATACAGCCCGGTTAATTCTTCATATAACTGTGGGGCCTTCCCCTGAATGGATGCAAAAGAGGTTAAAGTATATAGGTCTTCGGTCCGTAAATAATATTGTAGACATTACCAATTATGTGATGATGGAGACTGGGCAACCTCTCCACGCCTTTGATCTGGACAAGTTAACAGGACAAAAAATGGTAGTAAGAAAAGCCAGGAGTGGAGAAGAAATCATTGCCATTAACGGGGCCAGACGAGCTCTCTTTAGTGATATGTTGGTCATTTCTGATGACAAGAGACCTGTTGCTATTGCAGGTATTATGGGGGGCAAGGAAACAGAGGTATCCGAGTCAACGAGGAATATAATTTTAGAATGCGCTCAATTCGAGCCTGGGCAGGTGCGACGTACGTCACGGGCATTGGGCATTGCTTCGGATTCCTCATACCGGTTTGAAAGGGGTACAGACCTTGAAGGTGTGGAACGTGCATCACAAAGGGCCGTAAGACTTTTCAAAGAGTATGCAAGTGGGGAAGTTGCGAGCGGGGCTCTTGACGTAAGAGCTGGAAAACAAGAACCAAAAAAAATTACCCTCCGGATGGAACGGCTTCATAAGGTTTTGGGGGTAGAAATAAAAAGAGACGTTGCCGTTGATATCTTTAAAAAACTCCAATTTAATATTCTCAATGATCTTGATGACTTCATTGATCTCGAAGTGCCAAGCTTTCGAGGTGATGTGTATCGCGAGATTGACTTGATCGAAGAAGTGGCCAGAATTTACGGGTATAATAATATTCCAACTAAGACTTCTATCAGTGTCCGCAGCAGTACAAAGAGTAAATATGAGATTGTCGAGGACACGATTCAACAGTTTCTCGCCGGCCTTGGTTTTTACGAAGTCAAAACCTTCAGCATCGTTGATACCTCGCCATTGCAGACCGTGAATCTATGGTCATGTACGGGTGGTATTGACATTGCTAATCCGTTGAGACAGGAAGAGAGCCGTTTGCGAACGTCTCTCTTGCCCAGTCTTATCAACGCCAAGCGATATAATATGGATCATGGCACTGAACATGTGAGGATCTTTGAGATTGCAAAAGTTTACCTCCCTGGTGACGGCAAACTGCCGAACGAAAAAAACTGCCTGTCTATAATAACAGATGCAGATTTTTTAACGTCAAAAGGGATTTTTGAGTTGTTACTGATAAATCTTGGCATCTTCTCAAAGTGTGAATGGATTCCCTTCTGCGAACCCAAACTATTCAGGAATGAAAGAGCAGCAAGGATTCAGATGGATGGTAATCATGTTGGTTATTTTGGTGAAGCCAGCCAGGAATTGGGATTCAAAGCGGTATCCTTTTTTTTGGAAGTGGATATGGATGTATTAATAGAAAAATCAAATTTTACCAAGACATATCAAGACCTGCCACAATATCCCTCCATCACCCGTGATCTTGCTATTGTTGTCAATGAGGAAGTAATGTGGTCGTCCATCGAAAAATGCATCACGGGTACAAGGACTGCTTTTTTGAAGGAGTTAAAATTTTTTGACGTATATTGCGGCAAACAGATACCTGGTGGGAAAAAGAGTGTCGCATTTAGCCTTTGCTTTCAAGCTCCGGATAGAACATTGAAAAGCGAAGAGGCTGATAGCGCACAACAAATTATACTCGATGCCCTTCATAAAACCCTTGGCGCAGAATTGAGAAAAGCGTAATAGATGATGCTACCCTCTATCAAAATTTCGGCAATTAAGGAACGTCTTTTCTCATAAGTCAGGTTTTTTGCCTATCTTTTTGGCTCTCGTGCATCTTATAAGGCTAGATATACGAATGATTGCGGTTGCATCAGTTATTTGAGACACATCAAAATACTGCAAACAGTTTTTGCGTCTTTAATTTCACCCCTTTTTACCATTCCCAGTGCATCATTCAGTTTTACCTGAGTAATACCCTTAATTGATTCATCTGCCTGATAATTCGTTCGGGTTTTTGTAAGGTTGATTGCCTTAAAGAGGTGCAACGTCTCATTCAGGATGCCAGGAGAGGGGTAGAGAATTATGAGGGGTTCGAGAGTTCTTGCCTTATAGCCAGTCTCTTCTTCCAATTCGCGACCTGCACATTGAAAAAACGATTCGCCCTTATCAAGGGTACCTGCAGGAATTTCATAAATAATTTCATTAACGGCATGTCTATATTGTCGAATAAGGATAATCTCATCTTTTGAAATAAAAGGAATAATAGCGGATGAACCGGGATGTTCAACGACCTCTCTCGTTGCCTTTCTTCCATCGTCTAAAATAATTTCATCCTTTCTGACGTTTATTATTTTGCCAGAATATATGAGCACAAAAACTCCCTTAAAAAGAGTAACTTAATTGATTTCACGCTAGGATGCTATTTTGTAACCCGTGGGATTTCCTACAGCCATATTCTTCAGGCTTCATTTTAGTGGAAATACCGTAAACAGAAGACTCGCATGATCTGCTTATTAATTGCAATTCAAAATTATAGAACTATGGAATTTATAAAGCAGATCTCTTTATAATTCTTCTGCAAAAATTTCTCACCCTATAATGTTAAATCGAATATGGTCTTTCTAAAAATTATACGGACTTTCGTAAGAAACTCAATAACCAATTAATTTAAATTGGTCGCTAACGTAATAATTATTTCAACGTTTAGAGCAATAATATTTCTGCTGTCAAATGATGTATGATTCGCATAGATGTCTAATTTATATCTTGCTTCCAACCGACTTTCTGAATCATTCTTACGTATGGAGTTCCTGGGGGTAATTTGTCGAAATCAATGCCAAAAGACCAGTTACGTACAGGCGCTGTGTAAACGGGGTCACCGTATTTCCACTTTCCCGTAGCTATTTCACTGTGCCAGAGGGATATCAATGACCCACAATAAGTAAAAGTCATGCCCGACCAGTTTTCCAAGAATCTGGGAAAATTTTCCACTCCGCCACTGTATTGGGAACCGTTTGTTGGCACATGACCTGCCATAATTACAGTTTTAACCGTTGTGTTACTTGCAACCCTGTTACTTAGGCTTTGACCACTCTTTGAATCATACCAGTTATTTGATAGTATCGTAACTGCATCTGATGCCACGGCAGCCGGTAAATTACCTACATTATAATCGCCCTTAATGTAAACAGGTTTATCTGATGCAATGGTTAACCCTCCCGATGGTATTGAAGAACCGTTAATCAGACGAATGGCCGTCTCGGTACCCGATATGTAAAGTATGCCTGACGGGGAATTGTTTAACGCATTTATAGCAACAGCATTCGTTTTTAATTTTGCTATATCGATTGTTTTTAAGGTGATGTTTTTACCTTCTCTTGCATCATAGATAGATTCAGTAGAGAGTGGAGTTGTGACAGTTCCGCCGTTTGTTATATCAAGAGTTTTTCCACTTCTATCATAGAAAGTATTATCGATGATTCTTAAACCCGCCTTCCAATAAAACCTGGCGTCAAAAAGTACAGAAGATTCTGCTGATTTAGTGGGATCAATGGTATCTCCCCTCTTAATTACCTCAATGGGTCCACTCGTCACTGGCAGAGGTATATTTAATTTGACTATTCCGTGATCTTTACTCTGAACTTTTCCGTTCCATCTTTGTATCGATGCTTGGGTCCAGTTAGGTTTACTGTTATCAAGGATATTGTTGCCTACTTTCATTGCCTGATAATTTCCATTCCCATCTTTAATTCGAACTGTTCCAGATGGTACAGTTCCATCATCTTTACGACGGTTAAAAATATCACCGGCAGATGTTATTTTTGAGTCAATAGATAAGGTTGTATTTGCTCCCAGGTAAATATCACTGTTAGAATGTATTTTACCTGATGAATTATATGTCATATCTGCACCTGGCAACATTTCTAAGTCGTCTTGATAAAAAATTCCAAATTGGAATAACGGTATGAGACTATCCTCGGCAGTCAGAACCACTTTTGCCCTGGACGGATTATTTCCAGTTTGTTTAACATTACTAACAATATCATATTTTTGATTACGTGCAGTAAGTCCTGTAAAATTACCAATTGTAATCTCTTTTGTGTTTGCGGTGCCAACTTTTAACACTGAATAATCATCGAAGGAATAGCCATCTATTGTCGGCGCTGTTATGCTGCTGAGATCTGAAGTTGAAGGGTTTAACACAGTATTGAGCTTTTGCCTGAGTTTTTCAACGCCATATTTTGCCCCTCCTTCTGCCGCATAAAATGTTTTTGTACCGCTTTGGTAGTTGCTGTTAATTTTAATATCCGTAGTGGTTGTGACGACTGCGCTCGTTCCAGCAATAGCTAAGACAGCTAGCAAACAAAGAGCGGCAATAAGAACTATCCCTTTGTTGTCTTTATACTTTGAAAGCGAATTTCCGGGCGCTGAGTTTTGTTTCCTACTAGTCTGGTTTTTCATGTTAATCCTCCTACCGATAATAAAAAAGTACTTAAAATAATAGTTAAAAAACTTCCGATGATTATAGTGTTTATGCTGATAATAAAGATGAATGTTTATTAAGTCCTTACGCATGCTTAATAATTAAGATTTTCCGGTATAACCAAAGAAGTCATTGTGCCATAACTGTATCCAAAGCCAGGATTAGTCTTGCTTGTCCTCCCGGTTAATGTGATCTGTATCTGACGGATACTGGATGCCGTTGAAGTGGCAATGCCATAGGAATCATAGTAAAGAAAATTACAATCCTCAACATTCTCTATAAACGGTTGAAACCCTGCTCCGGTATTCCTCCTGATTTGGCGAGGATACGTTGCATCAGTAGCGTTATAATAGCGATAGGTTATATTTTCATTAGTGCCGGTACTCGTTCCATTGCCATCGAGGTCCGCCAAGATTTGAAGTGACGTTACGGTATTTGTGCCAATTCCGGCTAGGCTTGTTTCAGTTGGGTCATACCCGGCCATCCTGATTTCCCTGACCATCATATCCAAAGCAGCTCGCATGTTTTGCTGCATTTCGGTAACTTGTTCCTGCATGCTATACGATTTACGTTGTACATTAAAGATACTAACCGCAACACTTGTGAGAAGTAAGGTAATTGCGAGGGCAATGACTGCTTCTATTAGTGTAAAACCGTGCTCATGATTTTTTAATGTATCTGACATTGTCTTGTTACCTATTTCGTAAAAATAGTATCTAATGTTACTTTATGCTTTGAGGTTGAAGTCCCAGGATTCCAATATACATTGACGGTAACTGTCTTCATATTTGTGCTTGGAACATTGTCTTGCACGTAGGCTTGCAAATAAAAATCATTCGAAACGGTATCGGTGCCAACAATGTTCTCATAGCCGATTCCTTTGAAATATTCCAATTTATCCCGTGCTAACATTGTGGCGGTAGTTGCCTTTTTGCTTTGCATATTTCCTTTTATCACGCCTGTTGTCAAACTCATTACGGCAAATAGTCCTATAGCAATGATAGCGATAGCGAACATGATTTCTATCATCAGAAAACCTTTATCATTGTGTGACTTCAAAGTGTTCTGCATGGTTACTCCATCATACATAATAAGGCACCTATTGAATTTGTGTCCGACCGGAAATGGCAACGGTTATTTTTTTAATACCACTAGAATTTGTGATGGTAACAGTAGCCAAATTTGACGCATTACCTCTGGGATAGAAAATTGGATCATTGTTTGAACTAATTGTAATGTCTTTATATTTGTCTCTGATATTCTTTGTTATTGTGAATTCTCCTGCATCAATAGTACCATTGTTATTATCATCATCCAAAATCTGATACTGATGATCATCTTTAAAAAATACTTTAAATTCGTTGTTCTGACTAATTGCTTGCATCCGTGCCCACATTAGATCTCCCATGATCTGTCTGACTGCACCGCTCTTCCGTAATGATGGCTTCATTCCAATATAAGCAGATATTGCAATTCCAGCTAAAAATGAAAATATTGCCATGGCTATAATAATTTCAATAAGTGTGTAGCCTTTTCGATTGTCAATTTTTAAAATAAGCTTTGTTTTCATAAAGGTAAAACCTTACTCTATTAAGTATTCGCTCCAAGATTGGTTGGATAATACTAACATTTTTATGTTTTATATGTAATCAACAAGAGCCTGGCATTAGGCCTTTACAAAAATATTTACTCTGCTAATGCATGCAGACGGTATAGGAATAGATTTTGACAGATTGCTGAAAAGGAATTGTGTTGCGAGAAAAACGAAGAATGCAGGAATGTATAATGTGCAGATCATTGTATTTCTCCTAATCAAGAAAAGGTTAACAAAAATTGAAAATTGAGGATCTTCTCTGGTGTTTTTGGAGAAATATCTGATATTGTTACGGACCAATCGGTCACGGCAACCTGGCACTCTTCTGTTTTTCATAGAAGACCCATGGCTTTGCGTCCCAACCTCACAGTTGGTTTGCCTTTCGAATCTGTTGTCTCTTTTATGTTGGTAGTAAATTTCAATTAATTCAAAGTCTGCCCACCTCATTTCTTTTAAAAATATGTAATAGTAATTATTATGATTATCGGTATAAATATTAAAAATATTAATACGAAAATTAAATTGTATGATACTTATCAAAATACTGCTTCATTTTCATTCTGAATGAGAAACATGTTTATTGAGCGCCAAGTCCCTGCATTAATTTTATTAATGGTACAAACATGGCAATTACGATGAAACCAACAGATCCACCAAGAAAGACAATCATAATCGGTTCTATCAAACTAACCATCGTTTCTACAGCCCTGTCCACCTCATCATCATAATTATCGGCTACTTTTGTGAGCATCTTGTCCAATTCTCCGGTTTCTTCCCCTACTTCTACCATGTTGACTACCATTTCATTACAAATTCTTGAGGCACGCAGGGGTTTCGTAATACTTTCTCCACTACGTATGCTATCGTGGATACACTGGATAGCTTGTGCCATGGCCGCATTTCCCGTAGCCTCCCTGACATTATTGAGGGCATCCAGTATAGGTACTCCACTGGAAGCCAGGGTTGCAAGCGTGCGGGTAAATCTAGAAACGGTTGATTTATTTATTATTGCTCCAAATATAGGTAATTTAAATTTGGTTTTGTCTATCAATAACCGGACTTTTTTTATTTTTCCTGCAATTTTGTAGAGAATAAAGGCGCCAAATGGTATCGAAGGGATAAATACCCATTGCGTCTTTAAGATCATGCTAAAAGTAATGAGCATTTTTGTGGGTACAGGCAGATCCAAATTCAACTCTTCAAAAATCTTTGCAAAATTCGGTATGATAAAAATCATAAGACCTATTAATATAGCCGCTGCGACGACGATAACAACTGTGGGATACACCATTGCGCCAACTATTTTTCTAACAAGCCGCTCTATCTTCTCACGAAAATCTGCTAATCGTTGTAAGATAATGTCCAGAGACCCACTCACCTCTCCAGCCCTCACAATGTTGACATACAGTTTATCAAAGACCCTCGGATGTTTCGCGAGCGCTCCGGAAAGGGTGTTGCCCCCTTCAATGTCTTCGATGACATTGAGTAGCGTTTTTTTAAAAAGCCCTTTTTTTAATTGAGATGCAAGTATCTTTAATCCTCGTATAATAGGCAGACCAGCATCCTGGAGCGTCGACATCTGACGGGTAAAGACGGTTAAGTCTTTTGATTTTACCCCCCCGATGGAGAATGAAATATCTCTGCGTTTTTTCCGGGCAGCATTTATGGTTGACGTTTCATCAGACTCCTTGCGTTCAATGATTTCTTTAATGTTGGTTGGGAAATAGCCTAATCCGCGTATTTTAGTAACCGCCTCATCGGACGTGGATGCCTCAATCCTATCCATTACGGCAAGCCCCTTGTTATCGACGGCATTATATTGAAAAACGGACATCGGTAAGCTCCTTCTGACTAAATATAAACTATAAACGTTTAGCGTAAAATTACGCCAATATTGTTTCTCTTACAACTTCCTGGATCGTTGTCAACCCGTTATATATCGCCATTAATCCACTCTCTCTTAAGGTACTCATTCCATTTTTTTTTGCAGCTATCCTAATGGTGTTTGTATTTGCTTGTTCAGCAATTAACCGCCGTATCTCATTGTTCATTACCATAATTTCAAATATTCCTATGCGCCCTTTATAACCTGTCGTATTACAATTGTTGCAGCCTTTGCCTTTAAAAAACCTTTTTCCCGTAACATCTGCCTTGGTAAGATTTAATTCCATTAAAGATTCTTCCGTCGGTTCGTATTCTTCTTTGCACGATACGCAAATCTTACGCACTAATCTTTGGCTAATAACAACCTCTACGGTAGCAGCGATTAGATAGGGTTTAATATCCATGTCAATCAAGCGAGTTACCGTTGTGGGGGCATCGTTGGTATGCAATGTGCTTAAAACGAGATGACCCGTTAATGATGCCTGTATAGCGATTCTGGCTGACTCCTCATCCCGTATCTCACCCATAAGAATTGTGTCTGGGTCCTGACGCAAAATCGCTCTTAAGCAACTGGCAAAAGTCACGCCAATAGACGGGTTTATTTGCACCTGAATTAGACCGTCTATGTTGTATTCTACAGGATCTTCAGTAGTAATAATTTTTGTGCCAACGTCATTCAAATAATTGAGTGCCGCATATAGTGTTGTTGTTTTCCCAGAGCCAGTTGGACCGGTAACAAGAATTATTCCATTCGGCTTATTCAATAATTGTTGTATAGGTTTTAATTCGTCTGGATTAAATCCTAATGCGGGCAGACTGAGTGAGACGGCAGATTTGTTCAACAGGCGCATTACAATACTTTCTCCGTATTTAGTGGGCAGCGTAGAAACCCGCAGATCTACCGACGAGCCACCGACGTTTAACTGAATACGCCCGTCTTGGGGTAATTTTCGTTCGGAAATATCCATACCTGATATAACCTTTATCCGAGATGCAATCGGTATCGCTAACTGTTTTGGAGGTGAAGCCTTCTCACAAAGCATACCATCTATACGATATCTGATTTTAAATCCGTCTTCAAAAGCTTCAAAATGGATATCACTTGCTTTGTTTAAAACGGCATCGTAAAACATGAGCCCTACCCACTTTTTTACAGGTACCGCATCTGCCATCTTCTTTAATTCCTCAATGTCGATATACTCTCCCTTGATTGTTGCGGTGTAAGATTGATCTTCTTTGAAATCAGATAATAATTGTTCCACAGATTCGTGTTTCTTGGGGTAGTATTTTTCTAAGGCGAAAGTAACGGTATCTTTGTTGCAAAGGACTGATTTTATCGGATGCTTAAGTATTAGTCGTAAATCATCAATACCTTCAAAATTTAATGGGTCTTCCTGGACAATCGTGAGGACGTTGTCTTTTAGATTCAGGGGAATTATGCGATATAAGTGCGCGATTGCATGGGGGACTAAATTGATAATCTCGATCGGTATTTCTATGTTCTCAATGTCTACAATCTCTAATCCCAGGTGTTGACTTAATGCCAGCATAATCTGTTTGTTCGTCACGTACTGCAGGCGTATAAGTATGTCTCTCAGTGCCCCTCCCTCCTGCTTTTGTACAGAAAATGCTTCTTGTATCTGTTCCTCTGTAACAAAACCTTTGTCTTTTAATAATTGACCGAAGAGTTTTTTCTTTGCTTCAGTCCTTACATTTTTATTTGTCTTTTCGAGAATCTGCATAATCAAAGTATTCCCATTGATTGAAAGGTTTTTCTGCGCTAATTTTCTATCCCAGTGATCCTAAATACTTCTTCTAAAGTGGTTTTCCCATCCACCGCCTTTCTCAGCCCATCTTCTCTCAGTGTTGTCATTCCTAACATTTTAGCGGTTTTCCTGATTTCATTAGTTGTCGCCATGTGATATATCATGTCGCGTAAAGTCTCGTGCATATCTAACAGTTCGTAAATGCCCATTCTGCCATGATACCCTATATTATTACAATGCTTGCAGCCTTTCCCTTTGTAAAATGTGGTATTTTTCAAAGTGTCTGTCTCGAAGCCCATTTCTAACAACTGATCAGAGGTGTATTGAGCGGGTTCCTTACAATGCTTACAAATCATTCTAACCAGACGCTGGGCCATTATGCCCTGTAAAGAAGTAGCAACAAGAAATGGTTTTATGCCCATGTCTAACAATCTCGTAATAGCCGAAGGGGCATCATTTGTATGCAGGGTACTGAGGACAAAATGGCCTGTTAATGCGGCCGCTATGGCGGTATCGGCTGTTTCAACATCTCGTATCTCCCCAACAAGGATAATGTTCGGGTCCTGACGGAGCATGGTTCTCAGGATCTTGGGAAAATTGAACCCGATCTTTTCATTCACCTCACTTTGATTAATGCCTGGAAGAGTATACTCTACAGGGTCCTCCGCTGTAATGATCTTTGCATCTGTTTTATTGAGCTCATTAATCGTAGCATATAAGGTCGTTGTCTTTCCGCTTCCGGTTGGACCCGTTATCAGCAATATGCCGTTTGGTTTTTTTATAATTGAATTAAACCGTTTGTTATCATTTTCATAAAAACTCACATTTTGCAAGCTCATTAGGATTGTTGATTTTTCAAGGAGACGCATAACCACGCTTTCTCCGTAAATAGAAGGTAAACACGATACACGAATATCCAAACTTTTTCCTTTATGTCTGAGACTGATGCGCCCATCTTGAGGTCGCCTCTTTTCTGAAATATCAATGTTGGCAAGTATCTTAATTCTGGAAATGATAGAATCCTGAAGATGTTTGGGCAGTACATCTATCTCCTGGCAAACGCCATCGATACGGTAGCGAATGCGCAATCTGTCGGAGAGTGGCTCTACGTGAATATCGCTGGATCGAGCAGCAACAGCTTTTTTGATGATCAGGAACACCAATTGAATAACAGGACCCTCATCCTCTGCATCTTTAGCCTCTCCTTGTGGCGCATCTATCCATTCACTTTCCATCTTATCTGCAGGCGACTGGTCGGTGAGTTCCTTCAGCAAATTATCCACAGCTTCTGAAGGCTCTTGATCAAAGTATTTACGAATAGCATTTTTGATATTTTCCGGTGTGGTAAGGGCGCATTTGATATCAGCGTTTAACAGAAATCGAAGGTAGTCTAGCAAGTCAAGGTCAGGAGGACTGCTTATAGCAATAGTGACATAACCGTTATTCTTTGATATTGGTATAATTCCGTGTTTTTTTATTAGCGGTACAGGCAATAAACTGATCGTTTCAGATGGAATAGTGGTTTTGTCCAGATCGATCACTGGCAAATCATATTGCGTAGCCAAGCCTTGGATGATGTCTGGAAAAGTCAAATATCCTAGTTTTACAAGGGCATTTTCCAGAGAGAGGTTCTCTCTTTTTTGTATTTCTTTAGCCTCGTCTAATTTTTCCTTGCTGACAATATCATTGCTCAGTAAGGCGTCTTCTAATCGATATAAAGGCTTATTCATGTTGAAATTGCTTGAATTATTCTGTTTGTAAGTATAAAATTCTTAAGAGTCTCGTTGTTAACTACACAAAATGCAAAGCTGCTTAATCATTGTATAAAAAAGATGTATAAAAGGTTATAAGGTGATGCGTGGTTGTCTATTCCACAAAATAACCGTTATTGTGCTTATCAAAAAATATCGGTTAGTGATTAAAAAACTTTAGAATAAGGGTGATGTCTTAATTTCTTAAACACAGCACTTTTTAATCCCATATAAATGAAGTTACTAAAGAATACCATAGAGCATATTGAAGATATACTGACAGATCCTCGCGGTGATATTCAGAAAAGATTTAAGGCGTTTGCAATACCCCGTGGCAGCCTGGGACGGCTGGAAGAATTAGCAACCGTATATGCATCAATAAAGGACAGTGTAAACTTCGAAATAAACCACAAAAAGATCTTTACGCTTGCAGGTGATCACGGTGTTGTGGCAGAAGGTGTGAGCGCCTTCCCGCAACAGGTGACCCGACAAATGGTACAAAATTTCTTGGAAGGGGGGGCTGCTATTAATGTCCTTGCACGCCATATTGGTGCAAAGGTAATTGTGGTCGATTGCGGCATTGCGTCACATCTCGAAGTGCAGCTATTTCCCGATCAACGTCATGGGCAGTGTTTGAAGATAAAGAAGATTGGGCTGGGCACGAAGAATATGGCGGCAGGCCCCGCGATGTCAAGGGAAGAGGCAGTTCAGTCAATCGAGGCTGGTATTGAACTGATTGAGGAAGAACTTGAGGATGGTTTAGACATCATAGGTACTGGTGATATGGGAATCGCCAATACGACTCCGAGCAGTGCCATTCTTGCTGTGCTGGGAAGAATGGATGTTGATTTGGTAACAGGCCGTGGGACAGGATTAGATGAAGAGTCATTTCAAAGAAAGATACGCGTCATAAAAAAAGCAATCGATGTGAATCAACCTAATCCCCACGACCCCATAGATGTGCTGGCAAAGGTAGGCGGGTATGAGATTGGTGGCATTGCCGGTTTATGTCTGGGTGCTGCGCGTCACCGCGTCCCTGTAGTTCTGGACGGCTTTATTTCAACGGCTGGGGCGTTGATAGCCCATGCAATTGAGCCCAAGGTAAACAAATATCTTATTGCCTCTCATGTTTCTGCGGAAAGTGGGCATAGAATAATGTTAAAATTGTTGAACAAAATCCCATTATTGGATTTAAACATGAGGCTGGGTGAGGGGACCGGTGCGGCACTGGGTATAAATCTGGTAGAATCGGGAGTAAAATTATTGAATGAAATGGTTACGTTTTCCGAAGCAGGCGTGTCAGAACCGCATATGTAACAACATGGATAAATTATGGTTAAAAGCCAAAACAAGAGAAGTCCATGAAACTTGATAAATCTACTCTTATTGAGATAGTTAAAAATACACCGCTGGTTTCTATCGATTTAATTGTTAGAAATGCCCGAAACGAGGTGCTATTAGGATTACGGAATAATGAACCGGCCAGGAATTATTGGTTTGTGCCTGGCTGTCGGATCTGCAAGAACGAGCGCATGGCACAAACCTTTGCACGTCTTTCGCTGGAGGAGCTTGGGATTGAGTTGGTTTTACAGGATGCTCAATTTCTGGGAGTATTTGAACATTTCTACCAGGAGAACTTTGCCTGTGAATCACGGGTTAATACACATTATGTAGTACTGGCTTATGAGATCAAACTTCATAAACCCTTGTGCAATTTACCTAGTGTCTGAACGAAAACGCCCTTTTTTTGAAAAGAATGAGGGTGATTTTGCGCTTGCTAAAATCGTTTCTTAAAATTTGATGCTGGATTCTGGCAGAAATAAGTATTTCTTGCTCATTTCT
>WBZR01001623.1_pt1 | contig 27064 bp, 23 predicted proteins | sample 5204231 | NCBI WGS metagenome assembly WBZR01 (sample SAMN12412403, study PRJNA552823) | activated sludge metagenome | isolation source: activated sludge from anammox sidestream of wastewater treatment plant... | place: USA: Virginia | collected 2017-08
CCGTCGCCTCGAGGTGGGTGCCGGCGGGGTAGAGGTTCGGTGCGTTGGCGAGGCCGAGCTTCACGTACACCGGCGCGGCGACCCGGATGATCTCGGCGACCTCGTAGAGGCGGATGAAGCCGCCCATCCCGTCGGGTGCCTCCACGTAGATGTCGAGCGGAACGTCGACGGCGGCGCGGATCGCAGCGATCTGCGCCAGCGTGAGGTCGGTGACGATGTTCAGCGTGTTCGCCCCCAGCGAGACCAGCACCCGTGCAGTCGCCGGGTTTGCGACCGGGAAGGCAACCGATACCTTCGCCTGCATGTCGGGCGGCAGGTAGCCGACCGCACGCGCCTCGCCGAAGCAGGCGAGCAGGCCGAGGTCGGCGATCAAGACGGAGCGGAAGCCGTGGTCGGCAGCGCGGCGGATGTCCTCGAGCCCGAAGACGATCCCCTCCTGGCCGTGACTCGCCGCGCCCACGGCGGCCCCGCCCGGCGCCCTGGCGGTGGCCGAGTTGACCCAGGCCGCGAACGGCTGGGCGAACAGGCTGACCTCGACCCGCGCCTCCGCCGCCAGCCGGGCGAGCTCGTCGAGCTCGGCGTCCGTGAGCAGGAAGCTCCCGGAGCCCTGCGAGACCCGCTGGACCGGGACGGCGAGACGGTCCGCCTCCTCGAGCACGGCCTCGAGGCAGCGCGGTCCCTCCGTACTCGGGATCTCGATCCGGTACTGGGCCCCGTCGGGGAAGCGCTTCTCCGAGGAGGGCAGGGCGCCCGGATCGCCCGGCGGCAGGCCGATCGACTCGAGGAAGGAGCGGGTCTCGTCCATGGCGGGGCTCCGGTAAGCCTAGACGGGTAGGCTGCCGCCGGGGAGGCGGTCGATGCTGCTCGTTCGGAAGCCCGCTCGCACGCTCGCGCTGGCCGCCGCCTGGCTCGCCGCGCTCGCGGCAGCCTGCGGCCCGGACGCGCCCGCCTCGCGCGACGGCCCGGAGACCACCGCCCGCCTGCTCTTCGCGGGCGACGTCATGCTCGGGCGCGGCGTCGCGACGGCGGCGCCGGCCGCGGAGCTCTTCGCGGGCATCGAGCTCCAGGTGGCGGCGGCGGACGTCGCGATCGCGAACCTGGAGTCGCCGCTGACGGCCCGCCCGCACGACCCGGCCGCAGGCCCGAACGCCCTCGAGGCCGGGCCCGAGTCGGCCGGCGTGCTGGCGGTCGCGGGCTTCGACGCGCTCGCCCTGGCGAACAACCACGCGGGCGATGCCGGCCCCGCGACGGTCACGGACACGCTCGCGGCCCTGGCCGGAGCGGGCCTCGGCGCCGTCGGCGGCGGCCTCGGACAGGAGGCGGCCTTCGCCCCGCTGGTCGTCGACGCGGGCGGGCTGCGAATCGCGCTGCTCGCCTTCGACGCGACCGGGCAGGGGCCGCGGGCGGGCCCGCGGGCGCCCGGGATCGCCTGGTGGGACGACGAGCTCGTCCGCGCTGCCGTCGCGCGCGCACGGGCCGCCTCCGACATCGTTGCGGTCGGGCTCCACGGCGGCGCCGAGTACGTGAAGGCGACCGACCCGTACCTACTGCGCCTGGCGACCTCGCTCGCGGGCCTCGGCGTCGACGTCGTCTGGGGACACGGCCCCCACGTGGTCCAGCCGATCGCCGTGATCGACCCCGACGGCGACGGGCGCCCGACCGTCGTCGCGACGAGCCTCGGCAACCTGCTCTTCGACCAGCACGTCCCGGGAACGCGCGAGGGTGCCCTGCTCGAGGTGCTCGCGGGGTCGGAGGGCGTGCGCGCGTTCAGGGTCGGACAGGTGGAGCACGAGGAGGGACCGGTGCGCTTCCGGGCGTGGCTCCCGCCCCGCGCGGACGCGGTGGCGCTCGGCCGCGCCTGGTGGTCACTGGCCGGGCCGGTCGAGCCGGTGGCGCGCGAGCCCGCCCCCGCCCTCGACTCGTTTCCCGGCGACGTGCTCGACGCCGCGGTCGGCGATCCGAACGGCGACGGACAGCCAGACGTCACCGTCGCGTTCCGTCGCCCGTACGCGCCGACGGCGGTCGGCGCGCTCGTCCCCCGCGGCCAGCTCGTCGACGAGCACGGTCGCAGCGCCCACGTCGGCCTCTACCGACCGGGCGATCTGCGCCCGCGCTGGGTGGCCGGCACGCTGCTTCGGCCCGTGGCGGCGCTCGCCCCCTGCGACGGAACGCTCGCGGTCGCGTACTCGCAGCTCGACGACCCAGCGGTCGACGCCGGCGGCGCCTGGCGCTGGGGCGGCTTCGGCTTTCTCCCCCTCCCCGACCTGCCCGGATCCGGCCGCCCGGCTTGCGCCGACGTGGACGGGGATGGCAAGCTCGACCCACTCGTTCTCGAAAGGAGCCCCTGATGCCCAGGCGCACGCTCGTGCTCGCCCTCGTCGCCGCCGCGGCGGCGCTGACCGGCTGCACCTCCGGCGGCGAGGAGGCAGGGCCGACCGAGACCGCTCCGCCGGCGACCGCGCCCCAGCCGACCGAGACGGCACCGGCGACCGAGACCGCGCCCGAGACCGAGACGACCGAGCCCGCCCCACCGCCCGCGGAGCTCGCCCTGCCCGTCTCGTTGCTTCAGTTCGGCGCCTACGACCCGGTGCCCGCACTCGACCCGGATGCGCCCGCGTACCCGGGCCCGGCGACGCCGACCTCGCTCGAGGCGGTCGAGATCGCGCCCGAGCTCGAGCGCGACCTCGGCAGGCCGGGCGCCATCGAGGCGCTGCTCGAGCGCGGGTTCGTGATCGTCCCCGCCGACTACAACCTCTTCCACTTCGCCTACCAGAGCAACATCTACGAGGGCTGGCCGGTCTACGTGACGACGGACGCCGCCTACCACGCCTGGCACCTCGTCTTCGACAAGCTGCTCCGCGACCTCGAGCAGCAGGTGCTCCTGCCACGCCTCGAACGGCTCGTCTCCGGCCTGCTCGAGGCGGCGCGCGCCCAGGCAGCCGACCTCGCGGGCGCCGGCGCGGGCGACGCGGCCGGGCGCGTCGAGCAGCTCTTCGCGCTCGCGGCCGCCGAGCTCGGGCTCCGAGTCGAGCTCGGGCCGCTCGCCGAGGCCGAGCGGGCGCTCGTCGAGGCGCACGGCACCACCGAGACCTCGCCGCTCGTCGGCAAGGAGATCGACTACTCGCTCTTCACCCCGCGCGGTCACTACACGCGCACGCCCGAGCTGACACGGTTCTTCCTGGCCATGTCCGTGCTCGGACAGCTCGACTTCTGCCTGCCGGGCACGGTCTCCTGCCCGGGCCTCGAGCCCGCCCGCATGGCAATCCTCGCCTCGCGTCTCGTCGCCGGCGACCCCGCGCTCGCCGCGCTCTGGCGGGAGATCTACGAGCCGACCGCGTTCCTCGTCGGCCTCGCCGACGACTACTCGCCGCTCGAGGTGTCAGCGGCGGCGGCCGCGGCCGCGCCGGACGCGCTCGCCGACCCGGCCGCGCTGGCCGACGACGCCACGGTCGAGGCCGTGCTCACCGCGCTCGTCGCGACCCGCCCGGTCCTGATCAGCCCCGATCGCGCCTCGGTCCGCGTCATGGGCACCCGCTTCGTGGTCGACTCCTACATCCTCGACCAGCTCCTCTACCCGTACGTCGGCACCGACGCCAAGCCACGCCTGCTCCCCTCGGCGCTCGACGTCGCGGCCGCGTTCTCTTCCGACTTCGCCCTCGCCGCGCTGGCGGAAGCCGGCCAGACCGACTACGAGCGCTACGACGCGCAGCTCGAGGCCCTGCGGGTCGCGGTCACGGCGCGGCCGGCCGCGGACTGGGGCTCGACCGTCTACGACGCGTGGCTCCACGCGCTCGCCCCCTCGTTCGCGGCGCACGGCGCCGCCTACCCCGACTACATGCGGGGCGAAGCCTGGGCCGCGAAGGCGCTCCAGTCGGGGCTCGGCTCCTACGCCGAGCTGAAGCACGACACGATCCTCTATGCCAAGCAGGCGGTCGCCGAGGGCGGCGCCGACCTCGAGGAGACGCAGCGCAACTGGGTCGAGCCCGAGCCGGTCGTGTTCGCCCGCCTCGCCGCGGTCGCCGACCTCACCCGCGGCGGACTCGAGAGCCGCGGTCTGCTCGGCGAGGAGCAGGCAACGCTGCTCGCCGACGTCTCGGAGCTGTTTCGCTTCCTCGAGCGGATCGCCCGTGACGAGCTGGCCGGCGGGGCGATCTCGCCGGAAGACAACGAGCGGCTGGCCTGGATCGGCGGCGCGCTCGAGTCGGTCTTCTGGAGCACGAGCGACCGGCTCGCGTCAGGCGACATCACCGCCGACGAGGATGCAGCCATCGTCGCCGACCTCGCGAGCGGCCCCGAGGGCATCCTCGAGCTCGGCACCGGGCGGATCGACCGGATCTACGTGCTCGTCCCCGACGACCAGGGCACGTTCCATGTCGCCGCCGGCGGCGTCTACTCCTTCTACGAGTTCTCCAGCCCGCCCGGGGAGCGCCTCGACGACGAGTCCTGGCGCGCGCTGCTCGACGCGGGCCAGGCGCCGGCGCGGCCGCCCTGGACGGCGGCCTTCTCACCCGGCTGACCGCCCCGGGGCTCAGGCGGCGCCGCCGGAAGCTTCCGTTCGGCGGCATCGGAGCGGCTCGGGCGCCCCGGGTGGGACTCGCCCCGGGCGCCCGGCGCGAGCTCGTCGCCCGCGAGCAGCGGATCGAACCGGCGGATCGGTCGCAGGGCCGGCAGCGCGAGCCAGGCGCTCACGCCCACGGCGGCGAACGCGAACGCCGGCGAGGCGAGCGCCACTATCGCCGCCATCGCGAGCGGCGCGAGCAGCTTGCCGGCGTTGCGCGCGGTGCCGTTGACGGCGATCAGCCCGGCACGCACTCCGGCCGGCGCACCTTCCACGACGAGGGCGTTCTGCAGGATCATCAGGACCCCGTCGCCGAGACCGTAGACGACGCCCACGGCAAGCGCGATCTCCCAGCCGGGTGCCAGCGCGAAGCCGACCAGAGCCGCGCCCACGAGGACCACCGCCACGTCGAGCAGGCGCGAGGCGGGCGCCCGGCGCAGCAGTCGCAAAACCTGCGTACTGACGAGCGCCGCGACGCCGGAGCCGACCGTCAGCACGAGCGCCGCCTGCATCACCATCGCACCGCCCTGGACGAGCATCAGCGGCAGGTAGGCGAGAATCGCGAACTTGCACCAGAAGCGCAGAAAGCCGGCCGCTAGCACCGCAGGCATCCCGGGCTGGTGGACCGCAGCGCCGAGCTCGCGCGCGTAGCGCCGTCCGCCCGCAGCGGTCGGGCGGTCGTCCAGCACGAGCAGACCGCCGACCGCGAGCAGCGCCAGCGCACCCTGCGCGCCGAGCGACGCCTGCCACGCGAGCAGCGCGAGCGCGGCGCCGATGAGCGGCATGCCCAGCTCCCCGATCGCCATCCAGACCTGACGCTGCCCCAGGGCGCGCAGCTGCGAGGCGCCGCGAACCGCGTCGCCGATCAGCGTGACGCTGAGCGGCATCAGCGCGCCGAACGCGATGCCCTGGAGAAAGCGCAGCGCGAGCAACACCGCGAGGCCCGGCGCCCAGGCCTGGGCGAGGCCCGCCAGGCTCCAGAGGACGGCCATCGAGACGAACACGCGCCGCCTGCCGACAGCGTCGGCGAGGTAGCCGAGCGGGACCGCGAACAGGACCGCGGGCACCATGTACGCGGCCGTGACGAGCCCGAGGTCAGCGTCGGAGAGCTCGAGCTCGCGCTGAACGACCGGCAGCGCGGCCGCGAGCCCCTGGACACCGTAGAGCGTGCCGACAGCCGCTGCCGTCGCGAGCGTGAGCTGCGCGCGCACGCGGCCCGGCAGCACGCCCGACCCGGCCATCGCTACACGTCCTGCTGCTCCAACGACCGCTGCTCCATCAGCGCGACGAGCTGGTCGCAGATCGCGCGCAGGTGTACGACGAGGGAGTCGACCGCGCCCTCCGGGTCGCCGTCGCGGATGTGCTGGAGCACCTGGAGATGATCGCGCTCGCCGGGCCGCGCCACGTAGCCGACGTTGCGCTGCAGCCAGTAGCGACCCGCGTCCGTGCGCAGCTTCTCGATCAGGGCGACGAGTTGGGGCTGACGATCACCGTCGTAGAGCTCGCGGTAGAACTCGGTCCGGCGCTGGAGGAACTCCTCGGGGCTGTCGACCTCGTTCAGCCGGCGGGCGAGCCCCTCGAGCTGGTCGAGCCGCCCGGGAGTCATCGCCTGCATCGCCTTGCGCAGCGCATGCGCCTCGAGGAGCGCGCGGATCTCGTAGTTCTCGCGCATCTCCTCCGGCGTCAGACCGCTGACCCTCGCCCCGCGGTAGGGCAGGAACTCGATCAGGCCTTCCGCTTCGAGCTGCAGCAGCGCGGAGCGCACCGGGATGCGGGAGACGCCGATCGCCGCCGCGAGCTGCCCCTGGCGCAGGTGCTGGCCGGACGGGAAGACGCCGTTGAGAATGCCGTCGCGAAGGATGTTGTAGACCATGTCCCCCACGGTCCGAAACCGGCGCTCGTGTCGCGCGACGATCGCCTCGAACGCCGCGCCACCGGTCGCGCCCTCGCCTAGGTCAGCCACAGTCGGCTCGGTCGTGGTTCGGCATCTGCGAATACGATATCCAACTGGACCCGGGCCGCCCGCGCTCACGGACCAGAGCGGGTAACCTACCGCACTTGACGTCTCCGCCGGGGGGCTTGGCCAATCGGTGGATATCGGATACAATCGGGCGAGGAGAGCCGCGACGTGAGCGAGGCAAAGGTAGCGAACCCCATCGAGACCGCCACCGGCGCGGAGCCGGCGGCGATCATCACCGTCGAGGGCCTCAACGTCGTCTTCCCGCTCTCGCGCGATGGCGGATCGGTGATCGCGCTCGAGTCGATCGACCTCGAGATCCGCACGGGCGAGTTCCTGGCCGTGCTCGGCCCGAGCGGCTGCGGCAAGACCACCCTGCTGAACACCATCGCCGGCCTGGTCGCCCCCACCTCGGGGACGGTCCGCCTCGCCGGCCAGCCGGTCTCGAAGCCCGGCCCCGATCGCGCGGTCGTCTTCCAGGACTACGCGCTGATGCCGTGGCGGACAGTCTGGGACAACGTCCGCTTCGGCGTCGAGATGCAGCCGCACCTGCGCAAGAACGCCGACGGCCGGATCGCCGACGTGATCGACCTCGTCGGTCTCAAGGGCTTCGAGCGCGCCTACCCGCGCGAGCTCTCCGGCGGCATGCAACAGCGCGTCGGGCTCGCCCGCGCACTCCTCGCCGAGCCGACGATCCTGCTGATGGACGAGCCGTTCGGTGCGGTCGACGCGATGACCCGCGAGGTCATGCGCGTCGAGCTCGAGCGGATCATCTCCGAGACCGGCAAGACGGTCGTCTTCATCACCCACAGCGTCGACGAGGCGATCCTGCTCGGTGACCGGGTCGCGGTGTTCACCAGCCGCCCCGGCCGCATCAAGGAGCTCGTACCCGTCGCCCTCAGCCGTCCCCGCTACACGTACGACGCGCGCGCGACGCCGGAGTTCATCGCGCTGCGCGAGCGGCTCTGGCTGCTGCTCGGCGCCGAGGCGCAGGCCGCAGCCGGCGGCAGCACGCCCGGCGGCGACTGAGCTTGAGCCAGCGCGGCGCTGCCGCGCCGCGGCCAGCGGGCTCAGCCGACGGCGACGACCTCGCCGGAGTGCCACGGCGCGAACCGCTTCTGCAGCCAGCCCGTGATCAGGAGCAGCACGTTCGCGGTCAGCGCCATGACGACCACGATCGCGAGCGCGTCGTCCATCTGGAAGTCGAACGTCGCGCGCTCGAGCATGTGCCCGAGCCCGCCGGCCCCGCCGAGGAACTCGCCGAGGATCTCGCCCGTGAACGCGAGCCCGACGCCGCGCTGCAGTCCGACGAGCACGAACGGGAACGCGGCCGGGAAGACGACCTTGCGCCCGAGCGCGACGCCGTTGCAGTCGTACACGCGCGCCGCACGCACGAGCGAGCCGCCGACGGTCTGCGCGCCCTCCATCGTGTTGAGCACGATCGGGAAGAGGCTGAGCAGGAACACGAGCGCGATCTTCGAGGTCGAGCCGAGCCCGAGCGCGAGGATCATGAGCGGCGCCAGCGCCTCCTTCGGCGCCGAGTAGAGCGTCCACAAAAGCGGCGCCACGGTGACTTGGAGCACGCGGAACCAGCCGACGGCGAGCCCGACCGCGATCCCGACGACGGCCGCCAGGAGCAGCCCGATTGTCATGTTCTTCAGGCTGAGCGTCAGCGCTGAGACGAACTCGTCGTCGCCGACCAGGTCGACCAGCGACGCGAAGACCGCGCTCGGCGCCGGCAGGAATGCCTCCCCCACCAGCCGGAAGCCGCTCGTCGCCAGCTCCCACAGCCCGACGAACGCGATCACCTCGCCCAGGACACCGAGGCGCCAGAACCAGGGCGAGCGCCGGCGGCGTCGCGACCCAGGAGCCGCACCCTCGAGCGCCGGGGGATCGATCACCGTGCTCATCCCCGCTCGCCCCCCGCGGTCCACGGAGCGAGGCGGCGCCCCAGCCAACCGATCAGCGCCGTCATGGTCAGGCTCCACACGACGACCATCACGATCGCGGCGAACGACTCCTCGGTCCGGTACTGGTTCGCCGTGAACACGATCAGCGAGCCCATCCCCTCCGGCGTCGTCGTCATCTCGGCGACCATCAGGGAGATCGTCGCGATCACCGCGCTCTGACGCGCACCGGCCATGATGTAGGGAAGCGTCGCCGGCAGCAGCACCTTGCCGTACAGCTCGCGCTTCGACGCCCCGAAGATCCGGCCGGCGTTGACCAGCGAGCGACTCACGGTCCGGATCCCCGCCGCCGTGTTGAAGAGCAGCGGGAACAGCGAGCCGATGAAGACCAGGAAGATGATCGGGCCGATCCCGAAGCCGAACCACGCCTTCGCAAGCGGCTGGTAGGCCAGGAGCGGCGTCGCATAGAGCGTCCACACCCAGGGCATCGCGAGCTTGTCGACCGGCAACGACGTGCCGATGAGGAGCCCGGCCGGGATCCCGACCGCGAGCACGAGCGCGTACCCCGCCATCCAGGCCTTGACGGACACGAGCACGTGGCCCCCCAGCTCGCCGGACGCGAACAGACCCTCGAACCCCTCGAGCGTGTCGAGCGGCGGCGGGAAGAAGGTGGGGTTCACCACCTCCATCCCGCCGACCAGCACTTGCCACAAAACCAGCAGCAGGACCACCTCACCGGCAAGCACGAGCTTGCCGGTGAGGTGGTCGATCTGCCGCAGGCTGCGCCTCACGGGTAGCTGATCTCCACCGGTGGAGCGTTGTCGCGGTCAGTCAGCTCCTGGGCCTTCTCCAGGTAGGAGAGGTCGACGCTGAAGTCGAGCGGCTCGAGCTGCTCGGTCTCGATCGTCGTGTCCCACGCCGCCGCGTCGTAGTAGAGGTTCTCGCAGATCAGGTGGCCGTCGAGCACCCAGGGGCTCTCCTGGACGCGCAGATCGGCCACATCGTGGTCGTTGGCCTCGTAGATGTCGAGCACCTGGTCTTTGTTCGCCGGCACCTGGCCGATCCCGGGCGCCGTCATGAAGTCGAGAGCCTTGATCGTCGCGCGCAGGAACCGCACGACCGTGTTCGGGTTCGCCGCCAGGTAGTCCTCGCCGACGACGTGGACGTCGTTGGCCCAATTGCGGATCGACTCGATGATGATCTTCGCGCCGTACTCCTCCAGCGCGGGCCGGTCGTCGCCGTAGAACGGGATCAGCGTGACCTTGCCGGCGACGAAGAACTCGCGCCAGGTCGCGGAGTCCGGACCGGGGTAGACGACCTTCGCATCGATCGTCTCGAGATCCCAGCCCTCCTCCTGCAGCACGCGCGCGCGCTGGAACTCCGCCGGATCGCCCGGCGTGCCGGCGAGCACGATGTCGGTGCCGTCGAGATCCGCAACCGAGCTGAGGTCCGGCTGGACGGCGAAGTCGAAGTTCTGGCGGCAGTAGTGGCCGCTGAGGATCGTGACACCGATGTCGTTGCGGATCGCCTCGATCACGGCACCCGCGCTGTTCACGCCGATGTCGGCGCTACCGCTGGCAACAGCGGCGTTGACGTCGTCGGCGGTGATGACCTCGACGGTCAGCCCCTCCTCCTCGTAGTAACCGAGATCGGTGCCGACGATGTACATCGAGTACATCGTCACGTCCGGGAACGGGATCGCAACCGTGATGTCCGCGTCCTCGGCCGGGCCGAGCTCCTCCGCCGGCGGCGCCTCGGTGGTGGCGTCCTCAGTCGGGGGTGCCACGGTGGTGGCGTCCTCCGCCGGCGGCGCCTCGGTGGTCGCGGCGGTATCGCCACCCGCGTCGGGTGCCTCCTCGCCGCCGCAGGCCGCGGCGAACACCATCACCGCTGCCAGCATGATCGCCAGCAGCACGTACCGCGCGCTACGCACTCCCATCGAACCCTCCTTCTCCTCGTTGGTGATCACCGGCCTCCACAACGGCCAGCAGGTCGATCTCGACGAGGAACGCGGGGTCAGACAGCCGCGACACGCCAACCAGCGTGCTCCCGGGCGGCTCCTCCGCGCTCCAGTACCCAGCGCCGGCATCCGCGCGCAGCGCGGCGATCAGCGCATCGACGTCGAGCGTGAAGATCCGGCGGTACACGACGTCGCTCCACGTCGCTCCCGCCGCCTTCAACTGCACGTCCAGGTTCTCCATGACCTGGCGGTACTGCCCCAGGTAGTCGCCGGGAGCGACCACCCGGTACTCCGGATCCGTGGGCGTCTGGCCGGAGACGAACACCAGCCGCATCGGTCCCGAGACGGTGATGACGCGCGTGAACGACGGATGCCGGTACAGCCCGGGCGGATTGATGTGCTCGCGCGTCAGCGGCATCGCTCAGTGCCCCCAGAGATGGAAGCCAGAATATCGGATACAACTCTCACGTCAACCTCGCCCCCTTGCCCCCGCGGACAAGCGGCGCGGCGCGGCGCGAACCGCGCGCACACCGCGGCCGGGGGGCGTAGCCGGCGGCGGCACGCGTGGCGGCGGCGCGGGGCGTCATTCGACCCAGTCCGGCGCCTCGAGGCGTGCCTTGAAGCGGTCGAGGAAGCGGCCGGCATCCGCCCCGTCGAGCGCCCGGTGGTCGACGCTCAGCGTCGCGGTCATCGTGCGGCGCACGCAGAGCTCTCCGTCCACCACAGCCGGCCGCTGCGCCGACCGGCCGGTGGCCATGATCGCGACCTGGGGCGGGTTGACGATCGCCGCGAAGCTCGAGACCGCGTGACCGCCGAGATTGCTGAGCGTGAAGGTGCCGCGGGTCAGCTCCGCGGTGCGCGCGCGGCCGGCGCGCGTTCGCTCGGCGAGCTCGCGCAGCGCCTCACCGATCTCCGCAGTCGAGAGCCGTTCGGTACGGAGGATCGCCGGCGCCATCAACCCGCCAGGCACCGCGATCGCAACAGCGAGGTTGACGTCCTCGTGCAGCACCGGGCCGTCGTCGGTCCAGTGCGCGTTGAAGGCCGGCTCGTCGACCAGCGTCAACACCGTCGCTCGGATCAGCGCTGCGGACAGGCCGGCCCCCGCGGCCGCGGCCGCGACGGTGACAGCTTCCATGTCGACCTCCGAGCTCACGTAGAAGTGCGGGACCGACTGCTTCGCCCGCGCCATGTGGCGGGCAATCGCCGCGCGCATCGGGGTCAGCGCCACCGCTCAGCTCTCCAGCCAGCCGAGCGTCGCCCCGACCGCGACCTCGATCCCGGCGGGGGCGAGGATCTCCACCAGCGTACCGGTAGCCGGCGACTCGAGCTCGACCGTCGCCTTCTCGGTCTCGATCTCGGCGAGCGGCTCGCCCTCCACGACCGGGTCGCCGACCTGCTTGAGCCACACTGCCAGTTGCCCGGTTTCCATGTCGAAGCCGAGCGCCGGCAGCTCGATCGCGACGCGGGCCATCAGCGCACCGCCTCCTCGCCAACGAGGCCGGCGACCGCCGCGACGATCTTCTGCTCGGTCGGCGCGATGCGCTCTTCGAGCGGCGCGCTGAACGGGACCGGAACGTCCTCGGTGACCACCCGCCGGATCGGCGCGCGCAGGTCGCCGAACGCCTGCTCGGCGATCAGCGCCGCGAGCTCCGCGCCGACGCCGCAACGTCGGTGGCACTCGTCGACGACGACGACACGGCCGGTCTTCGCGACCGACTCGAGAATCGCCCCCTCATCGAGCGGGACGAGCGTGCGCGGGTCGATCACCTCCACGTCGATCCCCTCGCGAGCGAGCCGCTCCGCCGCGGCGAGCGAGCGCGAGACCATCAGGCTGGTGGCGACGATCGTGACGTCGGCACCCGCACGGGCCACGCGCGCGCGGCCGAACGGGATCGCGTACGCCTCCTCGGGCACGTCCTCGACGAGGTCGAACAGGCCGACGTGGTCGATCCACATCGTCGGGTTCGGGCTCGCGACCGCGCTGCGGATCAGGCCCTTGACCTCGTACGGGCTCGACGGGGTCACGATCTCGAGCCCGGGCGTGTTCCACAGCATGGCCTGCGGGCTGTGCGAGTGCTGCGCCGCACCGCCGCCGCGAATGCCGTGGTTCACGTGGAAGACGGCGGGTACCCGCGTCTGCCCGCCGGACATGTAGTGGATGTTGGCGGCTTCGTTGGCGACCTGGGCCCAGCCCTGGAAGATGAACGAAGCTGTGGCGACGTCGATGATCGGCCTCAGCCCCACCATCGCCGCGCCGATCCCGGTCCCGATGTAGCCGGCCTCGGCGATCGGGGGGTACCAGACGCGGTCCGGGAACTCGTGGTGCAGCTCGGCCATCAGCCCGCGGTGCTTGGTGATGCCGAGGAAGTACTGCCCGAGCAGGTGGACCCGCTCGTCCGCGGCGAGCTCGGCTCGCAGCCCCTCGACGAGCGCCTGCGCGTACGTGATCTCGCGCGCCATCTACGCCGCCTCGACGAAGACGTCGCGCAAGGCGGCGCCGGTCGGCGGAAACGGGCTGTCGAGCCCGAACTGGACCGCAGCGTCGATCTGCGCGCACACCTCGCGGTCGAGCGCGAGCACGTCGTCAGGCGTCACGTGGCCGGCGGTGAGCAACTCGCGCGTGTACCCGAGCAGCCCGTCCTCCTGCTCGTACCACGCCCGGTACTCGCCCCCGGTGCTCCGGGCGCCCCAGGCCATGTCGAGCTCCGTGCGCCCGGTGCGCAGCTCCGGCCAGAGCGGCTTGCTGCCTGCCCAGCGCACCGTCTGAGCCTCGATGAACGTCGGCCCGCCGCCGCCGCGGGCGCGCTCGATCGCCGCCGCCATCGCCTCGTGCACCGCCTTCGCGTCGAGCCCGTCGACCGTCGCCGTGGGCACGCCGAACGGCGCGGCCAGGTCGGTCAGGTATCTCGCGGCCAGTGTCGACGACGGGTACTCGTTGGCCCGCTGGCCGGCCGCGTCGAGCGAGTTGTTCTCGCAGAGGAAGATGAGGGGAAGCTGCTCGAGCGCGGCGATGTTGACGGACTCCCAGTACGCCCCCTCCTCGAGCGCGCCGTCGCCGAACAGGCACACGCTCACACGGTCGGAGCCCAGGCGCTGGAAGCCGAACGCCGCACCGGTCGCGAGCGGGACGCAGCCGCCGGTCGCGGCCGACGTGGTCGGGAAGCCGTGCTCGAACGACGCGATGTGGAGCGTGCCGCCCTTGCCTCCGTTGGTCCCGGTCGCGCGGCCGAGGATCTCGGCGATCATGCGGCCCGGATCGACACCGCGGGCGAGCAGGTGGCCGTGGTTGCGGTGGGTCGTGAAGCCCACGTCGCCGGGCTCGAGCTGCGCGAGCGCGGGGACGCCGGTCACCTCCTGGCCGATGTAGACGTGGAAGTGCCCCACGTCGAAGCGCTCCGTCAGCGCGATCAGCGCCTCCTCGAAGCGCCGGATCACGAGCATCCGCCTGTACAGGTCGAGCAACCGGTCCCGGGGTAGGTCTGGCAGCACGTCTAGCGCCCTCCTGCGGTCGAGAGATCGCCGAGCACCGCGCGCGTCGCGTCCACGACGTCCTCGCGTCCCGGCACGAACGCCCGCTCGAGCGCGAGGCTCGCGGGCACGGGGGAAAACGGGGCGCCGACCCGCGCCACCGGAGCCTCCAGACGGCCCCAGGCGAGCTGTTGGATCTGAGCGGCCAGCTCCGCGCCGAGGCCCCCGGTCACGACCGCCTCGTGCACGATCACCGCGCGGCCCGTTCGACCGACCGACTCGAGGATGCCGTCGAGATCGAGCGGCGCGAGGGTGCGCAGGTCGAGCACCTCGGCGTCGATCCCGTGTCCGGCCAGTTCCTCGGCCGCCTCGAGGGCGGTGCCGACGGCCTTCGAGAACGCGATCAGCGTGACGTCGCCGCCGGCGCGGCGGACCGCGGCGCTGCCCAGCGCGGCAGGCCCCGCCTCCTCGTCGACCTCGCCGCGGCTCCAGTACAGGCCCCGGTGCTCGAGGTAGAGCACGGGGTTGTCGTCCTGGATCGCCGCGCGCAGCAGCGCCAGCGCATCGGCTGGATCGGACGGCGCGACGACCTTCAGACCGGGCACGTGGGCGAACCACGCCTCGAGCGACTGCGAGTGGTGCGCGCCCATGCCGCCGGCCGCACCCTGCTGGGCGCGCACGCACAGCGGCACGCGGAGCTGCCCGCCCGACATGTAGTGCAGCTTCGCCGCGTGGTTGACGAGCTGGTTCATGACCAGCGTGAGGAAGTCGGCGAACATGATCTCCAGCACGGGCCGGTAGCCGGCCGCCGCGGCGCCGACCGCCATGCCCATCACGGTCTCCTCGGAGATCGGCGTGTCGAGCACGCGCCGCTCGCCGAACTCCTCCGCCAACCCCTTGGTGGCCCCGAACGGCCCGCCGGGGACGACGTCCTCGCCGAGCACGAACACCGCCGGGTCGGCGGCCAGCTCGGCACGCAGACCGGCGCGGATGGCGTCGATGTAGCGCAGCGTCGCCATCAGGTTGCGTACACGGTCGTTGCGACCTCGTCACCGGCGGGCTCCGGCTGAGCGAGCGCCCAGGCCGCGGCCGCCTCGACCTCGGCTCGCGCGCCGGCCTCGGCCGCCTCGACCAGGGCCGGGTCGTCGAGCACCCGCACGAGCCGCGCGATCGGATCCTTCGCGCGCCACTCCTGCGCCTCGGAGAGCTCGCGGTACTTGCCCGGGTCGCCCTCGTAGTGGCCACGCAGGCGGTAGGTCAGGCACTCCAGGAATGTCGGCCCGTCGCCAGCGCGGGCGCGACCGGCCGCCGCGGCAACCGACTCGCGGACCGCGAGCACGTCGTTGCCGTCGAGCGTGCGCGCGGGGATCCCGTAGGTCTCGCCGTGCTCGGCGAGCCGCCGCACGGTCGTCTGGTCCTCGAGCGCGCTGAACTCGGCGTAGCCGTTGTTCTCGCACACGAACACGAGTGGCAGTCCCCACAGGCTCGCGAGGTTGAGCGACTCGTGGAACGCTCCCGTCTGCGCCGCACCGTCGCCGAAGAACACGACGGTGACCCGGTCGCGCCCCGCCAGCCGGCATGCCAGCGCGGTGCCGACCGCGAGCGGGATGTTGCCGCCGACGACGCCGGTCGCGGTGACGAAGCCGCAGTCCATCGCCACGAGGTGCATCGAGCCGCCCTTGCCGCGGCAGTAGCCGGCGTCACGGCCGGCCAGCTCGGCGAGCATGCGGCCGAGCTCGGCACCCTTGGCGATCGCGTGCGCGTGGGAGCGGTGACCGCCGACCACGTAGTCGCCGCGGTCGAGCGCGGCGCACGCGCCGACGGCGACGCCCTCCTGCCCGATGCCCAGATGCAGCAGACCCTTCAACGTCCCGCGCGCATACAGCTCGGAGACCTTCTCCTCGAACGCGCGGATCCGCCACATCGAGTCGAGCAGGTCGCGCATCAGCCCCCGCTTCCCCGCAGCGCTGCGGTCGCCGCCTCGTCGATGGTCAGCGTCTCCGGGTCGATCGCGACACCGTAGGTGCCGCGAGCGGCGGCGACGCTGACGTAGCCGCCGATCACGTCGTCGAGCACCGCGGCGGCGTCGCGCTCGTGCGGATCCCCGACCCCGCCGCCGCCGCCCGACACCTTGCCGAGGATCTCGCCCGGCGCGATGAAGTGCATACGGTGCGTCTTGAGCTGCGTCCGTTCGCCGTTCGCGATCACGTACATCTCGGACAGCGGCCCGTCCGCGCCACCGGCCGCGCCGGGTGGGTGCGTGGTGTCGCCGTCGGAGGAGCCGGTGGCGACCGACGCCTCGCTGCCGACGTTCTCGACCTCCCACTCCATGCCCGAGCCGCCGCGCCAGCGACCGGCGCCCGCCATGTCGGTGGCGAACTGGAACTTCACGTGCCGCCACGGGAAGCGGATCTCGACCTCCTCGATGCTGCCGCGCAGGATCGAGCCGAGACCGGAGAAGCCGGCCGCACCCTCGAAGCCGTCGTGGCCGCTGACCGCGCCGGCGCCCCCGTCGGCGTCGGTCGTCGTCTGGACGTAGCGCTCGCCCGTGCGCGGATCGGTGCCCGAGATGTAGTGGCCCCGGCGCCGCCCCCAGGCGGCAATCGCGCGGTCGGGGTCGGCCTGCGAGAGCGCGGCAACCGTCGCTTCGAGCACCTGCGTGCCGACGTTGACCGGCGAGCCGCCGACAGTCGCCGGGTACTGCGCGTTGCAGACGGTGCCGGGCGGCGCGATCACGTCGACGCACGCCATCGAGCCCTCGTTGTGGAACTCGGTCAACGCCGGATCGAAGAACAGGAAGCTGCCCGCGACCGCGCGGCTGTACGTGGAGGCGTAGACGCAGTTGACGAAGCCCTTGCGCTGCGCGTCGCTGCGCGAGAAGTCGAGCGTGAGCTGGTCGCCCTGGACGGTCGCCTCGCAGCGGACCCAGACCTGCTCGTCGAGCACGGTACCGTCGTCGTCGGTCGCCGACTCGCCGTAGTACGTTCCGTCCGGAAGCGCCGCGATCTGCTCGCGCACGACGCGCTCGGTGCGCTCGAGCATCTCGTCGACGCAGTCGAGCACGACGTCCCGGCCGTACTTCTCGACGATCGCGAGCAGCCGCGTCTCGCAGATGTTCAGACCCGCGATCAGGGCCGCGTTGTCGATCCGCACGCCCTCGGGGAAGCGCACGTTGGCCCAGCAGAGCTCGAGCACGTCGGTGCGCTCGACGCCGCGGTCGACGATCCTCGTCGGCGGGATGATGAGCCCCTCAGCGTGGATGTCGTAGCCGTTCGGGAAGTAGCCGCCGGGGAACGAGCCGCCCGTGTCCATCTGGTGGCCGCGCGTGAGCGCCACGAACAGCAGCTCGCCGTCGTGGAAGATCGGCTTGATGAAGCCCCAGTCGGGCAGGTGGTTGCAGTGGCCGCTGTACGGGTCGTTCGTGAGGATCACGTCGCCCGGGTGCAGGTCGTCGCCGAACTTCTCGAGCACCGTCCGAACTGCGAACTTCTGCGACAGGAACATCGAGGTGGGGCCCTCGGGAACGGCGATCGTCCGCGAGCGCGCGTCCCAGATGCCCGCCGCCATGTCGTGCATCTGCGCCAGCAGGTAGCTCTGCGCGGTGCGATCGACGACGTGGCGCATCTCGCGCGCCGTGCTCTGGAACGCGTGCCAGACCGTCGACAGCGTGACCGCGTCGATCCGCCTCACGACCGATCACCCCGCTCGGCACCGGCGGCGACCAGAGGCTCGCCCGCGCGCGTGTTGCGCAGCACGTAGCCACCCGTCCGGTCGGCGGTGCAGGTGAAGCCGGGCGGGACGACCATCGTCGTCCCGGCCTCCTCGACGATCGCGGGCCCGGCGAACGCGGTTGCGGCGGGGAGTCTCGCGCCGTCGTAGACATCGGCATGCACGCGGTCGCCGTCAAACCAGCACGCGCGCGTGCCCTTCAGCGCATCGCCCCCTCCGGCACGCCCGACCGCGGCCAGCGCGCGATCGCGCGGCGCGGTCGCCCGCAGCGAGAGCGTGAGCAACTCGACCCCCTTCCACGGCATGCTGAAGGTGAACAGCTCCAGGTGGCGGCTGTGGAAGCGGTCCACCGCGAGCTGGAGGTCGGCGGCGGTCAAGACGCCGCCCGGGATCTCGATCTCGACCTCGGAGAACTGGCCGACGTAGCGGACGTCGGCGGTGCGTGCCAGCACGACCTCGACCTCGCCGAACGCCGCGCGCGCCTCGGCCTCCATCTCGTCGTAGAGCCGCTGCACGGCGGCGAGATCGAGCTCGCTCACCCGCGTGACATGCGTTCGGACGTAGGTTCGGCCGACATCCATCGCGAGCATCCCAAACGCCGAGTAGGTACCGGCGCTGGCGGGAACGAGCACCGTGTCGACGCCGAGCCGCTGGGCAATGAACGGGCCGTGCAACGGACCCATGCCGCCGCCGGCAACGAGCGTGAAGTCGCGCACGTCGTACCCGCGCCGCGTCGAGACCTCGGTGATCTGGTCGGCCATGAACGCGTTGACGGTCGTGAAGATCGCCTGCGCGGCCTCGTCGACCCCCATTCCGAGCGGGCCCGCGACCGTCTCGACTGCCGCCACGGCCCGATCGAGCCGTAGCGCGATCTGGCCGCCAAGGGGCGTGTCAACCGGCAGGTAGCCGAGCAGCAGGTCGGCGTCGGTGACCGTCGGCTCGGTGCCGCCCTTGCCGTAGCAGGCTGGACCGGGTGTCGAGCCGGCCGACCGCGGCCCGACGCGCAGCAGGCCGAGCGAGTCGAGCCACGCGACCGAGCCGCCGCCGGCACCGACCGAGTGGACGTCGACGAGCTTGGTGGCGACGCGCTCCTGCTCGACCCAGGACTCGCGCGTCATCGGAACCTCCCCGGCGGCGATCACGCAGACGTCGAGCGATGTGCCGCCCATGTCGATCGACAGCAGGTCGCGGCATCCGGCCGGGGCGCCCGCCTCGAGCGCCGCCGCAGGCGCGGCGGCCGGGCCGGAGCGAACCATCTGAACGGCGTGGGCGGCGCAGTAGTCGAGCGTGCCGACGAGCCCGTCGGACAGCATCATCAGCAGGCTGCCGCCGAAGCCGGCCTCGGCGAGCCGGCGCGACATGCGCGTCAGGTAACGCTGCACCACGGGGCCGAGGTAAGCAGAGAGCACGGTGGTCGAGAAGCGCTCCCACTCGCGCCACATCGGGAGAATCTCGGCGGACGTGACGATGTAGCACTCGGGGCCGAGTACCTCCCGCGCGAGCTCGGCGGCGCGACGCTCGTGCGCGGGGTTCGCGTACGCGTGCAGGAAGCAGATCGCCACCGCCTCGACGCCGTCGTCCGCGAGCCGCGCCGCGGCGGCGCGAACCTCCTCCTCGACGAGCGGCTGCAGCACGCTGCCGTCGTGCAGCACCCGCTCGGCGACCTCCAGCCGCCGCGCCCGCGGCACGAGTGGCTTGTAGGGGGGCTGGAACACGTCGTACATCGAGGTGCCCACGTTCTTGTGACCGCGGCGGATCTCGAGCACGTCCCGGAAGTTGCGCGTCGTGAGCATGCCGACCTTGGCGCCGCTGCCGTCGATCAGCGCGTTGGTGGCCAGGGTCGTGCCGTGGATGAGCACGTCCACGTCCGCCACCAGCGCCGGCAGGTCGCGCCCGTGGGCCGCCGCCGCCAGCTCGAGCGCGTTCATGAAGCCGACGGACGGGTCGGGGTACGTCGTCGGCGACTTGAACTGCCGGATGCCACCGGACTCGTCCAGCACCATGGCGTCGGTGAAGGTGCCGCCGACGTCGATCGTGATCTTGTACATGAGTCCTCGGTGGTCAGGCCGTGACGGCGGCGGGCTCGCGCAGGTACGGGAGGACCTCGCGGCCGAGCAGCTCGATCTGCTCGAAGAAGCGGTCGAACTTGAAGCGGAAGTCGAAGACGAGGTGCTGGCATCCGGCCGCCTCGAACTTCCGACACGCCTCGACCACGTCCTCGGGGCTGCCGGCGATCAGCATCCCCTCGAGATCCTCCCAGGTCTCGAACTGGCCCGAAGGCGGCCTGATCGCGTACTTCGCCTTGTTCGCCCAGGCGAGCAGGCCGGGCACGTTGACGTCGCGCAGCGCGTCCTCGCGGGTCGCCTCGACGCTCGTCGGCGGGATCACCGCCGCGGTCGGGATCGTCCTCCCGGCGGCCTGGGACAGCTCCCGCATCATGTTGACACGCGCGCGGAAGGTGGCGAGCGTGATGCGCCCGGGCATCCAGCCGTCGCAGTACTCGACAGCCCTGCGCGCGGACGCGGGCGTCGCGCCGCAGTACCAGAACGGCGGCGGGCCGCCGACCGGCTTGGGCTCGATCGTCACGTTCTCGAAGGCGTAGTACTCATCCCGGTAGCAGACGTCGTTCTCGGTCCAGACCCGCCTCAGGATGCGCGCGTTGCTCTCGACGAGGTCCCAGCGCTTGATGCTGGTGTCGATCCCGACCGCGGCGAACTCGTGATCGAACGTGCCGGCGCCGAACCCGCAGATGAAGCGCGCGCCGACGAGCTGCGTCATCGTCGCCACGCTCAGCGCGACCTCGAGCGGGTGCCGGAACGGGATCAGCGAGCCGGTGCCGAGCATGATCCGCTCGGTCACGGCGCCGATCGCCGTCAGCGTAATGAGCGCGTCGTAGAAGTTGCGGTTCGCCTTTTCCATCTCGCCGTGCGGCTCGAAGATCAGGTGATCCCGGACCCACACCGAGTCGAACCCGACCGACTCGGCCAGCTTGGAACCGTCGAGCAGCCGGTCGCGGTCGGCGTACTCGCCGAAGTGGGGTAGCAGCAGGCCGTACTTGGTCGCCATGAAACGTGTCACTCTCCTGGTGCCGCGGCGGGCAACGCTCGCCCGGTCCGCGGCAGGTGTCGGGGTGGACCTGGATAACGTCGGGGGCGCCGGCTTCCCGTTGCCGCCACGCCCATCGGGCCAACGGTGTCCGGCACGGCCCCTAGCTCCCCACCGCGGCGGGCACGGCGGCCGTCGCCATCCGCCCCTCCCCGGGAACGCCGGTCACGACGCCGCCGGCGTAGATCTCCGTGCCGCGCAGCAGCGTCGTCTCGACGGTTACGGCGACTTCGCGCCCGTCGTACGGGGTCCACCCGCACTTCGAGAGGTCCGCCTCGTTCGTGATCGTCTGGCGCGCGTCGGGGTCGACAATCACGATGTCGGCGTCGAGGCCCACCGTGATCGCACCCTTGACGTCGCGCAGGCCGAACACCTCGGCGGGGCGTGCGGCGGTGATCTCGACCGCGCGCTCCAGGGTCAGCTTGCCCTCCTGCACGGCGTCGAGCAACAGCGGTAGCTGCCACTGCACTCCCGGCGTGCCCGTGTGGGCCTGCCACATCTCTTTCCAGCCGACCTCTTTCTCCTCGCGCGTGTGCGGCGCGTGGTCGGAGGAGAGCATGTCGATCGTGCCGTCGTTGAGCCCCTCCCAGACTGCAGCGCGCGCGTCGTCCGGAACCCAGTAGGAGAGCGCGTACGGACCCAGCCGCTCGACGTCCTGCCAGTGCGCCAGAAACAGCGCCCAGTGGTTGACCTCGCACGTCACCTTGACGCCGCGCGCCTTCGCGCGCCTGACCGCGTCGATCGAGCGGCGCGTCTGCATGTGCATCAGGTGAATCGGGCAGTCCGACGCCTCGCTGAGCCGGATCAGGAGGTCGCAGGCGGTGTCCCAGATCACGCCGTCCCGCGCGGCGTATGCCCGCGCGTAGCCCTGCGGCGTGTTGTCCCCGCGGGCGAGGATCTCGCCCTCGATGTAGTCCATCAGCGCCTGGTCGTGCGGGTGGATCATGAAGGGCAGCCCGGTGGGCCGGATCGTGTCCATCATCCGCAGCAGGTCGCCGTGGTCGTGCATGCCGGTACCGGCCGGGTGCGGGTAGGTGCGCCCGGTGTCGACGACCATGAAGACCTTGAACGCGCGGATCCCGCGCTCGGCCATGGCCGCGATCTCGGCCTGGTCGGTCGCCGCGGGGTTGTGGTTGTAGTCGACGACCGACTTGGCCGCGTAGAGCTCGAGCACCTCGTCGAGCAACCGGGCGCTCGAGGTCGGCGGGTTGAGGTTGGGCATGCCGAAGATCGTCGTCACGCCGCCCGCTGCCGCCGCGCGTCCGGTCGTCGTGATGTCCTCCTTGTGCGTGAAGCCCGGCTCCCGCGTGTGCACGTGGGGATCGACCATGCCGGGAAGGACGAGCTTCCCCGTGGCATCGAGCGTGCGGCCGACATCGCCGACCTCCAGCCCGGTCTCCACGACGCCGGCGATCCGGCCGTCGCGTACCAACACATCCGCGCGGCGGCAGCCACCCGGCGTCGCCACCTCGCCCCCCGCGATCCGGAGATCCACGGCCATCAGCTTCCCTCCCTGTACTCGATCGTCTCGCCCGTGCTCACCACGACGCCGCCCCCTCGCACGTGGGTGCGAAACCAGTCGACGATCAGCGGCGTGACCGTCTCCCAGTAGCGGTCGTAGGCGGCGTAGTGCGTCGTGTGCCGCTGCATCACCAGGCAGCGCGGGCCGCGTGCGGCCTCGTAGAGCGCGACCGCATGGTCGGTTGGCGTCGTCGCATCGCCCTCGACGCCGATCACGAGCAGCGGCGTGGTCAGCCGGCGCGCCGCCTCGATCGGCTTGTACGCCAGGATCTCGTCGGCCGCGGCCAGCGAGACGGACGTCGGAATCCGGTCGTCGACATCGGCTTTGATCTTCGTCGTGCGCCGCTCCGCGGTCGGGACCATGATCTCCTCGCGCGGGTGGACTCGCCGTCCCTCGCCGGTCGTGACGCGCCGGCGCCGGTCCTCCTCGAGCGCTGCCAGGAACGCCAGCCAGTCGGACTCCGAGCGCATCCGGTGCAGCCAGTCCTCGCCGTCGGCGACCGGGACCTGGCTGACCGCGGCGCGCACGCGCGGGTCGGCGTCGGCGAGGAGCACCGCGTTACCGCCACCGGTGCCGCCCGTGCCGAACACGCCGATCGCATCACAGTCGACGTCGGCACGCGTCTCGAGGTAGGTGACCGCGTTGACGAGGTCGGCGAGCTGACCGCGGGGGGAGAGCTCGCGTGGACCGCCCGAGTCGCCAAAGCCGCGGTAGTCGATCACCAGCACACCGAAGCCGGCGGCGGTGAGCGCCTCGTGGTAGCGGACGTAGAGGTTCGCGTCCTTGAGCCCGAGCCAGCCCGGCCCCTGGACGATCGCGCGTAGCCTCCCCTGGGCCGAGTCGGGTGTGCGCCAGAGCGCGCTGATGCGCTCGCCCTCGCTGAAGAACTCCACCCGTGCCGTCTGCACCGGAAAAGGATATGGGATACCATTCCGTCTTGTCAACCGGCCGGCGCCGAGATTCCCCCGTTCGGCCGGCCCCGGCGGGGAGCCCTACGCGAGGCAGACGGCGTAGAGCCTGAAGACGATCGGGCTCGAGCTGTCGCTGTCCAGCCAGGTGCGCCAGCCAGTCCCGTCCGCGGACGGGATGCTGTCCGACCACCACCAGCTGCCGTTGCCGGACACCCACTCGAGCCCGCCGCTGACGGCCCGCTGGCCGGAGTCGCAGCTCGTGTCGAAATACCCCTCGGCGCCCGCGGCCAGTGTGACGTTGCGGCTCGTCACGCGGACGAGGCCGGTGGCGCTCGACGCCGGTCCCGGCGTCGCCACCACCTGGGCCAGCGTCTGCTTCTCGAGCTTCTTCGCGTTGTCGGCGGTCAGGGCGCGCTTGGCGAGCGGCACGATCGCCGTCGTCGCGACCGCGACGCCCCCGAGCGAGAGGAAGAGGGCCACGAGCGCGACGACCATCGCGGGGCTCGGTGGCGAAAGCCGGCGGAAGGCGGCCTTCATGGCATGCTCCTTTCACGAGCGGCCAATGCTGTGACGTGATTGTCCGCCCGCCGGCCTCCGGCGACAAGTGCCGCTCCGACTCAGTCGCCGGCGCGCAGCTCGCGCCAGGCGGCACGCGCCTCGTCGACCGAGCCCTCGTCCTCGATCGTGGCGACGTCGCCGGGGTCCTGGTCGAGCACGACCGCCTTCAGCACCCGGCGCATGATCTTGCCGCTGCGGGTTTTCGGGAGCACGCCGACGAAACGGATCTCGCCGATCACGGCCACGGGTCCGAGCTCGTGCCGGACCGTCTGCAGGAGCTCCTCCCGCAGGCGCCCGGACGGCTCGTGGCCGACCTTGAGCACGACGAAGGCCGAGATCACCTCGCCGCGCACGTCGTCGGGGCGACCGGTCACCCCCGCCTCGGCGACGGCGGCGTGCTTGAGGAATGCGGTCTCGACCTCGATCGTGCCGATCCGGTGCGCGGCGATATTGATCACCTCGTCGGCGCGGCCGGCGACCCAGACATAGCCGTCCTCGTCGATGTGGGCGGAGTCGCCGGTGAAGTAGACGGAACGGCCCGGCACCCGCTCCCAGTAGTCGGGCCCGTATCGCTGCGGCTCGCCCCAGAGCTCGGCCGTGAGGCTCGGGAAGGGGCGATCGATCACGAGCATCCCCTTCTCCCCGGGGGCGCACTCGCGCCCGTTGGCGTCCACCACCGTCACCTCGGTCCCCGGTAGCGCGATGCCCGCGGAGCCGGGCTTGATCGGCAGCATCGCGATCCCGTACGGGTTCCCGAGCACGGGCCCGCCGGTCTCGGTCTGCCACCAGTGGTCGATCACGGGGATCCGGTCGCGGAGCACCGCCCGCTGCAGCCATTCCCACGCGGGCGGGTTGAGGACCTCGCCGGCGCAGAAGACACGCTCCAGCGAGGAGAGATCGTGCCCCCGCGCGGGCTCCTCGCCGTGGCGCATGAGCGAGCGCACCGCGGTCGGCGAGGTGAAGATGCCGGTTACGCCGAGCTCCTCGACGAGCCGCCAGAGCAGATCCGGGCCGGGGTGGTCGAGCGCCCCCTCGAAGGCGACGGTCGTGCAGCCGACGAGCAGCGGCGCGTAGAGGATGTAGCTGTGGCCGACGACCCAGCCGATGTCGGAGGTCGACCACCAGACGTCCCTCGGCTCGAGCCCGAAGCACGCGCGCGCCATCGCGTGGATGCCGACGGCGTAGCCGCCGTGGCGCTGCACCGTCAGCTTCGGCTTCGCCGTCGTGCCGGAGGTGGCGAGGATCCAGGCGGGCTCGTTCGCCTCCAGCGCGACGAAGGAGCCGTCGCCGCCCTCGCCGCCGGCGAGGAAGTCTGCCCAGGGGAGCCCGGTCCCGGCCGTCGTGCCGCCCCGGGGCAGCACGACGACGTGCTCGACGCCGCGGCCCCCGAGCCGAAGCGCCTCCTCGACGATGCCCGCAAGCGGTACCTCGGCGCCCCGGCGATACGCGGCGTCAGCGTAGGCGACGAGCTTCGAGCCGGACGCCTCGATGCGATCGGCGAGCGCGCCCGCGCCGAAGCCCGCGAAGACGACCGAGTGGATCGCGCCGATCCGGACCGTCGCGAGCATCAACACGAGCGCCTCGACGCAAACGGGCATCGAGAGCGTGACACGGTCGCCGCGCCCGACCCCGAGCGCCCTCAGCGCCGCCGCGCATCGGCGTACCTCGTGGCGGAGCTGCGCGTAGGTCAGCACCCGCCGCTCGCCGCGCTCGTTCGCGTAGACGACGGCGGCGTGCCCGCCGCGGCCCACCTCGACGTGGCGATCGACGCATTGCCAGCAGAGGTTCGTCTCGGCGCCCGCGAACCAGCGGAAGCTCGGCGGCTCGCTCACGAGCACGGCCTCCCAGGAGCGCAGCCACGGCAGCTCCGACGCCCGCCGCGCCCAGAAGCCCTCGGGGTCAGCCCGCGCCTCCCGCAGCGCGGCGCCGACAAGCGGGTTGACGAGCTCCATCGCGCGTATTCTGACCCGAGCGGGGCGCGCCGTGTACCCTCCACGCATGACACGTTTCTGGCACCCCGTCGCGAACATGCACGCCGTCGAGACGAACGGCGAGCTCATCCTCGACCACGCCGAGGGCGTCCATGTCTGGGACGAGCGGGGCCGGCGCTACGTCGACGCGACCGCGAGTCTCTGGTACTGCAACGTCGGCTACGGCCGGCAGGAGATCGTCGACGCGGTCGCCGCGCAGATGCGCAAGCTGCCCGCCTACTCGGCGTACGACGACCTCGCCACCCGCCCCGCCACCGAGCTCGCCGAGCGGGTCGCGGCGATCGCGCCGATGCCGGACGCGCGCGTCTTCTTCGCGAGCGGCGGCGCCGAGGCGATCGAGACGGCGACGAAGCTCGCCCGCCGCTACTGGAGCCACGTCGGGCAGACGGAGCGCCGGATCGTGATCTCCCGCGAGCGCGCCTACCACGGGATGGCCGCCTACGGGACGAGCCTCGCCGGGGCCGAGGTGTTCAAGGCCGGCCTCGGCACGCTCGTCGCCGATGCCGCCCAGGTGCCGTGGGACTCCGCCGCGGCACTGCGCGAGGCGATCGGACAGCTCGGGCCGGAGCGGGTCGCCGCGTTCGTCTGCGAGCCCGTGATCGGCGCCGGCGGGGCGCTCGCACCGCCGCCCGGCTACCTCGAGGAGGTGCGCCAGATCTGCCGCGACGCCGACGTCTTCTTGATCGCGGACGAGGTGATCTGCGGCTACGGGCGAGTCGGCGACTGGTTCGCATCGAGCCGCTTCGGGCTCGAGCCGGACCTGGTCACGTTCGCGAAGGGGATCACGTCCGGCTACCTGCCCCTCGGCGGGCTGATCGTCGGCGCCCGGATCGCCGAGCCGTTCTGGAGCGGCGAGGTGGGAATGTTCCGCCACGGCTACACCTACTCCGGTCATGCCAGCACGACGGCCGCCGCCCACCCGAATCTCGACATCATCGAGCGGGAAGGCCTGCCAGCGCGCGCCCTCGAGCTCGAGCGGGAGCTGACCGAGGTGCTCGCGCCGCTCGCCGAGCATCCGCTCGTCACCGAGGTACGCTCCGGCGTCGGCGTGATCGCCGCCGTTCAGCCCGATCCCGCGCTCGTCGCGGCCGACCCGACCCTCGCCGACCGCCTGCGGCTCGCGTGCCGCGCGAGCGGCGTCCTGACCAGGACGCTCGTCGGGGGCGGCCTCCAGGTCTCGCCGGCGCTGACGGTCACCCGCGCCGAGCTGGACGAGATCGCGGCCGGAATCGCGGCTGGCCTCGATGCGGTGGCGGCCACGCTGCCGACGACAGCCGCCGCCTCCTAGCCCTCCCGCGGCGCGCGGGAGGCCGGGCTGCGAGAAAGGCGGCCGGATGCGCCATGTCCGGACCAGACGTATACGTCACTCAGACGTAGATGTATGCTCCGGTCGATGAG
>WBZR01001385.1_pt1 | contig 27036 bp, 22 predicted proteins | sample 5204231 | NCBI WGS metagenome assembly WBZR01 (sample SAMN12412403, study PRJNA552823) | activated sludge metagenome | isolation source: activated sludge from anammox sidestream of wastewater treatment plant... | place: USA: Virginia | collected 2017-08
AGAAGCTGTGAATCAGGTGCGGCCCCGCTTGTTTCGACAGAAAATTTTCGATACTCGCCGCCAGCCAGGGCGCATGCGCCATCACCGTATGCGGGGTGGCGGAAAAGGCTGTCAGCCAATGCGCGAAGAAACGTTCAGGCTCTTCGCCCGGAATCGTCTTGAATCTCTGGCGGGGCAGAAACGGAGACGAGACGCGATGAACAACGCCGAAATCTTCTTCCGAGACGCTGTCATGCTCGCCAACGCAGAAGATGTGCGGCTCGAAGCCCGCGCGCAGCGCCGCCCGCGCGTGAACGCGAACATAACCCGATCCTCCGCCTTTGCCCTGTGATGGGTCTCTGCCGGTGATGAAAACTACCGCTTTAGCCACGTTTTCCTTCAAATCCCAAGTCGGCGTAAATCTCGCGCAAGGCGTTGGTGAACGCCCCGGCTGAAAATCTTTCGACGAATATTTCACGAGCGCGTCGCCGCAACCATTGGCGCAACCCGGCGCCGGTCAACACGCGTTCGAGCGCGAGGCTCAATGCGGCGGCGTCGCCCGGTTCGACCAGCAGCGCGCTGTCGCCGTCGGTCACGTCTTCGGGGATGCCGTCCAGATTCGAGGCGACGACGGCGGCTCCGGCCTGCAAGGCTTCGAGCAACGAAACCGAGCCGCTTCCCTCCTGTAACGACGGCAGGACGAAAACATCGGCGTGTTGAAGGTAGCGATATGAATCCGGCGCGCGGCCCGTCAGCAAAACCGATTCGCCCAATCCCAGCCGCTCGGCCAATCGCCGGTGAGCTTCGAGCAGCAGACCGCCACCAACCAGGCAGGCGCGAAACCCCACGCCGCGCGATTTCAATTCAGCCAGCGCTTGCAACAACACATCAATTCCTTTGCGCGGGTCCTGACGCGAAACAGCGACCAGCAGCGGCGCGCCCGCTGGCTTAAGCGGGGCCAGATCAGGCGGCGCCGGTTCTTCCTCCGGCTGTTTTGATTGATCGCGCAGAAACGCAATCTCCGAAGCGTAAGGCGCGCGGCGCATTTTGACGGCGTCGCCATATCGGTCGCCGACCATACGCTCGACCGAAGCGTAGTTGACGATCACGAATTGAGACTCGCAATAAAGCCGCCGCTCGTAACGGTTCAGACAGGAGATCGTCCAGGCGTATTCGACCAGATGCTGGAAGCGGCGTGACAAGGGGTGATTGTGATTGACACCGTTCAATTTGCCGCGCGCTTCGTGTTCGACTGTGGTGTAGGCGCTTGTGATCAGGCTGACCCTGCGCCCGCGCCGCCAGAGCTTTCGCGCGACTGTCAGGCCGGCGTAACCTCCCAGCCCAAAGCCGTGAATCAAGACCGGATCATCTGTCGTGGCCAGAAAGCGCTCAGCCTCGACGCTCATCAAAGGCGAGTGAAATGGAGTCATTACAGGCCGGAAGGGGCGAAAAGGAGTCGCCGTCCGATGAACGACGCCGAAGTCGGCGTGGACAATCTCCGATTGACGCGAGACGCAGAAGAGATGCGGCTCGAACCCAAGCCGGATGGCCGCGCGGGCGTGAGCGCGGACGTAGCTGGAATGCCCGCCCATTTCCACCAATGGGTCTTTGCCGACAATGAAAACTATCTCTTTAGCCATTGACGCCGAGCAGATTGAGCAGGGATGTGAAAGCCACGCGAAGCGATTCGGCGCCGAATGTGGCCAGCAGCGGCAGCAGGAGCGTTTTGCGGCCTGTGAAAAGATTCAGAACGGATTGCCTGAGCCGCCAGTAGCGGTCGAAAAATCGCCAGTGCCTGGACTGATATATTTCCTGAAGCTGTCCCTCCAGTTCGGCGATTCTGGATTTGGAAACTCTCTTCGCGTTGTCCACCTCCTCTTCGATCAGCCTGACTGAGAAAAGCGGCGCAAGCTCTCCGCGATTCCACATCTCCAGCGTCCTTTCGGCGCCGTGATCGTTGACCAGCGTCAGGAAGAGCCGCGCGGATGAGCGGGCGAGCGCCGAAGACTGCGGCCCAAGCTCCTGGACGTAATCAAAAATATTCGGGATCACAAGCCCGTGAATTTTATAAAAGTAGGCGATGGTTTCGATGTACTTCATCGCGGCTTTCCGCTTCTCTTCAGCGGGCAGAGAGCCGTTCAGGTTTTTCGTCTCGTGATGGTGCAAAGCGACCGATTCGACGACGCGATGGAATCTTCCATCGCCGGACCCTCCGCCGGATTGATTGAGCCGGTAACACCATTCCAGGTCTTCGTAATAATTGCGCATTCCCAAATCATAAGGATGTTCAATCAGGGCTTCGCGGCGAAGCAGCGTCAGGCAACCCGGAACCCATTGGCACGGCCCCGATTCGCCCATCCAACTGTCGAACCTGTCTCCGAAACCGAACAATTCATAATTCAGAATGCCGTCTTCGATCCGGTAACCTCCGCCACACAGATGCATCATGCCGTCGGGAAAGATGACTCTTCCTGTGGCGGCCAGCGCCTGCGGGTTCGTTTCCAGACAGCGCAGCAGGTGTTCCACCGCGCCCGGAAAGACCTCCACGTCGTTATCAATCAACATGGCGTATCTGGTTTGCACGCGCCGGATCGCGTAATCGCGCCCGCCCGCGCAGCCCAGATTTTCATCAAGCAAAACCATCTCGATGAAATCGTGAGCCGCCGCAATCTCCCTGAGCTTCTCCTGTGTGTCCGGCCCTGAATTGTTGTCTATCAGCAGGAGCCTGAATGGAACGGCCACGTTCTCTATCAGCGCCCTGATTGCGTTGATGGTCTGGTCGAGGCGGCGGTAAGAGAGCATGACGATGGTAATTTCGACCTCGCTTCGCTGCGCGAAGAAATCATCAGGAAGCAGCGCGAGACTCGCCTTCGCCTCCTGGTTCAGTGTCTCCTTGATTTGCTCCGCGTTCAATTTGTCTTCGCCCACGACGGGAAGGGAAGCCAAGGCGAATTCGGCGATGGCCGGAACTTTGTGATAGCTGGAAGCGCGGTAAATGACTTCTTTGCCCATCATCGCCGCCGCGATCATGACGTGCGCGCGGTCGGTTCTGATCGTCTTGTGACGGGCGATAGTCCACAGCCATTCATTCAGGGAATCGCAGGTCAGGGAGATGTCATTGTTGTCCGCCGGCAGTTCGCCGGGCCGAGCCTGGTCGTTATTTAACAACGGGCCGCCGCGCAGAGCTTCATCGTCCGTGCGATAGGCGTTCAACCATCCATCGCCCGGAAGCAGGAACGGGCTGTAGTCGAAGAAGAACGCGCAATCGTGTGCGAGGTCTGCCTCGCACAGACTTTTGATCCGCTCATAAGAGACGCGCTCCCGCGCAAAGACCAGCGCTTTGGTTTTCGAGAGCGCGTCTCTGACGCTCTCGACCGAAACATCGAAAGACGATGGCAGCACGATCACCCGCCGGAATTTCTCTTCCACCAGCGGCAGATGTTTGGGCATGTCGTGATATGGCCCGCACCACGCCCCGCCACCGGAAATCAACGCCAGATCGCCGCCCGCGCCGGAGAGATTCAGAATGCTCGCCTCTTTGTACCGGAGACCGCTCAGCAATTGTCGCGTTCCGGCATATATGAGCTGATCGCCGATGTTGCCGTAGCTTCTGATGAATGTGATATCGGACGCCCCGGCGAGGGCGTCCAGCAATCTGACTTTGCTCTTTTCAATTTCGGTTTGTGTCTCACTAAGCATAAAACTGCAAAATAGCGCGTCGAGCGATTCGAAAAACTGGCGGATCGGCTGGGGCGGATGAACCGGCAAGAGAAGCGGTTTCGGGGGGATTAGCGCCACATAGCCGCTCAAAAGATGCGGGAGTGTAATAGATCGGATTTACCGATGCAAAGCGATTTATGATTTCGCCGTCTGCTCGCGCGCATTCCGGGAGCGCAGCGCTTCCAGCGCGCTTACGTTTCAGCCAAAATGTTATTGACTCCGATCGGGTGATTTATGCGTAACGACATCAGCACAGCTTATCTGGGTCTCGGATCGAACCTGGGCGACCGCTCGGCCAATCTGCTGCGGGCCGTGAGCGCGCTCAGCGGCGCCGGGTTGCGGCTCGCCGCCATTTCGTCAATTTACGAGACCGAGCCGGTTGATTATTCGGATCAGCCTGATTTTCTGAATCTGGTCGTCGCCGTCGAAGCCGGGCGAATTGATCCATTCGCGCTGCTCAAACTTTGCCTCGATGTCGAGTCGCGGCTGGGACGGCTGCGCCTGATCCCGAAAGGCGCGCGCACGATAGACATTGATCTGCTGCTGGTTGATGGCTTGATAATTGACGGCGCGAGCGATGGCGTCGCGTTGACATTGCCTCATCCGCGATTGCATCTGCGAAGATTTGTCCTGACTCCGCTGGCCGAAATCGCGCCTGAACTCCGCCATCCGATCTTGGGCAAGACGATAAAGCAACTTCTGGATGATCTGGCTGATTCATCCGCAGTGAATGTTTATGCCGGTTGAAGCGCCGGTGAGTCAGTCATCGGAGGCCCCACTTGACGGCGGCGTGAAATCGCAGCTCTCGCCAAAGCTTTTGCAAAGTCGCCTGTCAAACCTCGAATCGAAGCTGAAGTTGTTCGAAGCTGAATTACTGACTTTACAAAAGCCATGGACTTCATACATCCCGGAACGTGAGGGGGCGTTGCAAAGCCTGATCGTCGGCATATAATGTCGGGCGTGTCGGGACGAACAGAAGCGAGCTTTTCGATGAGTTGTTTGGCGCCGCCAAAATCAGGCGAAGGGATTTCTGAAATCGAATCGGTGTGTAGACATCAGGCTTCCGGCGAATGTCGTTCGCAAGCAGGCGTGATGCGTCGAAATAGGTTTATCAGTTGAAGCGTCAGTCGAATGGGCTGGCGCTTCAGTGTTTTTCAGCGTTTTCTCGAAAGAGGCAGTATGGAAATCATTACGAAAGCCGCGCGTATGCGAGTAATCGCAAACAAGCTGCGGGAGGAAGACCGCTCGGTCGGCTTTGTTCCCACGATGGGCGCGCTGCACGGGGGGCATTTGAGCATGGTGCGCGACGCCAGGCGAATGGCTGATGTCGTTGTCGTTTCGATCTTCGTTGATCCCGCGCAGTTCCGCTCGGAGACGGATTTCGAACAGTACCCGCGCGACCTGGCGCGCGACGCCGATCAATTGACGCCGATTGGCGTTGATTACGTCTTCGCGCCGAGTTACGACGAAATGTATCCGCCGGGATTCGTCACCCACGTCGAGGTCGAAGGTTTGAGCGACAAACTCGAAGGGCTGGCCCGTCCGGGTTATTTCCGCAGCGTGACTACGGCCTTGAATGTTTTGTTTAACATCGTCCAGCCGAAGTTCGCTTACTTCGGGCAGCGGGACGCTCAGCAGGTGGTGATCGTCAAGAAACTTGTGCGCGATTTGCATCTGCCGGTCGAGGTTGTCGTCACGCCGACAGCGCGCGAAGAAGACGGCCTGGCCTGTTCGTCGCGCAATCTGCTGCTTTCGCCGGAAGAACGCCGCGCCGCGCCCGTGATCTATCGCGCGTTGAAGCTGGCCGGAGAACTGTTCGATGGCGGCGAGCGCAGCGCGTCGCGAATTATGAAAGCCGTGCGCAAGGAAATTGAAAAAGAACCGCTGGCGCGGATTGATTACATCGCAATCGCGGACACCGAACGTCTGGACGCGTTGGAGGATTTAACCGATCAGAACGCTCTGGTGTCTGTTGCGGTCTATTTCGGCAAAGCCAGATTGACGGACAATGCGATTCTGACTGACAGCAAGTACAAATCGAAGACCAGCCGGTTGAAGCTTGGGTGAAAGGCGCCAAAGGCAATGAATTTGGTGGTCGAAACCTACAAGGTGAGCCAAGACTTTCCAAAGGAAGAGCTATACGGATTGACAAGCCAAATGCGTCGTGCGGCAGTGTCCGTCCCGGCCAATATTGCGGAAGGACAAGGTAGACGGTTAGGCGGTGAATTCAAACACTTCCTGGGAAACGCAAGAGGCTCGCTACTGGAATTGGATACCCACCTGGAAATTTCTCTACGGTTGGGATACATCAAAGAAGAGAATTATCAGCCAGTTCAAGATCAAATTCAGGAAGTAGGTCGAATACTCAATGGGCTTCTACGCTCAATTGAAAGTTAAGGGCCTCTTCAGACATTGGAAATTGCGGATTAACCTCAGCAACTGAGCAACTCACTGACATCTGACATCTGACATCTGACATCTTTCAAACATTGAATCGGAACTCGATCACGTCACCATCCTGCACGACGTATTCCTTGCCTTCCAGCCGCATCCATCCTTTCTCTTTCGCCGCGGCTTCCGACTTGGCTTCGATCATGCGGTCGTAAGCGATCACCTGCGCGCGGATGAAACCGCGTTCGATGTCGGAGTGAATCGCGCCCGCCGCTTCAGGAGCCTTCGCGCCTTTGCGGATCGTCCAGGCGCGGGCTTCTTTTTCGCCCGCCGTGAAATACGAAATCAGGCCGAGCGTGTGATAAGCGCCGCGAATCAATTTGCCCAGTCCAGTTTCGGTCAAGCCCAGACTGGCCATGTATTCCGGACGCTCTTCGGGTTCCAGATCAACCAGATCGGCTTCGAGTTGCGCGCTGATGACCGTCGTGTCGGCGCCTTCGCTCTCGGCGTGCGCGCGCACCTGTTTGATGAAATCGGTTTCGGGCCTGGTCAGATCGGATTCCGAAACGTTGGCGACGTAGATCATCGGCTTCATCGTCAGCAGGAAGAGATGATAAGCCTTCGCCTTTTCATCGTCGCTCAAACCGGCCAATCGCGCTGGTTTGCCGTCGTCGAAAGCCGCTTGCAGCTTGTCGAGCAGTTCCAATTCTTCTTTTGCCGTCTTGTCTCCGACCTTAGCCTGTTTGGTCACACGCTCACGGCGTTTTTCGACCGTCGCCAGATCGGCCAGAATCAATTCCAGATTGAGCGTTTCAATGTCGCGCTGCGGATTGATCGTCTCTTCGACGTGGACGACGTTCTCGTCTTCGAAACAGCGCACGACGTGGACAATCAATTCGGTTTCGCGGATGTGGTGCAGGAATTGATTGCCGAGTCCCTCGCCGCGGCTCGCGCCTTTGGCCAATCCGGCGATGTCAACGAATTCGACCGTCGCGTAAACGATCTTGCTGGTCTTGGCGATTTTGGCCAGAGGCTCCAGGCGCGCGTCCGGCACGTTGACCACGCCGACGTTAGTGCCTGTGGTGCTGAAAGGATAGTTGGCGCTCTCGGCGCCGCGCGTTGCGGTCAGGGCGTTGAACAGAGTTGATTTGCCGACGTTGGGCAAGCCGACGATTCCTGCGCGTAACATAGCTGATGATTCCTCGATTGATTGATTAGGGAGGTAAACGGCAATTTATCAGCTTGTCAGGAACTGTTGCAACTCGCCTTCGGTCGGCAGCCCGTCGCGCGCGCCAAGCTCGCGGCATTGCAGGGCGGACGCCGCGGTCGCAGTAGGATATTTATGCCGCTAATTGATATTCGTGAGTTTGAATTGACTCAAATTGAAGTTCAACGAACTCTCTTTGTAAATTGAGGGACGCTTCGTTCGCCAATCTGAGGTTTTCCCTGATGATTGCATTGTCTGGAACCATCGCTAATCCGTTCTCAAGCGCAAAGATCGCATCGTCCATTCTCCCCAATTGGGCAAGCGTTATCGCATAGTCATTGTATAAGGAGGGTTCCACATATCCGGCTAAAAGCGCTTCCTCAAAAAGGCCGACAGTCTCTTCCAATCTGTTTTCTGAAAGGCATGTTTCTGCCAAGTTGAAATACGCCTTTGCCAAATTGGACTTGGTTGTTTCATCCGAATAAGCCGAAAAGGCACACTTGAAGTTGACCAAAGCAGTTCTGAAGTCTTCTTGTTCAATTGCCCGAATTCCCAGATTAGTGAAAGTCGCTGCCACACTTTTTTTAACGCCTTCACCGATATCGGTGGCGGATGTGGCTAGAACTGCTTGATGAAACGCCTGGAGAGCCTCTTCGAATTTTCCATTCTCCATCAAGCGATTGCCATAATTATGGTAAGCGACTGCGAGATTGTGGCGGATTATTTCGTGGGTAGGCGCGAGTCGAAAGCACATCTCATACAGTTTCACTGCTATATGCCAATCACGTGCATCCTTCGCATTCGCAAAACTTCTGCGAAGACTCTCCCCGATATTGCTGATGTCATTTGGATACAAAGCCACCGCCTCCCGGAAAGCTCTCTCCGCGCCGATAGAGTCACCTTTTTTCAGCAATTCAAAGCCTTGATCGTGAAACTCCTTTGCTACCTGTTTCACGGGCTTAATTTGTCCTGGTTTCACCCAGTCAGCCATTTTTGACAAGACGCCAGACTCATCAACAAACTCCAACATGTAAGCCTCTTCCGGCTTATCAAATGTCTCGACGACCACTCCTTTGTCCCCTCGCTTAAGACCATATTCAGGCAGATCTTCAGTTAGCACCACCGTCTCAAGTTCTTGCATCTTTCCATTGGCAATCATCACTTACCCTCACTTTCTGGCGACACGGGCAGTAACCAGACTGGGGAAATCTGTCTCGCGTCTGATTATCCAGCCTGTGACTACATCGGCGGTCTGTTGATTCAGTCCAGTTATCGAAAGTCTAACGTCATACCGTTTGCCGAACGGCCCTTCCGCCTTCAGTTCAGCCGCATTATACGGCAACTCACCCAGAATGCGCTGGCGCAATAGCTCCCAATCGCTTTGTTCAAAGCCCAGCGCGCTTTTGAACACAACCGCCTTATGCATTCCCGGATCGTGAGCCGGGTTGAGCGCATAGTCCTCCAGCTTTGCGCGTGGGACGACAGCAGCCTGATAATTCGGCAAAGCTTGAGGGTGAACTTGTCGAGTGTCTTCGGCCATCAAAAATCAGTAGATCGCTTTGTCTCAGGTTGCGAGAAAATTTCGCAACTCATCTTCAGTCGGCAACCCGTCGCGCGCGCCAAGCTCGCGGCATTGCAGCGCGGCTACGGCGTTCGCCGCGCGCATCGTCTCTTCGATGCTTAATCCTTTGCACAAACCGTAAATGAAACCGGCGCGGAACGCGTCGCCGGCGCCGGTCGTGTCTTTGATCACCGGCGGGCGAAAAGCGGATGACGCGATGAACTGGCCTTCGACGAACGCCAGCGCGCCGCGGGCGCCTTGCGTCATCGCCACTAGGTAACAGCCGTAACGCTCGTTCAACTTCTTCAACGCCTGCTGCTCGTCCATCGTCCCTGCCAGTTCATTCGCCATCCCCTGCGAAGTGATCAGGCAATCAACGTGCGGCAGCAGTTCGTCAATTCCCGGATAGGCCGTGTCCAGATCAATCGTCACGACCATTCCGGCTTCGTGCGCCCATCGCGCGGCCTGCATTGCGGTTTTGGTGTCGAAACCGTCAATGTGCAAAACACGCGCGCGCGCGATCATCTCGCGCTTCAATTCTTCGGGAGCGACGCGGGTGCCGTCGTCGTGATACCAGAGGATCGTGCGTTCGCCCGAAAACTGCTCGATGATGATCACGGCGCCCTGCGTCTTCGCGCCCATCGCGATCATCACGCCGGAGCAATCAACGCCCTCCGCTTGCAACGATTCGATCAGCATGCGGCCTTCGTTGTCGTAACCGACTTTGCCGATGTAGCTCGCGCGCAATCCCAATCGCCGCGCGCCGACCATCGCCGATGAAACCTGCCCGCCGGACATCTGCCGGTGATCGGTCAAACGGACTTTGGTGTTGAAAGAAGGGAAGCGCGGGATTGTCACCAGATGGTCAACTGCGTTGAGGCCGAAGCCTGCGACGTCGAACTCTCTGTCGTTGGGGAGTGTGAATGAAAAATTCATAGCGCGCGGATTATGCATGATCATCGCCGCGCCGCCAATCCCCGCAGCCCATTCCCTTATCTCCGGTTCTTCCGTATTCTCTCCCCCGCGCCTGATCGTGAATTTCAGAAGGACGAACGGAGGAATATGAAACGCGAAACATTGAGAATGTTATGGCTCGGAACTGCGCTGGCGATGTTCGGACTGGCGTCAATCGTCTCGCCATCAATTGAAGCGATTCAATCCGACAAGCCGGTGAAGACTTTCAAGATCGAGGACCTGGCGTGGCTGAGCGGCGATTGGGAAACAGCGCCGGGCCGCATGCAGATTGACGAACACTGGACGAAGGTTGCGGGCAATTCGTTGATCGGCATGAGCCGGACGGTGGCCGGAGGCAAGACCGTTTTCTTTGAATATCTGCGCATCGAAGCGCGCGGCGCCGAAATCTTTTACGTGGCGCATCCGAAAGCCAGAACTCCCGGCACAGACTTCAAACTGGTAAAACTCAACGGTCAGGAAGCGGTCTTCGAGAACCCGGCGCATGATTTCCCGAAACGCATCATCTATCGCAAAAACGGAGACGGCTCGTTGACCGCGCGCGTTGAAGGCGACGGAACCGAAAAGGAAAAACCGCAGGACTTCCAGTATCGCCCAATTCCGAAGACCGATTGATTCTCAAGTCAGGGCCCGAATCCGGCGCGTCTCAACACGTCGCCGAAGCGCGTGTCTGCGCGCAGCCCATCCAGTCGCGGATCAAGCTTCAACCAGCAGAGCCAAAACGGACGCTGCGCCACAGCCTTATCGAGCCAGCGGAAGGCTTGCTCACTCTCGCCCAACGCTGCATAAATCACCGCGATGTCGTAGGCCGAAACGTAGCTTTGCTCGGACTTTTTGAGCAACGCAGCCAGCGACTGCTCGGCTTCCGCGCGTTTACCCCAGACGGCATAGAGGTGTCCCAGATCGGCATGCAGCATTGTTTTGCCGTAGTTTTCTGGCATCTCGTAGGTTTTCTGTAACTGGCCGAACGCTTCTTGATACATCCCTTTCTGCTCGTAGGCCAGCCCCAGTTCGCGTTGCGCTTGGGGGAACTCCGGGGCGAGCACAATCAATTTCCGGTATTCGGCGATGGCCTCGTCATAACGGCGCGAGAGAAAGAAGATGTAAGCCACGCTTTTCCTGTATTGAATGGAGAACGGGTCAAGCTCGATTGCCTGTTTGATCTGCGCGTGGGCCTCTTCGAAGCGGCCTGTGTCGGTCAGGACTCTGCCGTAGACATAGTGGACGACCGCTAAGTTGGGGTTAAGCTTGAGCGCCTGCTCAATCTCGCTCTCCGCGCCCACCCTGTCCAGGTCATAAACCCATTTGAGATGGCCCAGCGAGGCGTGCGCTTCGGCGAGGTCGTTATCAATTTCAAGCGCCCTTGTCACCGCCGCCTTGGCCTCCGGCAGCAGTTTCGCCGGCCCTTCTTTAGCGCTGAGCATCAGGTAGCAATTTGCCAAAGACGGATAGGCCGGCGCATATCGCATGTCTTTTGCAATGGCTTGCTGAAAATAGTCAATGGCTTTGAGCAGCCCGGCTTCAGTCTTCTTATTGAAGAGGTAGAGTCCCTGTAAATAGAGTTGATAAACCTCAGCGTTGTCTGTGTAGCGTTTGGTCAGTTGGCGCTGCTCTTCACCGCTCAAGCGCAGGCGCAACTTCTCGGTGATCTGCCTGCCGATCTCCTCCTCGACGGCGAAGATGTCCGAGAGCTGACGCTGATAACGTTCGCCCCATTTCTGAGCGCCTGTCGCGGCGTCTACCAGGTCCACCTGCACGGTCAGGCTGTTATCGCGCAGCGCCACTCTGCCGGTCAGCACCGTGCCGACGTTGAGTTCCTCGCCGACCTGGCGTGGGTTCTTTTCCTTGCCTTTGTAACTGAATGCGGTGGCCCGCGCGGTCACGCGTAGATTTGACAAGCGGGAAAGGTTGTTGATCAGACTTTCGGTAATGCCGTCCGCGAGGTATTCGGTCTGGGAGTCGGCGCTGAATGGCAGGACGGCCAGCGACTCAACGCGCGGGGCGGGTTTGAAGCGCAGATAAAGTCCAACGCTCGTGAGCGTCAGCGCCAAAAGCCCGAAGATGGCCAGTGTAAGTTGCAGGCGCTTGTTCGAGCTGACAGCGGGCTTGGGGGCCGGCGGGGAGGCAGCAAGCTCGGCGGAGACGGACGAGACTGGGGCGCCAGGCGCGGCGCTTTCGTCGTTCAACTCTTTCACGTCGGCGACAAAACGATAACCGCGTTTGGGCGCCGTCTCGATAAACTTCTGGCCGTTCTCACCTTCGCCCAGCGCCTTGCGCAGCCGTGAGATGTTGTCGGCCAGGTTGTTTTCTTCAACAAAACTATCGGGCCAGACCGCCTTCAGCAAGACCTCTTTTTCCAGCAAACGTCCGGGCTGTTCAAGGAGCGCCAACAACACGTCGAAGGCTTTCGGCGTGAGTGGGACAGCCTCGCCCGCGCGCGTCAGCAGACGCTCCGCCGTATCCAGTCGGAAGGGGCCGAATTCGTATAACCGCTTAGGCTTCTTTTCCATAGCCGCTTGCGAGAAATCTCCGAAGATTTTCCTAGAAAAAAACCAAACCCGGCAGAGGACTTTACGCAGCCTCCGCCGCTATCGTCCGCCGCGAAGTGAGCCAATCATTGAAAGCCTGGAAGTCGGCTCATTCTAAGGGTGAGCGACGGCTGGCGGCAATATGGCTACTTCCGCGCAAGCCGAAAGCAGGCTAGTGATAAGCGACGCCTGCTCAAACTCATTTTTCCACAATCAGCCGGCATCCGCCGGTAAGAGGAGTAAAAATCATGATGGCAAAGAAGTTTTTTCTGGCTTTAACGCTCATTTGCGTGGCTGCCATATCGGCCACCGTCCTGCGCGCCCAATCGGGCGACGAACAAACGCCTGAGCGAGGCGCGCAGGGGAATGGGATCATTGATGTATTGGAGCAACAGCGGCAGGCGCAGGCGCAACTGTTGGAAGGCTCCTGGGAGATGATCGTCACGCCCGTGCCCCCGCCCGGAGCGCCTCCCCTGCCCAGTCGTCATCTCTATGTGAGCTTCGCGCGCGGCGGCGTCTACATCGGCTTCGACCGCAGCGCGCCCCTCGGCAGCACGCAGCACGGCGTCTGGGAACACCGGGGGGGCAATGAATTCGCCTGGGCCTTTCTTGGGGACAACTTCGACCCGCTGGGGAATTTTGTCGGCACGCTCAAGCTCAAGGCCAGGATCACTATGACCGGCAAGGATACCTTTGTCGGCGTCGCCAACCCGCAGGTACGCAACGCCGCCGGAAACGTCCTGCTCGACGCCTGCTCGACGTTCAAGGCTGAGCGTATCAAGGCCGAGCCACTGTCGGAACGGTGCCAGAGCATCACGCCGCCGCAATAGCGATTGCCGGTTTGCGAATGTTCCTCATCGGCCTGCCCTTGCTTGATTGAAGGGCTGGCCGATGAGGCGAAAAATCACGGAGGAGCAACCATGCAAAGTGTGCTGACATTGGCGTTCATTCTGGCTTTGGCCGCGCAACCGGTGAGGACGCAAACAAAAGCAAACGACGCCGCTCGCAAGGCCGTCGAGGCCATCGCCGCGACTTTTCAAGCCGCCTGGAATCGTCACGACATGGACGGACTAGCCGCGTTGGTGGCGGAAGACGTGGACTATGTAACTGTCGTAGGGGCCCGCGACTGGGAAAAAGGCCGGAAGGAATTCAAAGAACGACATGCCGAAGTTCATCAAACGATGTTCAGAGAAAGCGTGCTGACGATCAAAGAAACTCACGTCAAATTTCTCCGGCCGGACATTGCCCTGGCTCACGTCCTTTGGGAAACCCGGGGGGATGCAGTCCCGGATCGAAAGCCGGGCGCGCCGCGCGCAGGCATTTTCACCTGGGTGGTGGAGAAGCGCCGCGGCAAGTGGTTAATCATCGCTTCGCAGAATACCGAGAACAGGACGCCGATTGAGAGCCGGTGAATCGGCGGAGCTTAGCCGCCGGCGGACAAACGTGCGCATCGCGTTGGCGCTCGGCTGCCTATTGACGCTGCGGCTGCTCGCAGGCCACGTGGATGAAGTAAAATGGGAAAACAATTAAGGGAGAAACCTGATGAGCGGAAAAGCCTGTATCACACTCTGTCTCGCCGCGCTGCTCACGCTGCCGTCGTTGGGCGGACGCCCTCAATCCAGGCCGCAGACCCAGGCGCCGCCTAACATCGCCTTGCTCAACGGGCAGTGGTTCAACGGCCAGCGTTTTGAACCGCGCACCCTCTACAGCGCCAAAGGCCGCTTCACCACGAAGAAACCCGCGCGCATAGATCGCACGATTGACCTTGCCGGAATGTGGATCGTCCCGCCCTTTGGCGAAGCGCACAACCACAACATCAATGGCGTCGAAGAGCGAGACCGGAAGGCGATTCAAAAGTACCTTGCCGACGGCGTCTTCTACGTCAAGATTCAGGGCAATCTGCCGGTAACGGATGAGATGCGGCGGCGGCTTGGGCTGAACCAGCCCAACAGCATTGATGCCGTGTTGGCGCAGGGAGCGTTGACCACCACGGGCGGGGGCGCCGATCTCTTACGCGACTTGATTTGGCTGCCGCAAAACGTTTTCCCCGGTCACACCAAAGAAACGCTGAAAGACTATCGCTATTTCACGATTGATTCAGAGGCAGACCTGGAAAAGAAGTGGCCGCTCTTGCTCAAGCAGCGTCCCGACTTCATTAAGACCCACCTGTGGTTTTCCGACGAATACGAAAAGCGCAGGAACGACTCCGCGTACTTCGGGCAGAAAGGGCTTGATCCGCGCCTGCTGCCCAAAATCGTCGCCAAGGCGCGCGCCAGCAAACTGCGCGTCTCCACGCACGTCAGCAACGCGGCTGATTTTCACAATGCGGTGGCGGCAGGCGTGGATGAGATCGTGCATCTGCCTCTAACCGGTTTGACACCGATAGCTGTAGAAGACGCCAGGCTGGCTGCCGCGCGTGGGATTACAGTCATCACGACTTGCGCTATCGTCCGTAGGCTTCCGCCACAGGTGTTAGCCAAATCCGACCTTCCACAGGTTCTCAAGATACAGTTGGCCAATCTGAAGCTCTTGCGGCAAAGCGGCGTCCCGCTCGCCATCGGCAGCGATAATGTGGGCGATTCCTCGCTCAGGGAATTTGAGTATCTTCAGAGCTTGGGCGTGTTTGACAATTTGACTTTGCTGAAGATGTGGACGGAAACGACGGCAATGACAATCTTCCCAAAACGCAAGATCGGCGCGCTCCGCGAAGGCTATGAAGCGAGTTTCCTAGCGTTGGGAGGAAATCCGCTTGAAGACTGGCGGAATGTGCGCAAGATCAAGCTGCGCTTCAAGCAAGGAATTCTTTTAGAACCGTAAAAACAAAACCAGCCAGCTTTGATGGAACTTCCGGCCTAAATTCAGTACCCTCAGCCGCAAATAGCGAAAAATTCCGGCTCGTAACACATCGTCGGATTGGAATGCAGCGCCTTTTGCGATCATTCAACGAGCAGCCGTATAACACCAACTCAATCCAAAGGAGTGGAATATGATCTCGGAATATGCTGAAGCCACATCCTTGCCTGTTGAGAGTAACGAAGATTCAAAACGGGCGGCGGTCGCGCCGGTCGCCGCTGAGGAGCGCATCTCTTCGGTTGACGCGCTGCGCGGTGTGGCCGTGCTCGGCATCCTGCTGATTAACATCCAGAACTTCGGACTCCCGTTCGCGGCTTACATGAACCCGACCGCATACGGCGGCGATGGCGGATTGAATCTGGCCTACTGGTTCGCCAACCAGATATTTTTTGAAGGCAAGATGCGCGCGATCTTCTCAATGCTCTTCGGCGCGGGCGTGGTGTTGATGACCGCGAGGGCCGAAGAGCGTGGCGGCGGCATCGCCGTAGCCGACATCTATTACCGCCGGACGCTGTGGCTGATTCTCTTCGGCGTGCTGCATGCCTATTTCATCTGGTTCGGTGACATTCTCTACGACTACGGATTGATCGGCCTGGCGCTCTTCCCGTTGCGGAAAACCAAACCCAAATTCCTGCTCATCGCCGGCGTGTTGTTGCTGTTGGCCGTTCCGGTCAAATCGTTTTTTGAAATACGCTCCGACATCGAGTTGCGTGATCGCGGCGTCGCAGCCGCTCGCGCCGAAGCCGCAGGCCAGCAATTGACCGATGCGCAGAAGGACGACAAGAAGAAGTGGGAGGAGAAAGAGAAAGAGATGAAGCCCGGCCCGGCCAGGATCAAAGAGGACATTGACCGGCAGCGCGGCGGTTACTGGAGCCTCTTCGTCTGGCGCGCGGGACTGGTGGCTGACATTCAATCGTCAATAACCTACCGCTACCTGCTTTACGATGTGGGCGGGATGATGCTGATCGGGATGGCGCTGATGATGCTCGGCGTCTTTTCGGCGAAGCGCAGCAACGGGTTTTACCTGAAGTTGGTGTTGCTCGGTTACGTTTTCGGCGCGGGGGTCAACGCGCTGACCGCGTGGTATTTCAGGAAAGGGCAATACATCGCGCTCGAAACCCTTCTGGCGATGCGGACGGTTTACGATTTCGGACGCCTGACCGTCGCGCTCGGCCACGTAAGCTTGCTGATGCTGATCGTCAAAGGCGGATGGCTGCGCTGGCTGACTTCACGTTTGGCCGCCGCCGGACAGATGGCGCTGACCAACTATCTGGTGACAAGCGTCATCTGCACGCTGTTCTTCAACGGCTATGGACTGGGGATGTTCGGCAAGCTGCAACGCTACCAATTGCTCTATGTCGTGTTCGGCGTCTGGCTGGCGATCCTGATCTGGAGCCTGATCTGGCTGCGCCATTTCCGCTTCGGCCCGATGGAGTGGGTCTGGCGTTCGCTGACGCGCTGGGAGCGGCAGCCGATGCGGATCGAGCAAAAAGCTGATGCGGAACAGGCCGCCGGCGCGACCGCGTAATCTAATCTATTCATCAGTTACTTCTTCTTTGCTGTTCCTGCGGGCTTGGATTGGTGAACGGCGGACGCTCGAAGGTTTTGCCGTCGCCAGTCACGCGCGGGTCTCCGGCTTCGGTCAGAATCTTCATCAACTGCGCCGACAGCTTCGCGCGGTCTTTCGCGTAGGCGGGATCGGCGGCGACGTTTCTGGTTTGATACGGGTCTTTGATCAAGTCGTACAGCTCTTCGGCGGGACGGCGGGCAAAGGCGGTGTCGTAAAAACGTTTCCATTGCGCGTCGTTGCGGTGCAGCGTCAGCCAGGCTTTGGTCGGACTGGCGTCCATGTCGGCAAAGGCCGCGTAGGTGTTGCTCTCCAATTCGTTCTGCGACGGCGCGCTCGTGGCGGTGACCGCTACCGGAATGCCGAGCGGCCAGCGTTCCGGCGCGAAGTTGCGAACGTAGAGAAATCCTCCTGTCCGCAACGCGCGCTGCGGATAGGGAAGATTGTTTTCATTGGCGAATGCGACGTGGCGTTCGCGTCCGCTGATCACCCAGTTGCGGCTTGCGTCCACCTGGCCATTTTTGCCGGAGCGCAGCACGTCGAGGAAGCTGCGCGCATTCATTCCTGCGGGCAGGGCCACGCCGGCTGCTTCCAAAAACGTTGGCGCAAGATCGGGCAGACTGATCAGATCATCCACGACGCGCCCGCCCTTGCTTCCGGCTTCAGAGGCCATTCCCTTCGGCAAACGAGCCGTCAGCGCCACGCCTACGCCGAAGTCGTAGAGATTGCATTTGCCGTTCGTCACGCCGGGCATGCCGTGATCGCCGCTGACGACGATCAGCGTGTTCTCAAGCTCGCCGCTCGCTTCCAGCTTTTTCAGTAACAACCCGATGTAAGCGTCCCAGGCCTGCACTTCGCCCAGATAATCGGCCACGTCTTCGCGGACTTCAGGCACATCAGGCAGGAACGGCGGCAGCTTGCCTTTGATCGCGCCGGGTTCGATGCCCCACAGCTTTTTGCCGGAGCCTTTGATCCAGCGGCGATGCGTCGTTGTCGGGCCGAACCAGTAATGCCAGGGCTGCCCCGGTTTGCGATCCGCCAAAAACGCATCGAAGTTCGCGCGCACCTGATCGAAGATTTTTTCGCGCGCCGCTTCCAGCGATAGGCCTTCGCCCATCATCTTCGTCACGTTCTCCGAAAAATCATTCGGCAGATTACCCGCTTTTTCGTAGCCGTATTTGCCCGCGCCGAACGGCGCATCCACGGGAGTACCGGGACTCCAGACTTTGTACGTTTCGCCGATGTGATAACCGGCGTCGCGCAACAAAAGCGGGTAGCTCGGAATCGCCGGGGCCCATTCCGCTGTATGCAAAATCGCGCCGCGCCCGGTGTTGAAAAAATACCGCCCTGAAAGCAACGAACTGCGGCTTGGCGTGCACGACGGCGCATTGACGAACGCGCGCCGGAACAGCACGCCTTCGCGCGCAATACGATCAATGTTGGGCGTTTTGACGACCTGATTCAGCGAAGGCTGTTTCTCAAAGGCCGCATAGATGCTGGCGTAACGGCCCCAATCGTCGGCGAAACAGAACAGGATGTTGGGCCGCGCCGGGCTGCGTTGCGCCGATGACAGGGGCGATTGCCAGGCAAGGATCAGAAAGAAGAGACTGAACAGGATGCGTTGAATTTTCATGGCTTGTTTCAATTTGGCCTGCTCCGGTTGTTCCGCCTGATCTGCTGCAACCGCGCCGCCATCTCTTTCACCTTGTCGGGATGTTTTGCGGCGAGGTTGTTCGTTTCGCCAAGATCATCGGCGAGGTTGTAAAGCTGCCCGTCGGGATCATTGCCCATCTCGGTGTTGGTGTTGCGCTGGATCTTCGGCCCCTTGCCCGGTTCGATGTATTTCCACTGCCCGTCGCGCAACGAAAGAACGCTCCCCTGCTCGACCAGAAGCTGACGGCCCGTCTTCGATTTTCCGAGCAATGCCGGCATCACATTGAAGCTGTCAGGCGCATCGGCGTCGCCAAGCTTCTGATTCGTGAACGCGGCGAACGAGGCGAGAAAATCTGTTTGAGACACGAGCGCGCCGGAAACGCCCGGCTTCACGCGCCCCGGCCAGCGCACGATGAACGCGACGCGCGTCCCCCCCTCAAAATTGCTGTACTTGCCGCCGCGCAATGGCCCGGCGGGTTTGTGGCCGCCGAGCTTTTCGACCGCGTCGTCTTTGTAACCGTCGTCAACGACCGGGCCGTTGTCGCTGGTGAAGATGACCAGCGTGTTTCGCGTCAGCTTCAAACGGTCGAGTGTAGAGAGGACTTCGCCGACGAGCCAGTCAGCTTGCAGGATGGCGTCGCCGCGCGGCCCCATCCCGCTTTTGCCCGCGAAGCGCGGATGCGGCAAACGCGGCACGTGCGGATCGTGCGTGGCGAAATAAAGAAAGAACGGTTTGCGTTTGTTCCGCTCGATGAAAGACACCGCCTTGCTCGTGTAAAGATCGGCCATGTCTTCATCCTTCCATAGCGCGGTCTTGCCGCCGGTCATGTAGCCGATGCGGCTGACGCCGTTGACGATGGTCATATCGTGGCCGTGACTCGGATGCATCTTCAGCAGTTCGGGATTCTCTTTGCCGGTGGGCCAGTCGCCGATCTTCTTTTCGTAATCCACTCGGATCGGGTCAGCGGCGTCGAGTCCGGCGACGCGGCGGTTTTCGATGTAAACGGTAGGCACGCGGTCGCCGGTCGCGGCCATAATGAACGAGTAATCGAACCCCAGATCATTCGGGTTCGGCTTGATCTCGCCGTTCCAATCCGGCCCGCCTTGCGGCCCCAGGCCCAGATGCCATTTGCCGACCACGCCGGTTGAATAGCCCGCCTTTTGCAACAACGCAGGCAGCGTCGCGCGGCCCGGCTCGATGATCAGCGCGGCGTCGCCCGGCAGAATTCCCGTCCCCTTCTTTCGCCACGCGTATTCGCCTGTCAGCAAGGCGTAGCGCGACGGCGTGCAGGTCGCAGCCGCCGAATGGACGTCGGTGAAACGCAGCCCTTCTTTCGCCAGCCGGTCAATGTTCGGCGTCTTCAACCTCGTCGCGCCGTAACAGGACACGTCGCCGTAGCCGAGATCGTCCGCGTAGATGAACACGATGTTGGGCCGCGATGACTGCGCTTCCGCTTCGCCAAAACGGCCCTCGAACAGCGGCCTCGGTAAAAACACGAGGCTTACGAAAATGAGCGATGCGACCAGTCTTTTCATCTTGCCTCCTGAAGTTCACTTCTTCGGGGCGCAGGCCGGCCCCATTCGGATAATTGATGGCGCCCGAAATATCGCCGAAGTGTGGACAGGAGCGCAATAGTCGCAATCGCCCGGATCAGTTCGGATCAGAAAATACCTTGCGGCTTCTGGTTCTGATTGCGGCGCGCTCTGAGTTCTTCTCTGGTGATCACGCCGTCATTGTTGATGTCAAGACGGTCAAAGCCTCTCGGTTTGCCTCTCCATTCGTCGCGCGAAATCGCGCCGTCGTTATTGGTGTCCATCCGCTTCAACTTGTTTCCCTGGTGATGACCGCCTCGTTGACGGGCGCCGCGCGGGTCTTGCGGATTTTGCGCGAGGATGGATGTCGAGAATAAGAGAGCGAGCAGGCACACTGCGAAGATTGAAAAACGTTCCATATACATTTCCCTCCAAAGTAGTTGATGTTTTACTGTTTGAGCGAACGAGTTTTTGTCGCTTCGTGCCGTTAGAGGGAGCGAGGCGTTTGAAGGCCGAAAAATAGTTGAGGAGACGATAAGCGACATGATTGCCGGGAAGGATGATTTGCTGAAGGTCGCCGACGAAATGAAACGCGATTGGGACGCGCGCGCGCGCGAGGACGCGAAGTGGTTTATCAATTCGCTCAGGCAGCGGCAGACGGAAGAGGAGTTCGACAGAACCGGCGTCGTCGAAGTCGAACGTCTGGTGCGCGCCGATCTGCCGTTGCTCACCGGCGGGCGCGATCCGAAAAATTTGCGCGTTCTGGAAATCGGTTGCGGCGCGGGGCGAATGACGAAACATCTCGCTTCGATCTTCGGCGAAGTCACGGGCGTTGACGTTTCGGGCCGGATGATCGAGGAGGCTCGCGCGCGGCTCGCTGGCGTCGGCAATGCGCGGCTTCACGAAACCGGCGGCGTTGATTTTGCGATCTTCGGCGGCGAAGAGTTCGATCTGATCCTGTCGGCGTATGTCTTCCAGCACGTGCCGAGCGCCGATGTCATCGCGTCGAACATCCGCGACGGGTGGCGCGTTTTGAAACCCGGCGGCGTCTTCAGGTTTCAAACCAACGGCGTCACGTCGCGCGATTACGCCCAGGCCGGGAAAGACACGTGGGCGGGCGCCGTTTTCCCCGAATCGGAAATCCGAGCCTTCGCCCGTCAAACCGGCGCGCAATTGATCAGCCTCTTCGGCGCGGGCACGCAGTATTGCTGGACGACGATTCGCAAGCGAGTTTCGCAAGAAGCTGATGGCGCGATTTCGATGCGGCCCAGCATCGTGTTTTTCGGGCGCACGGTTGACGCTCTCGACAAAACGATCCCGACTGAAGGCGATCAGGCTTCGCTCACCGTCATCGCGTCGGGTTTGGATCGTGATTGGGTTGATTGCAATTCGGCCTGCGTCGTCATCAACGGCGCGGCGGTTGCAGCGCGTTACGCCGGCCCCATCGGAAACAATTTCGAGGCCGCGCTGAGAGCCGAATTCGGCGATCAGCTTGAGCGGCTGACGCAGATCGAAATCGGCGTTCCGCCGGGCGTTCAGAGCGGAGCGGCGGCAGTTCAGTTGCAGATTGACGCGGCTTCAGTCTCTGACCCGGTTGAAATTGAATTCGTCTCCGCCAGACCGATTCCGAAGATCGGCACGGTTATGAACGCCGCCGACGGCGGCACGGATATTCACGCGCGCGGAGAAAAATCGCGATTGAAAATTCTGGTCGAAGTCCTGGACGAAACCGCCAGCGTCGAAAACATCCGTGTGCAGATCGGCGGGCTGATCGTCAAACCGGATCGCGTCAGCTTTCATCCCGGCAATGCGGCGCACGACGTTGACGCGCAACTGCCCGGCGCAATTGCGCCCGGAGCGGCGGAATTGAAGATACATTTCGGCGATCTTCAATCGGCGGGCGTGACGATTCAGATCAATGATTGACAGGCCTTCCGGGGAACAGGGCTTTTGCAAAGTCGGTTGTGGCCTTGCTTATAAACTAAAACCTATCACCGAACACCTACAACCTATGGACCTTTCCTTCGAAGCGTCATCTGATCGAGCCATCGAAGGAAAAAAATTATAGGTTGTAGGTGGTTGGTCTTGGGTTTTAGCCCTGTCCCTGACGACTTTGCAAAAGCCCTGTTCCGGCGAACATCCAATTTGAGATGGCGTCAGCTTTTGAAGTGCGGTAATCTCTTGCCGCTTATCCGGCCCTTGATTTCGCACGCTGACAGGGCTGCGGATTGAAGTCGGGGAAGAACGATAAGTGTTCGCAGATTCTTCAGCCAGTTTGTAAACCCCTCGGCCAGAAGTCGCGTCGAAGCGCCACAGCCGTTTCTTTTGAAGGAAGGTCAAGACAATGTCTTATCTACCCGGATTTGAATGCGACATCTTCATCAGCTACGCCCACGCCAACAACGACGATGGCTGGGTGACTTACTTTCACAGCGAATTGCAGAGCGCGCTCGACGGTCTGATGGAAGGCGTGACGATCTGGCGCGACGAGCGGAGGCTCAACAGCAACACCCGCTTCGATCCGGAGATTGAAAAGCAGGTCAAAGGGGCGGCCATTTTCCTCGCGCTCGTTTCGGGCCGCTATCTCGAGTCCGATTATTGCGGCAAAGAGTTGCGGATGTTTCACGAGAAGGCGCGAACTGAAAAATGGGGATTGAGCGTTGAAAACCAGAACCGCATCTTCAATCTGCTGCTTTACGACATTGATTACAAAGACTGGCCTCCGGAATTTGAAGGCATCACGGGGTCGAAATTCCACGACGATTCGGGTTGGCCGTCCGATCAGAAAGAGAAGGATTTCGTATTCCAGTTGCGGAAGCTGACGCGCGAGATCGAGGGGCTGCTGAAGATTTTCAAGAAGACTCTTTCGGCTTCGCGGGTCAACGCCGACCCCGCCGGACGCGATCCCGCTGGCGAAGACGCCTTCACAGTGTTTCTGGCCGCTTCTTCAGACTCGCTCGAAATTCAGCACGATCGCGTTCTCAATGAATTGAGGCGCAACGGCGTCAGGGTTGTGACGGATATTCCTCCGCCCGTCGGAGCCAAAGAACACGACGAGAAGGCGCGGGCGGAACTGAGCCGCGCGGCGCTGTCGGTTCATCTGCTGACCGATTCGCCGGGGCAGAACATCTTCGATCTGAACGAGACAGACAGCGAAGGCAGGCCGCTCAGGAAGAGCTATTCGCGGCGGCAGCTCGAACTTGGGCTGGAACTTTCCCGGAATCAGCTAGTCTGGATGCCGCCCGAATTGCAGATCGAAAAGGTCGAAAACGAACGGCACAGGCAGTTCCTCGCCGACCTCGAAAGCGGAAGCCATTCAAACTATCGGTCAACCTGCCGCATTATCCGCGAGCCGAAAAGCGATGTCGCGCGCGTCATTCTGGAATCCATCGAGAGGATCAAACGAGAGGCTGCGCCGCCGCAACCGGCCGCAGCCGCGCTGCTCAACTTTCACATCAAAGATCGCCGCGAGGCATGGAAGCTGATTGATTTCTTCGACCAGCGAGGCGTGCTGCCGTTCACCGAACCGGAGATGGACGACCCGAAGCTGACGCTGAAGATTCTGGAAGAGCGCATCAAACAGGTGAACCGCCTGATCTTCGTTTACGGCGCCGTCGAACGAAGCTGGGTCGAGGGGAGAATGTGGGAACTGTTGAAGATGGCCACCTCCTACAACTGCCTGCCCAAAGCCTGCGGCATCTATTTCGCGCCGCCGCGCAGGAAAGCCACCGACGGGAATTTCGGTTTGCCGATCACCATCCCGGTCTGCGAATTCGATGACGCCGACATCGCCAACCCGCAGGTTCTGAAACCGCTGCTGGAAATCGCGTGAAGGAAAGGGGGCAATGCAAAGATGAACACAACGACGACCAACACCCAAACCGATTCGATATTCAACGGCAATCCGTTTGTCGGCCTGCGCCCGTTCAACAGCGACGAAGGGCTGCTCTTTTTCGGCAGGCAGGAGCAGGCCGCCGAACTGATGCAGAAATTGCATCGCACGCGCTTCCTGGGCATCGTCGGGTCTTCGGGCTGCGGCAAATCCTCGCTCATTCGCGCCGGGCTGATTCCGAAACTCAAGGCCGGATTCCTGGCAGGCGACCGCGATCAATGGCGGATTGCGATTATGAAACCGGGCGACGCGCCGCTGCGCAATCTGGCCATCTCGCTGATTGACGCGGCCACCGGCGCGCTGAATCCCGCGACGAACGTCGTGCTCGAAGAGATAGACATCGCCGCGATGATCAAATCACTGCGCCGGACGGGCGCGCAGGCGGCGGTTGATTATTTGTCGCAGGCGAGCGCCGGTTCCAATGCAAATCTGTTGTTGCTGGTTGATCAGTTTGAAGAACTCTTTCATTTCGGCATCGAAACGGGCGACCCGGAAAAGCGCGACGAGGCGGCTGATTTCGTTTCGATCATGCTGGAATTGTCGGAACAGCGCGCGCTGCCGGTTTATGTTGTGATGACCATGCGCTCGGATTACCTGGGCGAATGCGACAACTTTTACGGCCTGCCCGAAGCGCTCAACCGCAGCCAGTATCTGGTGCCGCGCCTGACGCGCCATCAGCGCCAGCAGGCCATCGAAGGGCCGATCAGTTTGTTCGGACAGCAGATCGCGCCCCGGCTGATTGACCGCGTGCTAAACGATGTCGGCGAACAATCGGATCAGTTGCCGGTGATGCAGCACGCGATGATGCGGACGTGGGATAACTGGCGGCAAAGCGGCGACGCGGCGATTGATTACCCGCATTATGAAAGAGCGGGCACGATCAAACAGGCGCTTTCGCACGACGCCGACAGCGCGCTTATCGGGATGAGCGACGAAGAGCGCAAGATCACCGAGCGCATGTTCCAGGCCCTGACCAACGTTGACACGCGCAACCGCCGCGTCCGCCGCCAGACTCACCTGAGCGAATTGCAGGAAATCACCGGCGCCACACGCGAGCAACTGCTGAAGATCATCAACCGTTTTCGCGGCGAAGGCCGGTCGTTTCTCACCGTCGAAGACGACAAACTGACCGCCGACCCGCTGGTTGACATCTCGCACGAGAGTTTGATCCGCCAGTGGAAACAACTGGACAAATGGCTGAACGACGAATCCGACTGGCGCGACATTTACGTGCGGCTGGCTGAAGACGCCGCGCGGTTCAAAAAGAAGCAGGTTGATCTGTGGCGCGACCCGCAGTTGCAGATCGCTCTGAACTGGTACGACGAGCGCAAACCGAACAAGGCCTGGGCCGAGCGTTACTGCGAGGGCTATGACGCCGCGATTGAATTTATGGACCAAAGCCGCAAAGAACGCGACGCCGAAGCCGAACGCGAGCGGGCGCGGCGCGAAAGGGAACTCGCCGACGCGCTGGAACGCGAAGAGGCGAAGCGCAAACAACTCTTCCGCAACAGACTCTTCAGCTTCTTTCTCGGTTTGTTGTCGGTCAGTTCGCTTGTGGCGACTGGATACGCTTTGCGGCTCAACGCGCAGGCCGAATCGGCGAAGGCGAATTTGGAGAAGAGTAATACGGCGTTGAGGGCGTCCGAGGACAATCTGATCGCGACCAAAGACAGGCTCGTCGAGCAGGCGAGCAAAAACGCCGATCTGTTGACGGCGCTGGAGGTTCGAAACAAGGAACTCAATGCCGAAAAAATCAGGGCGATAACCGCCCAGAGGGCCGCTGAACGAAGCGCTGACGAGGCGAGAGGGAACGCGATTCTGGCGATCGAGCAGGCTGAAAGGGCTGAAAAGCAGAGCGCGATTTCAAGCCAGCGCGTGGCGCAACTGCTCGGCCTGCATTCCGCGCATCTGACGACAAAGGGCGAAAACAATTCCGAGGCGGTGGAGAAAAGAGCCTTGCTGGCCGCCCAGTCGCTCCGAATGAAAACTTCCGGCGGAGAATCTCTGCCGACGGTCGAAGGCGACAGCGCGGCGCGCGCGATTCTCTCGCTGGCGCCGCGCATCGTGAAGGCGCAGCGGATAGACACTTACGGCGGCGCCGCCGCGCTCAGCCAGGACGCCAAATCTCTGGTCACGCTGACATCGAACAAGGACGCGCAATTGATGGACACCGCCACAGGCAAGACCAATCCCGCGCTGGTGAATTTGCCTGATGGCGTCACGGAAATCTCGCTCAGCCGGGACGGAAAATTTCTGGCGGCTTCTTCCATCGTGGCCACAGTAGAGGACGTTCCGGGCGCCAATGATAAAAACCAAAACGCAGCGTACCGCAGCGCCAGAAGCGCCGTTCAGATTCAAACGTTCCGAACCGTTGATGGGCAATGGTTCGGCCAGCCGATAGCGCTCCAAATCCCCGCCGGTGTAAAGCAAAATCTCGTAGTCAGCCCCGACGGCTCGCGCCTGGTCACATTCACCAACGCCGAGGCGCAGTTGTGGAATACTGCCAGCGGCGCAGCGGTCGGCGCGCAGCGGCCCGCTCCGCCGCAGACGCAAGAGCCAGTGACACCCACGCCGCAGCGCCGGGCGCCGAATCAATCCGGCAAATTGCAGGTTCAAACTTCCATGCAGGAAATTCGGGGCCTTCCGGCGCCGCTCGCCGATACTGACACGCCCGCCCAGAATCAATATACGAGGCCGCTGGCTCAGACCTCCGGAGCCTCGTGGTCGCACAAGGTCATCGGCGCCGCGTTCAGCCACGACGGAAAGAAGCTGGCGACCATCCACACCAGCGAACTACAAACTTGCAGAGGCTGCTCCTTGTCGGCGGCTATCAGCAGGCTCTTCACGTGGGACGCCGCGACGGGCGCTCAGATCGGGGAACCGATAGAGGCCGATTCGGGGAGGAAGAAATTTTTCAGCTTCGCCGCTTACAGCCCTGACGGAAAATACCTGCTGACGATCCTGCGGGAGATCGCTCCGTCTACTCCATCGTCGCCGTCGCCGAGAACAATCGAATTGCGTGACGCGAAAACCGGCAAAGTCGTCGCTGCGACAACCGATTTGCCCGATTGCAAAGAAGCGGTTTTCAGCGGCAGCGGCGGCGCGCTGGCCGTGACCACCGAAGGCAATCTGGTCGTCAAGCTGGCGATTGCGAACGACAACGGCTCCGTCACGCTGGTG